>OMED01000820.1_pt1 | contig 14291 bp, 10 predicted proteins | sample 1673411 | NCBI WGS metagenome assembly OMED01 (sample SAMEA103958110, study PRJEB25191) | human gut metagenome | reverse complement strand
AAAAAATCTACGCTTTACTGCACCCGGTACCCAGCTAGAATCAGGCTGACAATCACCTGCCAGAAATCGTGTTCCTCCGCGCTGTAGTACCGGCTGTCCGAAATCTCGTGAAAGGACACAATGCGGTTTATTTCATCCAGCCAGGCTTCATTCTGCATACGTTTCATAATCCCTTTGCAAATGAATTTGTTCCGCATTATTGCGCCGCCGCGCCATCCAGCGGGACATAGCGGGCGCTCTCAATGTAAAAATCTCCGGGATAGCACAAAAGCGTATATTCCTTGCGCGCGAAAGGCTCCGGTCCTACCTGCAAGTCATCCAGTATGGGATAAAAATCAACGACATAGGTCACTTTGTGCCCGTCCATCGTCTTTGAGACTCTCTGCAACCGTAGATTCCCGGGTTCGAGAGCCGCCGTCTGATCGACAACTGTACCGCTTTTCGTGTCATAACCCGCACACTGCGTGATATCAAAGGAGTATCTTCTGAAATAGCAGTCGAGCGTCCGGTGAATGGCGCTGCTCGGAAAGTAGAACCATCCGTCGTCCGGATTCCTGTATTTCTCCAGCGCGCTGCGGTTTGTCCACCAGAGAAAGAGCCGGAACAGCTCATCGGAGGAAAGCTCACCCGGGTTGTCAAAGGTAAAGCCGTCGTCTGTCTGCACAACCTCGGTGCCTGATAAAAACGCAAGCAGCAAATCATCCGGCAGCTTCGACAGATCTGCTGTAAGCTCCTCGCGCAGCGCAGAGTCGCGCAGGAATCCTGCGTCCACAGCCTGCCACGGATTGGTGTCCTTCAAGTTTTCTTCGGCAGAAATTGTGATTTCAAACACACGCTGCTGCACGCGGGAAAAGTCGATGGTCGCGCGGCGCTGCCCATGCAGGAAGAACGACAGCGAATAGAAGCTGTCTGCAACAAAGCTCAGCTCTGCGTAATTGTCTGTGCCCGCCTCGCCGTAGACATACTGCGTCTGCCACCGTTTCAGCTCCCGGTCCACGCACGGGAATTTATCCAACACCTCGTCGATCGTATCGCCGAGGCAAATACCGCGGAAGGCGGGCGCATCCTGCGCCGTTTCACAAACGATCTCGTCATTTTCTACCGTACCATCCCAGCGAAGCTCCATCAACTGCGGCGTCCGGTAGCCGTTCTGCCGGAAATAATAAAAAACGCTCTGATTGTCCAGCAGTGCATTGCCGTATGCATCGGGAACAAGAGATCCCGTGATTGCTTCCACCTGCGCCTGCGTCATACCGGTCTGCACGCCGTTCGTGCGCGTCAGCTCCCATTCCTGCAAGGGCTGCGTCACATCATATGTTCCGTCGTTCGGAAGCGGCGTGAAGGGCGGCTCTTCGATGTTCAGCTCCGTATGGCTCAGAAAAACCGGCTCGCCGTCCTGCATATAAAAGCTGAGCGTGTCCTCCCGAAGCCCAGACAGGTCCTGTGTCTCGCCGCTAATAATTTCATCGCGGTACCGATTCCACTGCACATCATCGAGCAGATTGCCGTTCCCCATCCGGCTGTACTGCACATAGTAAATCTGCTTTCCGCCGATATTTGCCGTCAAGACGCTGTCGAGCCGTGTAAGTGGTCGGTCATTTACGCCACCTGAAACCGCTGCATAAACCTCGCCGTCATAATCCCATACCTTTGAAAGCCCTTCATGCATCAAGTTTCCAAGCTCAAAATGCGTTTTGATCTGCGTCTCAACATACTCCTTTGTCATGCTGCCCTGTTCCTTCAGCGCGTCCATATTCCGCGAAAAGACCCACATCAGATATTCCGATGTCGATGCAGGTGCCGCGCCGCGCGAAAAGACCGGCAGATAATCCAGCCGCCACCGGTCCGCAAAGTCGAACCACGCCGCCCGCGCGGTCTCGTCGACTGAAAGTTCTTCTTCCGGCGCCGTGCGTTCCGGCTGCACCTTTTCTGCGACCGGTTCCGGCGCTGTTTCGGCTTGCGGCTCCGTTTTCGGCTGCGCTTCTTCCGTGGAGGATGCAGACGCGTTCGTTTTCCGGCGCGTGAGCTCTGCAAACGAGCAGCCGGTTGCGCTTACGGTCAGCGCCAGCGCCAGAACGATGCAAAGAATGCTCGTTTTCTGTTTTTTCGTCAGAAACAAAATCCGCTCCTTCACAGGGGGACCCGCCAGACTCAAAGCGGCTTTTTTGCGCGGCGCCTGCGCGAGAATCGCCCGTGCGTAGGCGATGCGCTGCTCGGGCTGCAACCCCGCCGCAACGGCTTCATCGCACGCAAGCTCTGCGTCGCGCTTCGAGATAATCGCCGCCAGCCAGACGAGCGGATTCCACCAGTAGACGATCACAGCCAGCGTCCGGCAGAATGACCACAGAAAGTCCAGATGGCGCAGGTGCGTCAGTTCGTGGCGCACGATCAGCTCGGTCGTGTCACTGCGCAGTACGTCTTCCGTCAGGTAGACCGCCGGAATGAGACCGGCTAAACAGGGCGATTTGATACGTCTGGAGACGTAAATGTTCGTCCTTCCCCGTTTTCCGAGGAATTTCTTATCTTTGTGGAGCCGAATCGTGAACGTCAGCCATGTACCAAACAGCCAGAGTCCGAGCAGCGCGCTGCCGCTGAACCAGACGATTTGCAAAATCCGCGCCGTGGTCAAAGGCTTTGCCGCCGGTTTTGCCGTCTCCTGCACGGCAGGCGTCATAGGCTGTGTCTCTGGCTTCGTTTCCGGCTGCGTTGCGGTCTGTTCCGGCTGCGTCGTTGTTTGAACCGGAGCCGTGGGCTGTACAGTGGTCGTCGACGGCGCTGGAATTGTCGACGCAGTTGAAACCACCGGCGTGGTCTGCACAGTCTGCACAGGCGCAGTTCCTTCCGCCGCCGGAAGAACCGGCAGCGAAAACAGCGTCCCCGGCAGGCAGAGCTTCAGAAGAACCACCAGCCAGAGGCAATAGATCATCCGCTTCGGCACGCGGTTTTTGAACGCTGCCCGCACCAGCAGCACAGCCAGAATCAGCGCCGAGAGCGTCAGAATGTCCCGCAGCATATCAGTCCTCCCGCGGTTCTGCCGCGTCCAGAATGGCGCGAAGCTCCTGAATGTCTCGCTCACTGAGCGCGCCGCGGTCCACAAGATTTGAGACCATCATCCCGACGCTCCCGCCATAGACCTTCGATAAAAATGACTCCGTCTCCTCGGGCTCGACATCGGCATAGGTGATTGCCGCGCTGTATTTCTGAAATTTCCCGCTGCTATCCATCGTGACCGCGCCCTTGGCAATGAGTCTCTTGAGCATCATAAAGATCGTTGCCCGGCTCCAGCCGGTATCCTTGTCCAGCGCCGAGACCAGCTCCGCCAGCGTCCGCGGCTGTTTCTCCCAGAGCGTTTTCATCAGCTTCCACTCCCCGTCCGATAAGCGAATCTGCGCCATATGCGTTTCCTCCGTAATTAACGTTTGTTATATTCCGAGCATATCATAAAAGCTAACAGCTGTCAACTACCAGTTTCTTCTTTTTCCTTGTCTTTACAATTGACAAGATCCGGTGTATCATACAAATATATCCTGTCAGATATACCGACCATCTGATAGAAGCACCGGCAAAACGCCGGTCCATGTGAAAGAAGGAGGCATTCCTCATGCGCAGAACATCTCCTGTGATCATTTCGCTGCTTTTGTGCATTGCCCTGTCCGTTCCCGCGCTTGCCGCAGGCGAGCTGGACGCTTTTCAGCGTACAGCGAACGACGCGGCAGCATTTTCCGATGTTCCGGCAGGCAGCTGGTATGAAGCTGGCGTACAGGCGGTCTACCGCCGCGGCATCATGACCGGCACCGGCGCAAAAACCTTTGCCCCGACCCAAACGATTTCCTGGGCGCAGGCAATCACCATCGCCGCGCGGATTCACGCCGCCTGTACCGGCGTGGAAATCTCCGCTTCGGATGGCGCATGGTACGAACCGTATGTTTCCTACGCCGCAAAGGCAGATCTTCTGCCATCAACCTGCCCGGAGGGCGCCGCTGTTTCCTCCAGAACCATCACCCGGCAGGAGCTGGCAGGACTGTTTGCAAACGTTCTGTCCGCGCAGTCGCTGCCTGCCATCAACGACAGCGCCATTCCGGACCTTGCCGCCGTGGACGAGGAATTTCGCAGCGCGGTCCGGCTGATGTACGCCGCGGGCGTCTTTACCGGCAAAAATGGCGGCAAATTTGACCCCACGGGCTCTGCCACGCGCGCGGAGATTGCCGTCATTGTCGCCCGCCTGCTGCTTCCCGGGCAGCGCATCGGGCACGACAACCGCGTCCATCCGGTCATGTCCAGTCAGATGGGCAACTACATACAGGGAAGCCTTGCCATCGAATCCGACAGTGTCGTCTACTTCCCCTTCCGCAACGATCAGGAACCCGACGAAACGCGCCGTATCGGCGTTCTGGCGCGGAAGGCAGACGGCAGCACAGAGACCGTCTTCACCGCAGACCAGATTCCGGACAACCTCTGGCTCGATACGGACGGCTCGTTCTACTTCCTGAACTGGGAAAAGCTGCTGCATTACTCGCCCGCAACCAATCAGCTCAAAACCGTCTACACCGCCAAAGGCAAAATCGACACCTTCCAGCTCTACGGCGGAAAAATCTATCTGCTGGAAAACTACGCCGGAGACCCCAATTTCCCCGACCAGTGGCGCTACCGCTTCGGCTATCTGGAAAACGGCAAATTCCACAATCTGATGGACGGCATTACCTTCCATCAGGATCTCTATATGGACAAATTCTATCTCTTCGGCGGCAAGGCGTATTTCCTCTTCGGCGACAACACCTACGTGTCGAACGGTCATTTGTTCTATAACTATCCGCTCTGGTCCATCGATCTGGAAACCGGCGCGAAGGGACGCGCGGTGGACCTTGACGGTTTTTACATGGACGAGGTTGCCTTCGACGGCGCAACCGGCTACGCGCTCGAGGGCGGAAAGGACCTGCCCATGTCGATTGTCCGGTTCAGTCTTTTGCAGCCGGAGCTGCGTGAGACGGTGCTGGTGCTGCCTGACGATGCATCAGACGGCCACCGTATGACGCTGTTTGCGAATGGAAGCGACCTTTATTACTTCTCGCCGGAGGCGCACCGGATCTGGAAAATCGGGAAGGACGGGACCATGACGCTCACTGCACTGGCGCCGTGGGGCGAGCGGCTGTACGATTATGCAACTGTTACCTCGCAGGGCACGCTGTTCCACGATATCACCACGCTGAGACTGAGTGACTCCGAAACGCTCACCGTTCAGCTGAAAAACGGAACGTATGTCAACTGCAGCGACTTTCTGAAGCTCCAATAAACCGGCAGCAAAGCAATCATAACCACCGGCCGTGCCGGTGGTTATGATTCTAACTTTTAGGTGTTTCTTGGAATAGTACGATTTGCTATTTGGAATCATTTTGGGGGGCACTTTGGTCAAAAACTTGTTTGCTTGGGTTACGCCGTCTGGATTTCCAATCGGTATTTAATGGGAAATATCCCTGATATTAACAAAACCCGAACCCATCCCCCACAGGGAAGAAGTTCGGATTTCTTATGTTTGGTGGAGACTACGGGACTCGAACCCATCTAAATGCAAGAAGCCAGTGGCATCTTGCGGCCACCAGTTCAAAAACTGGTGGCAACCATACGCTTTGCCGGGGGCAAAGCGGCCATCGAGTCCTGTAGTCTTACCCGTACATGAAAAATCCGGACTTTTTCATATCGTTGGGGTCTGCTTTCTGGGTTTTAGCATTTTTAAACAAAAAATGTATTTAATTCTATCATTATTTTGTTGACAAGACAAATATGTTATGCGATAATAATGAAAAGTTCACAAAGTCGGCCTTTTGGCCGCTGAAAATAAGTTCGGGCGTTTGCCCGATGAAAAGGGAAGCCGGTGTGATTCCGGAACGATCCCGTCACTGTGATAGCCAGGATGCAGCATGATGCCACTGATTTTTTGGGAAGGCGCTGCGGACGTAACTTAAGTCAGGAGACCTGCTTATTTTTGAGAATGCACTTGCGTCGGACAGGGATCATTCTGCAAAATGTAGCTGTTGCCATTTTTGGCGATGTCTCCTTTGCGTATGTTTTTTAGTCGGACGGAAGTCCGGCTTTTTTTGCGCCGTATTTTGGGAACAAATTATGAAAGGATGATAAGGTATGAAACATCGGAAAACATGGATGGCGTTGCTCCTGTGCGCTGCATTGCTGCTCTCCGGATGCGCCGGGAAGCAGGGGGATGCCAAAGAGGAGACATCCCAAAAGGTACTGAACTTCGGCTGTCAGATGTATGATGACGGGTCCGTCAACACGGCTATGGCCATCAGTTCCTCCTGGAACTGTATGCGCTATGGCATCAGTGAAGCACTGTTTCGATTTGACGACAATATGAATGTGGAGCCATGGCTGGCGGAGAGCTATACGGTCAATGACGAACACACCCAGTGGGTCATTACCCTGAAAAAAGACATCAAATTTTCCGATGGCTGCCCCCTTACTCCCTCCAGCGTAAAGGCCTATTTTGATTACCTGAAAGAGGTGGGTCCCGGCGGTTCTGCCAAGCCTCAGAAATACCTGGAATATGAGGCGGAGGTGACTGCCGATGATGCCGCCAATACCGTTACCATCGTGACCTCCAAGCCCTATGCCAATTTGCCCGGCCAGCTGGCCTATCCGGTGATGGCGATCCTGGATGTGGAGCATACAAAGGATTTTGACAACGGTGCCATCGGTACCGGTCCCTATATGATCGACAAATTCAACGGCGTGGGTGTGGGTTACGATATGAAAGCCAACCCCAACTATCGGGAAAAAGTACCCTATGACAAGGTCCATATTCTCTTTATGGGCGATGCCTCTGCCAAGACCATGGCACTGCAGAGCGGCCAGGTGGACCTGGTGGAGAACATCACCAATGTTTCGGACATCCAGAACTTCCAGCAGGACGCCAATTACACGGTGGACATTGCCTCCGGTGTACGCTGCGGTTTCAGCTGGATGAACCTGAACGGTGTTCTGGGCAACAAGACCCTCCGGCAGGCCATTCTCATGGGCATTGACAATGATACCATCTGCTCCTCCAAGACCATTGGTGGGCTGTACACTGCCGGCTTCTCTGTCCTGCCCTCTACCCTGAACTATGGCTATGACAAGCTGGTAAACCCCTATAAGTATGACCCTGAGGGGGCAAAGAAACTGCTGGACGATGCGGGCATCGTGGACTCCGATGGCGACGGTTTCCGGGAACTGGACGGAAAGAAAATCGACCTACGCTATGTTTCCTATGAAAACCGGATGCTCAATGATTTTTCCAATGCGCATATGCAGTATCTGGCGGAAATCGGCATTGCCTGCACCGCGGATTTCGGCAGCTCGGACGATCAGTGGAGCAAGCTGGCGGCGGGCGAGTACGATCTCAATAATAACAACTGGACCACAGTGGGCACCGGCGATCCCTTTGAGTATATGGCAAACTGGACCACAGACGGTACCTACTGCGGCTACAGCAACCCCGAATACGATGCCCTCTATGAGCAGCTCAAGGGTGAAATGGACACTGAAAAGCGGGCAGACCTGATCCGGCAGATGCAGCAGATCGTCATCGACGACGCCCTGGTCATTGTGGACGGCTACTACAATTCCTCCATGATCTACTCCAAGAACGTGGGCTTCGCCCATATCCATACGGCGGACTACTACTGGCTGACCACAGAAATCGTACCTGCCTAAAGAAAAACGTTTCTCGCACAGCCGGGGCCAAAGCCTCGGCTGTGTATAAAGGGAGGAGAATCGGCCTTGAAGAAGAAAAAACTGGCCCTTCGGCTGGCGCAGATTCTGGTGGTGCTGGTGGGTATCAGCTTTGTGACTTTTTTGCTGACCTATCTGTCTCCAGGAGACCCTGTGCGCAATATGTATACTGCCGCAGGGATCATGCCCACGGAGGAACTGGTGGCGGAAACCAGGGAAGAACTGGGCCTCAACGATCCGCTGCCGACCCAGTATCTCCGCTGGCTGCGGAACTGTCTGCGGGGAGACTTCGGAAAATCCTATACGCTGAACAAGCCGGTGACGGAACTGCTTCTGGGGCGGCTTTGGCCTACGGTGAAGCTGACCCTGCTTTCCATGGGGCTGATGCTGCTTCTGGCAGTGCCTCTTGGTATGCTGTCCGCGGTGTATAAGGACCGGTGGATCGATTATCTGGTACGGGGGCTGACCTTTGTAGGCTGTGCCATGCCGAATTTCTGGGTGGGCCTGCTGCTGATGCTGGCGTTCTGCGTTCGTATAAAGGCCTTTCCCGTCATCAGTTCTGCCGGGGATCTGCGCAGTATTTTTCTGCCTGCGCTGACACTGGCCCTTGCCATGTCCTCTAAATATACCAGGCAGGTCCGCACGGCGGTTCTGGAAGAGATGAACCAGGACTATGTGGTGGGGGCCAGGGCCAGGGGCGTTCGGGAATCCGTGATTTTGTGGAGAAACGTGTTCCCCAATGCGCTGCTGCCGCTTATCACCATGTTTGGACTGTCCGTTGGCAGTCTGCTTGGTGGTACCAGTGTGGTAGAAGTGATTTTTTCCTATCCCGGATTGGGAAATCTGGCGGTTTCGGCCATCACTTCCAGCGACTATAATCTGATTCAGGGGTACGTTCTCTGGCTGGCACTGATTTACATGGTCATCAATCTTCTGGTAGATGCCTCCTATGGGGCCGTAGACCCCAGAATGCGGGCAAAGGAGCAGATACGATGAAAAAGAAAAATTTCTTCCTTGCCCATAAGCAGTTTACATTTTTCCTGATTCTGGCTCTGCTGATCATCCTGGGGGCGATATTTGCCCCGGTGGTGACCGGCGGTGCGGATCCCCTGAAAGGTTCTCTGACGGAGGCCCTGGAGGCACCCAGCCGGGCCCATATTTTTGGCACCGATAAAATGGGCCGGGATATTTTCACCCGGGTCATTTACGGAGCAAGGGCTTCTCTCAGTGCGACCTTTGGTGTGGTCGCTCTGATTTTCCTGGTTGGCACCGCGGCGGGTGTGACGGCCGGATATTTTGGGGGCTGGGTCGATGGGGTGATCATGCGCATTGCGGATATGATGCTGGCCTTTCCCGGCCTGGTGCTGGCTCTGGCTGTTGCCGGAATTATGGGGGCAGGCAGCCGGAATGCGATCATCGCCATTGTCCTGGTCAACTGGACCAAGTACGCAAGACTTTCCAGAAGCCTGGTTTTGAAGATCCGGGACCGGGATTATGTGTCAGCGGCCATTGTGACAGGCTCCAAAACAAAGCATATGCTTTTTTCTTATATGCTTCCCAACGCCCTGCCCACGCTGATCATTACGGCCACTACAGATATTGGCGGCATGATGCTGGAATTGGCGGCACTGTCGTTTCTGGGCTTCGGTACCAGGCCCCCCGCGCCGGAATGGGGCTATATGCTCAACGAAGGCCGTGCCTGTATGCAGTCCGCACCCTGGATGATGATCTTCCCGGGATTGGCCATTTTCCTGGTCGTTACGGTTTTTAACATGCTGGGAGATTCCGTGCGGGATATTCTTGACCCCAAGGAGGCGTAGAAAAATGCTGGAACTGGACCATGTTACCATCGCCTATGGGGAAACTCAGGCTGTGGAGGATTTTTCTTTGCATATGGAGCCTGGTGAGATCGTCAGTCTGGTGGGCGAGAGCGGCAGCGGGAAAACCAGCGTGATCCGTGGAATCCTGGGGCTGTTGCCGGGAGGCGGTGCTGTTACCCAGGGGAATATTGTATTTGACGGAAAGAATCTTCTGAATGTTACCCCGGAGCAGTGGCGCACTGTCCGAGGACGGGAAATTTCCATGATTTTTCAGGACAGCGGGGCCATGATGAATCCTACCCGCAAAATCGGTACCGTTTTTGCGGAGTATCTGCGAACCCATGAGAAACTGACAAAAAAAGAAGCCTGGGAAAAAGGAACCCAAATGCTTGCCAGAATGCGACTGCCAAGCCCTGAAAATATCATGCGCTCCTATCCCTTTCAGCTTTCCGGCGGTATGCAGCAGCGGGTGGGCATTGCCATGGCCATGAGCTATGAGCCGAAGCTGCTGCTGGCGGATGAACCCACCTCTGCGCTGGATGTGACGACCCAGGCCCAGATCGTCGGGGAGATGGCCAGACTGCGCCGGGATTATGGAACCGCAATCCTGCTGGTCACCCATAATCTGGGCGTTGCCGCCTATTTGTCAGACCGTATTCTGGTGATGCGCCAGGGGCGCATGGAAGAGGCGGGGGACCGGGACACCATTCTCCAATCTTCTACCAATGCCTATACAAGAAGTCTGCTGGAATCCGTTCCGACGTTGGGAGGTGTGCGTTATGTCTGAGCCGGAAGTGATCATGGAGGCCCTGCATGTTTGCAAAAGCTATCCCGCTTCTGACGGCCGATGGCTGCGGGCAAATGAGGATGTCTCATTGCATCTGGTAAAGGGAAAAACGCTGGGTCTTGTAGGGGAATCCGGCTGCGGCAAAAGCACATTTATGCGATTCCTGGTAGCGTTGGACCGGCCGGACAGCGGGCAGATCCTGTATCGGGGCCAGGATATTACGGCCCTTCGGGGAGAGAAGCTACGGCAGACACGGCGGCACATTCAGATGGTTTTTCAAGATCCCGGCGCATCGTTCAATCCCAAAATGAGGGTGCGGGATATTGTCTGTGAGCCTTTGCTGAATTTTGGCCTGATCGCCCCAAAGGAAAGGGCAGCGGTATGCCGCAGCCTCCTGGAAATGGTGGAGCTGCCCGGAGATTTTGAAGACCGTTACCCTCACAGCATGAGCGGCGGTCAGCGGCAGCGGGTAGCAATTGCCCGGGCGTTGGCCCTCCAGCCTGAGATCCTGATTTTGGATGAGGCAACGGCAGCATTGGATGTATCCGTACAGAAAAATATAATCGAACTGATCGTTAAACTTCAGAGAGAGCAGGGCCTTACCATAGGCTTTATCTGCCATGACATTGCTTTGGTGCAGAGCGTGGCCCATCAGGTGGCGGTCATGTATCTGGGCAGGGTGGTAGAGGTTTTACCTGGGGAGAATTTGCGCACGCAGGCCCGGCATCCCTATACCCGTACACTCATTGATGCAGTCCTGGACCTGGATACGGACCCGAGGAAGCCTATTACGGTTATTGACTCGGAGCCACCCAGCCCCCTGGATATTCCGGCGGGCTGCCCATTTCGGGATCGTTGCAGCCAATGCTTTGAAAAGTGCGCCCAGGAAAAACCGGAAATGCGCTGGCTGTCCAAAGAACACGGCGTGGCCTGTCATCTGTTTCCTGAGGAAAGGTAGGATGGCGTGAAAAGAAACGAAAGCCTGATTTCCGGCCCCATCGGTTCTGCCCTGCTGGCCTTTGTGGTGCCGCTGATGCTCAGCAGCCTGGTGCAGCAGCTGTATGTGACGGCGGATGCGGTGATCGTTGGGCGCATTGCCGGGAAGACCGCACTGGCGGCCATTGATTCCGTGCATACGCTCTTTCGGTTTCCCATCAATTTTATGAACGGCCTTGCTGCCGGGGCGACCATCCTGATTTCCCGGCACTTTGGTGCGAAGAACCGGGACGGATTGCGCTCCTGCATGCTCTCAGCGGTCGCCTTGGCGGTGGTACTTGGGATCCTGTGCGCAGTAGGAGGTGTTCTGCTGACACCTGTGCTTTTGCAATTCATGCAGGTCCCGGAGGATATTTATGCTCAGACCCTGGAATATACGAGAATTTATTTCGGGGGCATTTGGGCTATGATTTTATACAACATGGCCTCCGGTGTCCTGCGTGCCTTTGGAAATTCCAAAAGTCCCCTGTATATTCTGCTGGTCAGTTCGATTATCAACATTGTAGGAGACATTCTGCTGGTAGGCGGGCTGGGGATGGGAACCGCAGGTGCGGCGATCGCAACGGTTTTTGCCCAGATGGTCAGTGCGGCAATGGCACTGTGGATGGCAGGGAAAAAACTGCCGCAAAGGATCGGCGCACGGCGGCTCCGGCGGTGGCTGGAACACCTGTGGGCTATGGTACGGACCGGCATTCCGCTGGCACTGCAATCGGTGCTGTTCCCGGTGGCCAATTCCATTGTGCAGGCAGCGGTGAACACGATGGGAACAGACACCATTGCGGCCTGGGGCATCTGCGACAAGCTGGATATGCTGATCTGGCTCCTGGCGGATGCCATGGGGCCGGCACTGACGACCTATACCGCCCAGAATATGGGGGCGGGACGTTGGGACAGGGTCTGTAAAGGCAATCGGATCGGTGCGGCCATGTCCGTGGCCGCAGTGGGGACGGTAAGCCTTGGCCTGTATTTCCTGACGGCCCCGCTGGGCGGCCTGTTTGTTCCCGTGCAGGATGCGGCGGCAGTCGTACCCCAGGCAGTTGTTTTTATGCGGCGAATGGCCCCATTCTTCCTGTTTTATGCTTTGGCGGAAAGCTTTTCCGGCGCATGCTGCGGAACGGGTGATACGGTCAGGCCCATGATCCTGACCCTTTTGTCCATCTGCCTTCTGCGGGTGCTGGGGATCCTGCTGGTGCTGCCCAGACAGCATACCATGGAATGTATCATCGATATCTATATCTCCTCCTGGATCGCTGCGGGCATCGGTTTTCTGATTCTGTGGCAGTGGGAGAAAAATAGAGTCCCAAAGACGTAGCAAAGCCGCCCACCGGGCTTGGCTTCCCCGACCGGGAAGCTGCAGGGCGTAGCCCTGACCGATGCGGCAGCGGGAGGCGTGAAATATTGCAGAACCAGTATGCGAATCCGTACAAACGCCCCATATGATCACCTCCCGTCTTTAAAATCCCTTGGTTGAAAACGTGCCCCTACCAGCGAAACCGTAGGGAACGGCCTATGTGCCGTTCCGCACGTGAAAGGACGGAACTATTTCCGATAATACAAAAAACGCCCCCCGTCATGTCATTCAGGCCTTTAGCGCCAGCGGAGTGGAGAAATCCACGCACATGGCAGAAAAGTACCAACACAAGGTAAAATCTGCCACTCGGGAAGATTCCTCGACTCACTGCGTTCGCTCGGAATGACGAGTACGATGGGTTTTTACCTTTGCTTCCGCTGTTTGTAATTCTGGCCGCAAAAAAGGGGCTGTTAAATAACCCCAAAACGAAATCGCAGACTCTTTCCCGAAATGGAAAGGGTCTGCTTTTTCTTACCCATCAAGGCTGTGGATAACTTTTCTCTCAAAAATGTGTACACCAACCACAACCGGAGAAAATTTGTTTTTCTTCGGCATTTTTTTGAGGGTATTCAGCCAGCAGCCTTGGCCGGATTGGCCTTTGCTAATTTGCTCAAATGGTACTTGTGCAGGTTAAAACCGCAGCTTATCAGGGCAATCTCCAAAATTACCTTGTTTATGCCCCTTCTTCGGAACCGTTCGTATCCTCGGTTTGCCTTTATTTCGCCATAAGTCCCTTCGGATTGTATGGATCGGTTCATTCGGAGCAGCGCACCATGGATGCTGTTCAGGTTGTCAAGAACCTCCTTGTGGAAGGAAGTCAGTTCATAGTTCAGCCGAATGATCCGGTCAAATCTGCTTTTGTGACATTTAGATCGATGTGGGCAGCCGCTGCAATCCTCGCACTGGTGAAGCTCTACAGTTCTCCCATATTGGTTGCCCTTTACCGGTTCCGTCCGTAGGAAAAGAAATTCTTTGCCGTTTGGACAAACCAGTCGTCCTGCTTCATTTACTCGGAAATTCACTGCACGGTATGGATCGTCACGGTATTTCTTGTCCTTGGTTTCCTTTTCGTACATGGGGAACTTCATGTATTTTTCCATTCCATGCTCTTGGCAGTACAGATAATTATTCAGATTGCCATAACCAGCGTCTGCCACAGGATACTTTGGATATTTGTGGTATCTTCTCTGAAATTCCTCTATTAACGGTTGAAAACAGTCGGAATCTGAGGCATATTGGTAGACCCCGTAAACGGCGATATATCCGTCGCAGACACCCATTTGCACATTATAGGCCGGGAGAAGCTGGTCATTGCCCATATAATCCTTTTTTACCCGCATAAAGGTAGCGTCGTGGTCGGTTTTGGAGAAGCTATTGCGTTTGTCTCCGCAGATATCCACCTTTTCCCTGTAACCCTTCAGCTTTTTTCGACTGTCATCTATCCGCTCATACAGCCTCTGGCCTGCTGTTTTCCGCCGACCAGACCCATGGACAAACTCTTCCTGGTTCATGCCTGTGACCTTTAGAAATTCTTCCAGAATCTCAGATAAATATTCCGCAGTGTATTCCTCCCGAACACCCAGTTTCAATCCAAGGTATTGTAAAACTGTTTCGT
>OMED01000819.1_pt1 | contig 14337 bp, 13 predicted proteins | sample 1673411 | NCBI WGS metagenome assembly OMED01 (sample SAMEA103958110, study PRJEB25191) | human gut metagenome | reverse complement strand
GCGGTAGAGCACCTTGACGATCTCGACGGTCTGCTTCTGCGAGACGGACATCTCGTAGATCTTCTGGTTCGGATCGATGTCGAAGCCATAGCGGTCGGCGATCTCGCGGACGGCCTTGGCAACGGCGTTTTTGTCCATCTTGCCCTTGTCGCCGGGCAGGCCAAGAATGATATTCTCGGCAGCCGTAAAGACGTCGACGAGCTTGAAATGCTGGTGGATCATGCCGATGTGCAGATCAAACGCGTCCTTCGGGGAGCGGATCTCCACTTCCTTCCCATCGACGAAGATCTGGCCCTCGTCCGGATAGTAGATGCCGGAGAGCATGTTCATAAGCGTGGTCTTGCCGCTGCCGTTTTCGCCCAGCAGGGACAGGATCTCACCCTTATGCAGCTCCAGACTGATCGATTTGTTCGCCACGACCTGTCCGAAGCGCTTGGTGATGTTTCTCAGTTCGATTGCGTTTGCCAAGCAAGTCATCCTTTCTGTCTTGGAATTCGCTCCGCTGTTTTGCAAAACGCCGCTTTCCGGCGGCGGTTTTGGCGAGTTCGCGGAAAGCCTGTCCCTCCAACGTTGAACGGAATTGAAAAAACAGGGAATCTCAGTTAAAAACTAAAGATATTCTATCATTTTGTGAAGAGATTGTAAATACGCTTTCTGCAAAAAATACAAAAAAATATAGCAGGCCTAACAAATTTTTAGTCAGCATGCAAAACTTTTATGCAGTAAAGTGTACGCAGAAAGGCTCCCGTTGCCGCACGCTGTACGACAATGGGAGCCTTTGGGAAAGTTTTGTTCGTTGGTCAGTCTCACGCTTCCATCCGCGCGCGGATGGCCTTCAAAAATGCCTCGCTCGTGACCGGCGCGGGGCGTTCGCCCTCGACGAGGCCGGCGAGGTCGCCGGTCATGATGCCGGAGCGGATCGTGTCGAGGCTGGCCTGTTCGAGCCTGTCCGCGAAGGCTTCGAGCGCCGGAAGCTTATCCAGCTGGCCGCGCTTTTTCAGCGCGCCTGTCCACGCGAAGATCGTCGCCATCGGGTTGGTCGAGGTCTGTTCGCCCTTGAGGTAGCGGTAATAATGCTTCGTGACCGTGCCGTGCGCGGCCTCAAATTCTGTCGTGCCGTCCGGCGCGACGAGCACGGAGGTCATCATGGCAAGCGAGCCGAACGCCGTGGACACCATATCGCTCATCACGTCGCCGTCATAATTCTTGCAGGCCCAGATGAAGCCGCCCTCGCTGCGGATGACGCGGGCGACCGCGTCGTCGATCAGCGTGTAGAAATACCGCAGGCCAAGCGCCTCGAACTGCGTCCTATAGCTCTTCTCGTATTCTTCTTCAAAAATGCGCTTGAACGCGCCGTCATAGACCTTGGCAATGGTATCCTTGGTGGAGAACCAGAGATCCTGCTTCGTATCAATGGCATACTGGAAGCAGGCCCGCGCGAACGAGCGGATGCTGCTTTCCTTATTGTGTTCGCCCTGGAAGACGGCGGGGCCGTCGGTTTTCTGGACGAGAACGGTCTGCTCCCTGCCGGATGCGCCCTTGAAGGTCATGGTGCATTCGCCGGGCTCGTCCGTCTCAAGGCTTACAGACTTATACACGTCGCCGTAGGCATGGCGGGCGATCGTGATCGGCTTTTTCCATGTGCGCACGACCGGCTTGATGGAATCCAGCAGAATGGGCGCGCGGAAAACCGTGCCGTCCAGAATGGAACGGATGGTGCCGTTCGGGCTTTTCCACATCTCGGTCAGCTGCGGATATTCGGCCATCCGCTGCGCGTTCGGCGTGATCGTCGCGCATTTGACGGCCACGCCGTATTTTCTGGTCGCCAGCGCCGCGTCGACCGTGACCTGATCGCGCGTCTCGTTGCGGTGCAGCAGGCCGAGGTCATAATATTCGGTCTTGAGATCAACAAACGGGCAGATCAGCTCGTCCTTGATCATCCGCCAGAGCACCCGCGTCATTTCGTCGCCGTCCATCTCGACGAGCGGCGTTTTCATCTGAATTTTTTCCATATCGGTCCCTTCTCTCTTATCCGCGCTTGGCGTAGTAATTCATCAGGCAGCCGTCGAGCAGAATGTCCCGCTCGTCCGGCGTCAGGCCCTTTACGTGCAGCAGAAGCTCTGCTTTTTCGCCGGTCTGCCGCAGAACCTCCGCGGGGAAATCCTCACAGCCTTTCTCCAGCCGCTTCCGCACGTCCGGCACGAAGACCAGATCGCCCGGCGCATAGTCGAATGGCGTGCCTGCGTCCAGCGTGAACGGCAGCATGCCCCAGTTGATGCAGTTGCTGCGGTAGCGCTTGGTGGCGAATTCATAGCAGATATTCGCAAGTCCGCCCAGAACCTTCTGGCAGGACGCGGCCTGCTCCCGCGCGGAGCCGTCGCCGGGCTTGTTGGCAAAGACACAGGAGCCAAGCTGTGTAACGCTCAGAAGTGTGTCCGCATCGCCGAAGCGCGCCAGCGCAGCGCGCAGCGTCTCTGATGCACAGCCGGATCTCCGTTTGGATTCTTCCTCGGCAATTTTCTTCGCGCGCGGCACATAATCCGGCACGCGGCGCGAAAGCGTAAACTCCGCCAGCCGCAGGGGGTTCGAGCGGTAGGACGACGTTTCGCCCGACGGGATCAGCTCGTCCGTCGTGGTCACGGGGTCATGAATGACGGCGGCAAGCTCAAGCAGAAGATTTTCACCCAGCTCATACGTTTTCGGCCAGTCCGTGATGTTCGGGCCCATGATGAGCGCTGTTTCCGGCTGCGGATGGCCGAAGCCGTGATAGACGCGGCGGGCATAGACCGTCTTGTCAAACTGGTACGGATGGCGTTCCGGGGTATAATCCAGCTCGTCCGCCGGGGTGATGCGGCCGCCGTTTCTGGCTGTTGCCGCAATGGAACGCGCGTCCATGAGGCACACGCCCGCAAACTGCCCTTCGCCGGGCTTTGAGCCCTCGCGGTTCGGGAAATTGCGCGTCGTGTGGCGAAGAGACAGGCCGTTGTTGGCCGGCACATCTCCCGCACCGAAGCACGGGCCGCAGAAGCTGGGCTTGATGATCGCACCGGTTTCCAGCAGCGACTCCGTCACGCCCATGCGCGTGAGCGCAAGGCTCACCGGGACGGACGTGGGATAAACGCTCATCGAGAAATAGCTGTCGCCGACCGATCCGCCGCGCAGGATCTGCGCCGCCTCGTCGATATTATCAAACATACCGCCCGCACAGCCCGCAATAATCCCCTGATCAGCCCAGACGCCGCCGTCGTGGATTTTGTCCAGAAGATGCACGTTGGCCTTCGGCCAGCGCCTTTTTGCCTCGGCCTCCACACCGGCCAGCAGTTCCTGCGCGTTCGCAAGGAAGTCACGGATGGTGTACGCGTTCGACGGGTGGAACGGCAGCGCGGCCATAGGCTCCATGCGGCTGAGGTCGATGCTTATCATGCCGTCGTAGTACGCGCCGTCCTGCGGATGCAGCGCGGTGAACGTCTCCGGCCTGCCGTGGATGGCAAGGTACTCCGCCACGGCGTCGTCGGTCTCCCATATGGAGCTGAGGCAGGCCGTTTCCGTGGTCATAACGTCAATGCCGATGCGGTAGTCCATGGGCAGATGCGATACGGCAGGGCCTGCAAACTCCAGCACCTTGTTCTTTACAAAGCCGTTTTTGTACACCGCGCCGCACAGCGCGATGGCAACGTCATGCGGCCCTACGCCCCGGGGCGGCTGCCCGGTGAGCCAAACCAGAATGACCTCCGGCGCGGCAATATCATATGTGTTGCGCAGCAGCTGCTTTACGATCTCGGGGCCACCCTCGCCGACGCCCATGGTGCCGAGCGCACCATAGCGTGTGTGGCTGTCGGAGCCGAGGATCATGCGGCCGCAGCCGCTCATCATCTCGCGCGCGTACTGGTGGATCACCGCCTGATTGGCCGGCACATAATCTCCGCCGTACTTCACGGCGGCGGACAGGCCGAACACATGGTCGTCCTCGTTTATGGTGCCGCCGACCGCGCACAGACTGTTGTGGCAGTTTGTAAGCACATAGGGCACCGGAAACTCCGTCATGCCGCTGGCCTTGGCGGTCTGGATAACTCCCACATAGGTGATGTCGTGGGAAATAAGGCTGTCGAAAGTCAGGTGCATCAATCCGTCGCCGGATGGTCTGTCGTGGCGGCGGAGGATCTGATAAGCCATGGTCTTGTCCCGGCCGGCCGGAAATGCGGCTTTTGCAGGTGTCGGCACGCCGCCCTGCAGGGTGACGCCCTGGTTATGAAGCTTAATCATATGGTCACGCTCCTTTTAGGAGAAATTTTGTATCATACAATGTATCAGTATAGCAGATAATTTTCGGATTGCAACCGCAAAATGAAAGTTAAAAACAAAATTATTGCATTTTCGCCTGTGAGCGCCGCGACTTTGCGATTATTTTTCGCGATTTATGCATTTTGCAAAATTTTTTCTTGCAAAGTGCTCTGCTGCGCGCTATAATCAGGCCATTGAATATCAAAACTCGCAGGCACTGCGGAGGGAAAGGAAGGCATCATGGCTGAAAAGGACACCGACATTCTGGAGCGTTACACGGAGCCGCTGAGCCACCGGATCGAGAAAGAATATGCCATTGGCGAAGAGTTTTATCATGGCGAGGTCAAAAAAGGCCTGCGCAACAGCGACGGCACCGGCGTGCTGGTCGGCGTCACCAAGGTCGGCAGCGTGCAGGGCTACCTGCTTCAGGACGGCCAGAGGGTGCCGACCCCCGGGCGGCTGTATTATCGCGGCATCGAGCTGAACGATATCGTGGAAGCGCACCGCAAGGCCGGGACTTTCGGCTTCGAGGAGGTAGCGTATCTGCTGCTTATGGGCTATCTGCCCACGCAGGATGAGCTTGCCCGCTTCAACGGCATCATGAGTCAGGCCCGTAAGCTGCCGGACGGCTTCACCGAGGGCATGATCATGCGTCACCCCAGCAGCAATATGATGAACGAGCTGGCACGCAGCGTGCTGAGTCTGTATTCCTACGATCCCGACCCGGACGACACCTCCATCGAGAACCTGCTTTTGCAGTCGGTTAAGCTCATCGGCTGCTTCCCGTCGATCGTTGCCAATTCCTACGCGGTGAAGCGCCATTATTTCCACGGCGACTCCCTGCATATCCATTTCCCCGTGCCCGAACTGTCCACTGCGGAGAATTTCCTGCGCATGATCCGGCCGGACACCAACTACACCGAGGAGGAAGCGCATCTGCTGGACATGATGCTGATGGTCCACGCAGAGCACGGCGGCGGCAATAACTCCACATTCGTCTGCCGTGCCATGACCTCCAGCGGAACTGACACATACAGTGCGATCGCCGGCGCCGTCGGCTCATTGAAGGGCCCTCTCCACGGCGGCGCCAATGCCAAGGTCATGGAGATGTTCGGCTATATCAAGGAGAATGTTGACCCTCATGACGACGGCTCTATCCGTGACTATCTGGTAAAGCTGCTGAACAAAGAAGCCGGCGACGGCTCCGGCAAGCTGTACGGACTGGGCCACGCGGTGTACACCATATCCGACCCCCGTGCCGAGCTGCTGAAGAAATACGCGCAGCATATGGCGGAGATCAAGGGCTATGCCGAGGACTTTGCACTGCTGCAGAAGGTCGAGAAGCTGGGCATTCCGCTGCTTCAGGAGCGCCGCCGCGACGCAACGCCCATGTGCGCAAATGTGGATATGTACTCGGGCCTTGTGTATACCATGCTGGGCATTCCCCAGGATGTATTCACGCCGCTGTTTGCCTCCGCCCGTATAGCCGGCTGGTGTGCCAACCGTATGGAGGAGCTGGTGACGTGCAGCCGTATCATGCGTCCTGCCTACCGCGCCGTCAGCATTAAAGGTCACTATATACCGATGGAGCAGCGCAAGTCCCATCTTCCGGAGAACGCGTAAAAGCGCCTTTTTAGATAACACCGGCCGCTGCCGGCCTGCACTTTGCTGCGCCGTGCAAAATTTTTTGATATATGGACAAAAAACCGCTCATGATCGGAACAGCTCCGGCCTTGGGCGGTTTTGATTTTGACGGTGATGGCAAAATGAGCGCGTTTGAGCAAGCGGTGGAATTTAAGTTCCTCCATGATGTGGTGATGGCAGATCGTGCCGAAGATAAGCTGGCCGCAGCAGGACTCGACAAGAACACACTGGGGCGGCTATCTGAGCTTTAAGACCGTCAACGTCGCCGGTGGATGCTTTCAGCGTTTCAAGCTGCTTGTCGCGGTCTTTTACTGTGCCGTTAAGCTGTGTAACCGTCGCTTCAAGCTCCTTTACCTTACCGGCCTTTTCGTTGAAGTCTGCACGCGATACAAAGTCCTTGCCGAGAGCCTGCGCTGCCGCATTGTCCATATCATCCGTGTAAACGTCGCCTATGATGTCCTTTAACCATTGCAGTTTCATGTTTACGTCCTTTCTGCGCCGTTCCTTTTTATCGAGCCAGTCCTCGTATTCAGCGCCGCCCCGCTTGTTATCCGCCGGGCACGCGGTAAAATGGGTATGAAAAAAGCAGCCCCGCGAATTAACGCTTGCCTGCTTCGATCATTAAATTGTGATGTACCTTAAATCGCGTCGGCTTCTGCCCACGCTTTATAGATGCGCTCGCCCATCCTCGCAAACCAATCTACCATTGTCTCATTCATCGACCACGCGTCAGTTTCGCCCGAGCACTCGCACAGACCGCATTCAACAAGAAATGCATGCACTATTTCGTGTCGTACGACCTTTTTAACGTAGGCATCCATGTCATACAGATTGCCCTGTATTTCACGTTCGACCACGATTTCGTGCGTTGTCCAGTCGCAATAACCGTCGCAGTCGTGCAAACGGTCATCGTCTCTTTCACTGCTTTCGATAATCGTCCAATTGGCGCCTAAGATGTTAATTATCACTCTGCTGTCTCCTTTTTGGCATGAAAAAAGCACCGTTTTTTAACGATGCTTCTATCTTATCATTGCTAATCTTCGATTATTTCCCAACGGCCGCCTTCGCTGCTACCGTCAAGCGGTGCGGGATTTGTCATTGAATATAAATAATCTTCGCCACTGTCATCAATTACTCTGTAAAATCCATCTTCTTCTGTGGCTTCGTATATTTTCCCGTCCGTTAGGCTATCAACGCCGAAAGACTCTCCAACATAACGCAATTTCATTTCTTTTTCTCCGTTCTGTTTTTCAGTTTCACATCATGCTGTATGCCGTTATCGCGTTCATACCAATGAACATCGAAAACATACTTTGCACTGTTTATCTTTCCAGCTTGCTTTTTCCACTCGTCAGCAGACCCGCCGTAGTTGCGAATAAGACGTTTAATATCGCCGATAGCCTCGTCGCTGCCTTTGCCTGCTATAGTCGTAATTTTTGAAAACTTTGTGTTTTGGGGTATAAAATTCTTTTCCCCTTTCCACTCGTAGCTTAGTTTGTTTTGCAGATGCCTTGTACTTGTGGGTATTATACCACTTTTCGTAGATTTTTCAAGCGGTTTAACGGCTTTCGCAAGCCCTGTTTGATTTGCCGCCCACTGCTTATAGGTCATGCTGCCAGGCACGGTGTATGTCTTGCCCGTCTTGGGATCTCGTGCCCAGCGTTCGCCGATGCCCTGCATATCTTCAAAATACGGCGCTGTAGCGCCGCGGCACCATGGATGGAACGGTGGCGCGGTCACGCCGATTTCGTATTTGTTCATCGGATAAACCTGACCGTCAAGCGCCGCGCCCCGCACGGGGAGTGTGATTGAAATTGCCATATGTCGGGACATTGGATATCCTCAAAAAAACAAAACAGACCCGGGGCGGCAGAAATGACGCGCCTCGGGTCTGCGTTTAACTTTTTGCTCCCATATTCAAAACGAAGAAATATTGCTCGTTTGCGTAATTGATCGCTGCGCCGGAGACCCGGCGCAGCTTGTTTTTTTCCGCTTTGGAACTATATCTTCATGCAGACGTCCCATGCGCGCCAGATGACCGTGCGCAGGTTGCCGATGGCAACGCAGTCGCCGACGCGGTAGGCCTTCTTGTTGTCCTTGCCGCCGACGGGGGTGGGAACAAAGCCGATGCCGTTTACAACGCTGTCGCACTCGACGAAGGTCGTCTCGCCGGTCTCGACATTTTTAACGGTGCAGCCCTTGTCCGTTATCTCGGTAACGGTCGAGTGCAGGTAAACGGGAACCTTGTGGTATTCCATAGCGTCGCGCAGGAACGAGGTGTTTGCAAGGCAGGTCGCCTGAGCGGCAACGAGGTCGCCTGCGTATTCGACGATTATCGGGTGCTTGCCGAAGTTGAGCAGCATATCGTAAGCCGCCTCGCAGGAGGACTGGCCGCCGCCGATGAACAGGACCTTATCGCCGACATCGACCTTGTCCTTGAGCACCTGGGTGAAGGTGAGCGCCTTGTCAAAGCCCTTGATGCTGGGCATCATGCGCGGGACCGAGCCGCTTGCAACGATGATATCGTCATAGCCGTGCAGCACGCCGAGGTCGTTGATTTCGGTGTTGAAGCGCACGTCGATGCCCTGCTTTTCGATCTCGTTTTTATACCAGCGGATAAGCTCCTTGTCGTTTTCCTTGAAGGTCATTGCCGATGCCGTGAGGAACAGGCCGCCGAGCTCATCGGTCTTTTCAAAGATGGTGGGGATGTGGCCGCGCTGCTTGAGCACGAGGGCGCACTCCATGCCGCCGATGCCGCCGCCGATTATTGCGACCTTCTTGGGGTTCTTGGTGGGCACGATCTTGTAGCGCGTGTGCTGCATGGTGGTCGGGTTCAGCGCGCAGCGCGCAAGATGCATCGAGTCGTTAAAGTGCTGAACGTTCGGGGTGCCTGCGAATTTGGCCATGTTGAAGCAGCCGTTGTGACAGCGGATGCAGGGCTTTATCTCGTCCTCATGGCCTTCCTTGATCTTGTGGATCCAGTCGTGGTCAACAAGGTTCTGGCGCGCGATCGCGACAGCGTCGAGCTTTCCGGCCTCGATCTCCTCGGCGGCCTTCACGGGATCCATGCGGCCTGCGCACACGACGGGCTTGTCGGTGAATTTCTTTATATGCTCAACATACTCAAGGTTGCAGTTGTCGGGCATATACTGAGGCGGATGTGCCCAGTACCATGCGTCGTAGGTGCCGTTGTCGCAGTTGAACATGTCATAGCCTGCGTCGGCAAGATATTTTATGGCCTTTTCGGACTCTTCCATGTCGCGTCCGAACTCCTTGAAGTCCTTCTCGTAAGGCATGGCGCCCTTGCCCCAGTCCTTGGTCTTGGAAACAACGGAGTAGCGCAGGGAAACGGGGAAATCATCGCCGCAGGCGGCCTTTATCGCCTGAACGATCTCGACCGGGAAGCGGAAGCGATTCTCAAAGCTGCCGCCGTACTCGTCGGTGCGGTAGTTCATGTTTGAAATGGTGAACTGGTCGAGCAGATAGCCCTCGTGAACGGCGTGGATCTCAACGCCGTCAACGCCTGCGTCCATGAGCTTCTTCGAGGTCTTTGCAAATGCCTCGACCTGATCGTGGATCTCCTTGATGGTCATGGGGCGGGACTTGATCTCGTCATACCAGCGGTTCGGCGTTGCGGAAGCGGAAGCGGTTATGTAGTCAAGGTCGGCTACCGGGCTTGCGAGCTTGCCGAGAATGGGGTGCTTGAGCAGAGCTACCATGGGCTTTGTTATAGCCATCGAGCGGCCCATGCCTGCTGCCAGCTGGATAAAGAGCTTGGAGCCGGTCTTGTGGAACTCGACCATGTACTCCTTAAGGTCTTTGAACATCTTGTTGTTCTGATACAGCCAGCGGCCGCCGATGGGATCCTTGATGCACTGCATGCCGGGCAGGATAAGGCCGACGCCGTCCTGCGCGCGGTTGAGCAGGAAGTATGCCGCTTCCTTGTCGAGGTGGCTCGGCTCCATCCAGCCGAACAGGGACGTTCCGCCCATAGAGCACTGAACTATTCTGTTCGGTATCTCGACATTGCCGATCTTCCAGGGTGTAAATAGAGCGTTGTACTTGGAATTCATGTTTTTCCCCTTCCGTTTTTATGTTTTTTATTTAATGGTCGGTGCACCGCACCGACAGGTCTGCAATTATGCTATATTTCGACATTTTTTGCGGCGAATGCCCGTGTGAACATTTCGCACATCGCGTACAGCCTTTCGCGCGCATCAAGCTCGCTCACGCTCGGCACGCCTACCGTGAGGCGCTGCATAAGCCCGAGAATGGAGTCATATGCGTTGTAATAAAGCTGCTTTATGTTCGCTTCGGGATTTACAGTACCGTCGGAAAGTCCGCGCACGATCGCCTGCGAGAGCGGGCCGGTGTACTCCTCGAATTTATCGGGAGGGCGGTTTATGACCCTGTCGTTTTTTCCGGCGTTAAAGAGCGCGACCTCGGCGTCGAGCGAAAAACGGATGCCCTCCGGGTCGATGAAGAGTATATTGGCGTAGCTTTTAAGTATTATGGATATCTGCTCGATGCCGCTTAAATGCTCATAGTCGTGCGTGTCGAGTTCCCAAGCTATGTATTCCTTGGCGCGCTCCCAGTAGCAGAAGGCAGCGGAAATAACAATGTCGCTTTTTGACGAAAAATAACGGTAAACGGAGCGCTCGGTAAGTCCTGCGGTCTTTGCGATCTCCGAGACCTTTGTATTTGTGATGCCGTTTTTAATAAAGCATACAAGTGCTTTTTCCGTAACGGTTCGGATATTCTGCGTTTTCAGTTCATCCAGGGACATACTTACCTCTCGTCAGTTTAAATGTCATACCGACTGACATGTATATTATACACCTTTTTTAACGATTGGCAACAGTAAATAATTATTATTTTCACAGAGATTTTACTCTTTGAGGAGAATTAACTTGACTGCACCGAGGCAATAATTTATAATGTGACCATAGAGGTTGTTAAAAATATAACCAAATCTTTTCTGAAAAAATAAGGAGGCAATTATATGGATCGCAAAATAAGAGTAGTTCAGTACGGCGCAGGCAAAATGAGCCGCTATCTCATGCGCTATGTTCTCGAGCACGGCGGCGAGCTGGTCGGCGCGTTCTGCCGCAACAAGAACCACATCGGCAAAGATGTCTCCGAAATTATAGGCGACGGCTTCCCGAAGGTGGGCGTTGCCGTCGAAAACTCGGCCGATGCCGACAGGCGCATAGGCGAACTCAAGCCGGACGTGTGCATAATCGCAACGCGCAGCACCGTAGCGGAGCTTGAGGAGATATTCACCATTTGCGCAAAGCACGGCGTCAACGCCATAACCACCTGCGAGGAAGCGCTTTACCCCTGGAACTCCTCGCCGGCGCTCACTGAGAAGCTCGATAGGCTCGCCAAGGAGGGCGGCTGCACGCTCACCGGCGTCGGCTACTGCGACCTGTACTGGGGCACGATGGTAACAAACCTCGCAGGCTCCTCGCACAAGATCACAAAGATCGAGGGCAGCAGCTGGTACAATGTCGAGGACTACGGCGTTGCGCTTGCCGAGGGTCACGGCGCCGGCCTGAGCATAGACGAGTTCAACAAGACCATCGGCTGCTATAACGAAACGCCGTCGGACGAGATGAAGGAGCTTGTCGAAAGCGGCAAATACGTTCCGTCATATATGTGGAACCAGAACGGCTGGCTGTGCAGCAAAATGGGGCTGCACATCACCTCGCAAACGCAAAAATGCATCCCCTGCGTCGATAAGGAGGATCTCAAGTCCGAAACTCTCGGCATGGTCGTCAAGGCCGGCGACGCTACGGGTATGCGCGCCATCGTTACGACAGAGACCGAGGAGGGTATCACCCTCGTCACCGAGTGCGTCGGCAAGATCTTCAACTCCGAGGAGTTTGACAAAAACGTGTGGACGCTCTACGGCGAGCCGGACACGACCTGCATCGTCAATAAGCCAGCGACGGTCGAGCTTACCTGCGCAACGCTTGTAAACCGCATTCCGCAGCTCATCGACGCCCCTGCCGGCTATGTCACGACCGATAAATTCCCCTATAACGAATATATGGTCCACCCGATGAACTGCTACGTTAAAACAAAATAATTCGCATATAGCAAAAACCGCCCGGGCCGGGCGGTTTTTGTGTTTTCACAAATTGAAATGCGCTTTGTCGTATATCTTCTGGATATCGGGAGGGAGCTTATCGGGCAGCATTTTGTTTATCTCGTCCTCGCTGCCGTCGGCCATGGCTTTTTCGTAGTACCAGCACTTGAATTCCACCATAGCAAGCGTTTTTTCAAGCGCGCGCATCTGCTCCTCGACTGCCGCCTTTCGATGCTCGAAAAGCGCCTTGCGATTTGCGTAGGTCGAGCTGCCCTCGGCCACCCACGCGAAAAACTGCTTTATATCGCGTATCTCAAGCCCCGATTGCTTCAGGCATTCGATAACGCGCAGCGCCTCAAGCTCATTGTCGCCGAAAAGGCGGATGCCGCCGCGCCGCTCAAGCCCGGGGAAAAGCCCCTCCTTATCGTAATATCTCAGCGTCGAGATCGGCAGACCGAACATCTCGGAGACTTGTCCTATCGTGTACATAAAAAATCCTCTCAAAATTGCAAATTCAGGCTTGACCTAAAGTTAGGTTCAGGTGATATAATGACATCATTATAAAGCATCTTGCGCAAAAAAACAAGATGAAAAATTTTCGGAGGTGTTTTTTATGCTGAAAACCGAAACGCTCGAGCTTACCGAGCAGTGGGACAAGACGTTTCCCCAAAGCGACAAGGTCGGGCACAAAAAAGTGACATTCGTAAACCGCTATGGCATAACGCTCGCGGCGGATATGTATACGCCGAAGAACGCCGAGGGCAGACTGCCGGCGCTGGCCGTGAGCGGCCCGTTCGGCGCGGTCAAGGAGCAGTGCTCCGGCCTGTACGCGCAGACGATGGCCGAGCGCGGCTACCTGACGATAGCGTTCGACCCGTCCTACACCGGCGAGAGCGGCGGAGCGCCCAGATACATGGCCTCGCCGGACATAAACACCGAGGATTTCATGGCCGCTGTCGATTTTCTCTCGGCTCAGGATAACGTCGATGCCGATAGGATCGGCGTGATCGGCATTTGCGGCTGGGGCGGCATGGCGCTCAACGCCGCCGCACTCGATACGCGCGTTAAGGCGACCGTCGCCGTCACGATGTACGACATGACGCGCGTCACCGCAAACGGATACTTCGACTCCGAGGACAGCGAGGAGGCGCGCTTTGAGAAAAAGAAGGCGCTGTGCGCGCTGAGAACGGCGGAATACAAGTCCGGCGAATATTCGCGCGCCGGCGGCTGTGTGCCGCTGCCCGTGCCGGAGGACGCGCCGTTTTTCGTCAAGGATTACAGCGAATACTACAAGGGCAGGGCGTACCACGCAAGAAGCCTCAACTCCAACGAGGGCTGGGCAAGCATCAGCTGCATGTCGTTTTTCAATCAGCCGATATTGAAGTATTCAAACGAGATCCGCTCGGCTGTTATGATCGTCCACGGCGACAAGGCGCACAGCTTTTATTTCGGCAAGGACGCGTTCGAGGCGATGACGAGCGGCAATAAGTTTGCCGACAACAAGCAGCTGCTTGTGATCCCCGGCGCGGTGCACACCGACCTTTACGATAACCTCGATGTGATCCCCTTTGATAAAATCGAAGAATTTTTCAAAAAATACATGTATTGAGCGGAGGTATAAACCATGGGAAAAATAGTTCAGACAGCCGGACGCGCGGCGCTCGGCACATTTGCGCCCGAGTTTGCGCATTTTAACGATGACGTGCTCTTCGGCGAAAACTGGAACAACGCCGATATCGACGTAAAGACCCGGAGCATCATCACCGTAGTTGCGTTGATGGCTTCCGGCATAACGGATAACTCCCTGAAATTCCACCTGCAAAACGCGAAGGCTCACGGCGTGACGCAGAAGGAGATCGCCGCCGTTATCACCCACACGGCGTTCTATGCAGGCTGGCCGAAGGGCTGGGCTGTGTTCAATCTGGCCAAGGAGGTCTGGAGCGACGGCGAGGGCGACCTGCCCTACGAGGATGAGGCGATGCGCGCGCACGCAAAGCAGATGGTGTTCCCGATCGGCGCGCCGAACGATGCGTTTGCGCAGTATTTCATCGGCCGGAGCTACCTCGCGCCAGTGTCAACAAGTCAGGTCGGCATTTATAACGTCACCTTCGAGCCGGGCTGCCGTAAAATGGAGTACAGTTTATAGTAGTGTATAGCGTGTACCAAGTTATAATTATGGGGTTGAAAATAACAGTATACACAGATAATGTGGAAAAATGTGTATGACGTTTATATAGAAAATAACATTGAAAAAGAAATTCAAGAATGGGTAAATTCATTAAATTTAAAATAGCCTGCAAATAAAAAGTCAAGGCTAAATT
>OMED01000816.1_pt1 | contig 14366 bp, 10 predicted proteins | sample 1673411 | NCBI WGS metagenome assembly OMED01 (sample SAMEA103958110, study PRJEB25191) | human gut metagenome | reverse complement strand
ACCGCAAAAAGGCCCGCTGTCCGGGTGCGTTGGGAGTTTTCAGATACACCCTAAGATTCCCGCAGAAACGGTGCGTTCTGCCGGGTCGATGTGGGCATCGACCCCTACGATTAACAGCGAAAAGCCTGCGGATTCGCATCGGACTATCGCTTTTCGCAATTACCTGCTGCGACCTCTCAGGCGCTCCCGCATATCGCGGGCGGGTACATAGCACGCTTACTCCGTCTCCCAACCAGCGGTGAGTTCACCGCCGGTGCCTTCGGCGTACAGAAGGCGGAGCGTGCCGCCCTTCGGCAGGCAGGCGGCTGCCTGCGCGGCGGGCAGGAGCGCTGCGGGCGTTGACGAGGCCGTGTAGCTGCGGTACAGGACGGAGGCGTTCGTGATCTGCGTGCCGTCGAAGCGGAGCTCGATCGCGCCGCGCGGTGCGATCTCGATGCCGGACAGATAATAGCCGAAGGTGCACACGGCGCTCTGGCCGTCGGCCCGATAGCTTTGCAGATAGACCCGCGCCTCGCCGTAGCTGTCACCGGTCAGGCGGCTGAGGAGGCTGCGCGCAGCCTCGATGCGGTCAAGCGCGCCTGCCGACGCGCTCTGGAAGCGGTCGTCCGGCTGGAGGATCTGCAGTTCAATTCTGCCCTGCGCGCTCACGCGCAGGCGCAGGCCGGTTTCGGTAAAGGACGTCGTGCCGTCGTTTCCGACGAAGCGTGCGTCGCCGTAAGGGTTGATGCCGATCTGGGTTGCGAGGGCGGAAATAAATCGCGCGTCGCACGGGTTCGTGCCGAGGCCGGTGCAGACGGCGGCGCTTGACGCGCTGATGAGCGAGAGCGGATCGAGCGCGCTGTAGGGCGCGTCGTCCGATTCAAACGCGAAGAAGCTGCCGTCCGGGACGGCGGCGGAAAGCTCGGCCGCAAGCGTCTCGGCGGAAAGCGCCGTCTGCGCGCGATAGCAGCCATCGCCCAGCAGATACAGCTGAACCGTCTCTCCGTCCAGCGCCAGCACGTACCACTGCGCGTCCGCGCCCTCCGGCGCGCGCACGTTCAGCCATGCGCCAAGCACGGCGGGGGAAATTTGTCCCGGGAAGCAGAAGGCCGCGCCGGGCTTCCGCAAAGCGGCATAAAACGCCGATTCGGCGCACGCCTGCGGCGTCTCGGCGCTTTCGAGCGCCTGCGCAAGCAGCCCTCCGTACTGCCCGTAGAGCGTATCGAGGGCGGCAAAGTCATACTGTGCGCTCTGCCTGCCTGCCTCGGTGCTCAGCGTGACGGCGACGGGCTGCGCTGCGCCGATGAACGCGCTGCCGGTGGCAGGCGCGGTATAGGTCAGCTCCGCTTCATTGAGGCCGAACAGCCCCGCAAACGGGCGCAGCGCGCTTGCCAGCCATTTGGTCTGCGTGAGCGTCTTTGTCGGCAGGCACATGATCGCAAGCGTCACATTGACCAGCACGAGAAACACGATCAGAATGTCCTTTCCGATCTCCAGCAGCCTCCGGCCATGGCCATGTCTTCGTTTCTGCTTCATGCCTGCGCCTCCGCGGCGGGCATGGTGATGAGGACCGAGGTACCCTTGCCGTATTCGGACGAAATTTCAATGCTGCCCTTGTGCTGGTTCAAAATCTCCTGCGCGATGGAAAGGCCGAGGCCCGTGCCGCCGGATTCGCGCGAACGCGCCTTGTCCACACGGTAGAACCGGTCAAACAGGCGCGGCAGATCCTTTTCGGGGATGCCGATACCGTTGTCGGTCACGCGGACAAAGACGTTTTTGCCGCTCGTGCCGACGGTCATGTCGATTTTGCCGCCGTCGGGCGTATACTTGACAGCGTTGGAGACGATGTTGGTAATGACCTGCTCGATGCGCTCCCGGTCGCCGTTGACGTCGGGAATGTCCCCCTCGCAGGTGAGCGTCATAGTGTGGTGGTGGTTCTGCTCGGCGTTGAGCTTTGCCGCGTCATACACATTCTGCACGGCTTTTAAGAACGGGAACCGGGAGATGTTCATCTCCATCTTGCCGTAATCGATCTTGCTGAGCGTGAGCAGATCCTGCACGATGCGGGTCATGCGGTCGGCCTCGCTGATGATGACGTTCATGAAATTCGAGCGCAGCTCCGGCGGCAGCTCGTCGCCGGTGTCGACGATCGTTTCGGCGTAGGATTTGATATTGGTCAGCGGCGTTCGCAGCTCGTGCGAGACGTTGGCGACGAATTCGCGCTTGAGCTGCTCGCTCCTGCGCTGCTCGGTGACGTCGTGGATGACGACGAGCACACCGCCCTGCGCGTGGTCGGACGAGAACGGGGCCATGAACAGCTCCAGCTCCCGTTCGCCGACGGTCTTCTGCGCCTCGATATACTGCGGTCTGCGCAGGGTCAGGAGCGTGTCAAGCTCGGCTTCCTTCGAGAAAATTTCGTCGAAGGTCGTCTGGCTTGACAGGTTCTGCGCGAGCATCTGCGTGGCGGCGGGGTTATAGTGGATGACGCTGCCCGCCGTATTGAACGCGACGACGCCGTCGGTCATGTGCAGAAACAGCGTGGAAAGCTTGTTGCGCTCGTTCTCCGCCTCGGAGATCGTGTCCTGCAGAACCTTTGCCATGTGGTTGAAGTTCTGGGTCAGATCGCCGATCTCGTCGCGGCTGTCGACCGTGACGCGGTTCGCGAAATCTCCCGCCGCGACGCGCTTTGTGCCGACGGTCAGCGCGCGGATGGGTGTGATCAGAATCTGCGACAGCAGGAACGACAAGATCACGCAGATCACCAGACCCAGCGCCAGCGCGCGCAGGATGATGATCAGCAGCTCGCTCGTCAGCGCGTCGACCGTGGCGCGGTTGTCGCGGATGTAGGCGATATACTGCGCGCCGTCCGACTCGACGGGGACGGCCAGATCCATATAATCGTTCGTGACCGAGCTGCTCTGCCCGACCTCGCCGTTCATGGCGGACAGAATGTTCTGCGTCATCACGACCGTGGTGCGCTGGTTCGAGCTGTCGAGCACGGAGCCGGTCTGGTCAAGAATGTAGACGTTGCGGCCCGTGATATCGATGCCAAGCCCGGCCTGCGCCATGAGAAGTTCCTTCATCTGCGCGGGGGCGTTGTCCTCCGCCGAGAGCCTTTGCAGCTGGGCGATGAATTCCGGGGTAAACGTGCCCTCCATCTGCTCATAGAACTGGGACACATAGAAATTGCCGACGCCGCTCATCAAAAACGCGCCAGTCGTCAGCATCAGGGCCAGGATCAGGATCACCATGATCATGACCATCTTCATGCGCAGGGACCGCATGGCCGCCCCTCCTTTCTCGCGCGGGAAGCTGCGTTATCCCGCGAAATAATAGCCGACGCCGCGCCGGGTCAGGATATACTGGGGCTTGCCGGGATCGTCTTCGATCTTTTCACGAAGCCGCCGCACCGTCACATCGACCGTGCGCATATCCCCGTAATAGTCATAGTTCCATACCCGCTGCATCAGATCCTCGCGGGAGAAGACCTTTCCGCGTTCGCGGATGAGGTAGGACAGCAGGTCATATTCCTTCTGCGTCAGCTCGACCGGCGTGCCGTTTTTCGTGACCTGATATGTCTCCGGGTTCAGGCACAGGCCATTTGCCTCAACGGTATTTGCCGTGCCGGAGGCCTGCGCCGGGGCGTATTCCATGCTGCGGCGGCGGATATTCGCCTTGACGCGGGCCATCAGCTCCTTCATGGAGAAGGGCTTGGTCATGTAGTCGTCCGCGCCGGTCTCAAGGCCGAAGACCTTGTCCATCTCCTCCTCGCGGGCGGTAAGCATGATGATGGGCGTGGTGCGGTTTTCGCCGCGGAGCGTCTTGCAGATGTCAAAGCCGTTCATTTTCGGCAGCATGACATCCAGTAAGATCAGATCCGGATCCTCCGTCTGCGCAAGCTGCAGGCCCGTCTGGCCGTCAAGCGCCTCAAGCGTCTCATAACCTTCGCGCTTGAGATTGAATTTCAGGATCTCTACGATCGCGCGTTCATCCTCTACGATCAGGACTGTCTTTGCCATAGTGCATCCTCCTGTTTTTAAACCGGGCGGCGAAGCGCCTTCGGATAGTGATTTTTGAGCTGGCTTCCGTCGCCCTTTGCCCAGCCGAGCGAAAGCCCGTCCGCCTGCACGAGCGTCCAGCCGCGCCTGCCGGACGGCAGCACGTCGCCGGACAGATACCGGGCAAGCAGCGGGTCGGATTCTTCAAGCGAGACGCTGCTTTCCAGCGTTTCCAGCCACAGCGCCCACGCGTGTGCGGGTTCAAAGCGGTTTTTCAGGACTGCGCCAAGCTCCAGCCCCGCGCGCAGCACCCGCAGCCCCTTTACCTCCGGCAGCGCCTGCGGGACGAGATAGCACACGTCCCCGAACCGCAGCAGCTTCCCCTCCGGCAAGGCCGCGCCGGTTCGGGCGCAAAAGTCCGTCAGCTCCTGCGGGCACCTGGCCGCAGGCTCCGGCGGAAGCACTGCGGGCGCTTCGTCCCCCGCCCGGCGGAGGACGGCGGCATAGTGCCCCTCGCCCAAAAGCTTATGCGGCCAGAGGCGGAACGTTTTTTCCAATCCCGGCGCGGGATTCGCCACCCAATCGGGTCTGCCGGGAGAAAAGAACGGCACGTCCGGATTTTCTACAGAAAAATCGGGATTTTTCCACAAAAAGTTCGAGATCACGCCCTCGTTTTCCACAGGAGAGAACGTGCACGTGGAGTAAACCAGCCGCCCGCCGGGGCGGAGCATGGCTGCGGCGGAGGTCAGAATCTCCAGCTGGCGGTTGGCGCAGATGGCGTTCGTGTCCTCCGTCCAGTCGGTGACGGCGGCCTCCTCCTTGCGGAACATCCCCTCGCCGGAGCAGGGGGCGTCGACGAGAATTTTGTCAAAATAGCCCGCAAAGCGCTCTTCCAGCCGCTTCGGGTGCTCGTTCAGGACCAGCGCGTTGGAAATGCCCAGCCGCTCGATATTCCCGGAAAGAATTTTCGCGCGCTTGGCGTTGATCTCGTTGCAGACCAGAAGCCCCTTTCCCTGGAGTTTGCCCGCCAGCTGCGTCGATTTCCCGCCGGGGGCCGCGCACAGGTCGAGCACGCGCTCGCCCGGCTGCGGGTCCAAAAGCTCCGCTGGGGCCATGGCGCTCGGCTCCTGCAGATAATAAAGCCCCGCCGCGTGATACGGCGATAAGCCGGGCCGGGAGACCGCGTCATAATAAAACCCCGTCGGGCACCACGGCACGGGAGAGAGCGAAAACCGCGACAGATCGCCCGTAAAGCCGGTTTTGAGCGGATTTCTCCGCAGACCGGTGCAGAGCGGCCGGTCAAAGGACGCGAGAAAGTCCTCATATTCGCTTCCCAAAAGCGCACGCATCCGCGCCTCAAAACCCTCCGGCAGCACCGCAGCCGCCTCCTTCCCAATTTACATAGTTATAAACATTATAGTGCATTTCCCCGAAAAAGGCAATGGCATATCCGCACAGTCTCCTCATGTGTCTGCCTGTCCCTCTTGGCGGTTTTTCGTTTTTGTGCTATAATCCTCCCAGATCATAACGAACGGAGAACGGCAATGAACGCACAGGGAACGGAACGGACGGAAAAACGGCTTTGCGTGGGGCTGCTTGCCCATGTGGACGCGGGCAAGACGACGCTGTCGGAGGCCATGCTTTACCGGGCAGGCGTCATCCGCACGCTTGGCCGCGTCGACCACGGCGATACGTTTCTCGACACCGACGCGCAGGAGCGCAGCCGGGGCATCACGATCTTTTCCAAGCAGGCCGTTCTTCCGCTGCCCGGCTGCACGCTGACGCTGCTCGACACGCCGGGCCATGTGGATTTTTCTGCCGAGATGGAGCGGACGCTGCAGGTGCTCGACTGCGCCGTGCTCATTATCAGCGGCCCGTCGGGCATCCAGAGTCACACCGTCACGCTCTGGCGGCTGCTGCGGCGCTATCAGGTGCCGGTCATCCTGTTTTTCAACAAAATGGACATGGAGACGGCGGATCGGGACGCGCTGCTTGCCGCTGTCCGCGCGGAGCTGGACGAGGGCTGCATTGATTTTTCGCAGCCGCAGGCGCAGCTCTACGAGGAGCTTTCCTTGTCCGACGAAGCGCTGATGGAGGACTATCTCGCCTCCGGCACGCTTTCCGACGCGCAGATCGCGCCGCTCGTCTCGCACAGGCGGGTGTTCCCGTGCCTGTTCGGCTCCGCGCTGCGGCAGACGGGCGTGGACGCGCTTCTGGACGCGCTGGGCCGGTTCGTGGACGAGCCTGCGCGGGGCGCGGAGTTCGGCGCGCACGTATTCAAGATCGCACGCGATGAAAAGGGTGCGCGGCTGACGTTTCTGAAGGTCACGGGCGGAACGCTCACGGTCAAGCAGACGCTTTCCGGCGAGGGCTGGGAGGAAAAGGCCGACCAGCTCCGGCTCTATTCCGGCAGTAAATTTACGCTTTTGCAGCAGGCCGCCGCCGGGATGGTCTGCGCCGTGACGGGTCTGAGCAAAACGATGCCGGGCGATGTGCTGGGCCGGGAGACGGCGGCGCAGGCCCCGGTTTTGCAGCCGGTTCTGGAATACCGCCTGCTCTTAGAGGACGGCACGGACGCGGCGCTGGCGTATGGACAGCTGCGCGTGCTCGAAGAAGAGGATCCCGCGCTGCATCTGGTCTGGAACGCGCTGCTGCGCGAGATCCGCGTGCAGCTGATGGGGCCGGTGCAGATGGAGATTCTGCAGAAGCTGATCGAAGACCGCTTCGGGCTGAAGGTTTCATTTGACGCGGGGAACATCGTTTATCTTGAGACGATCGCTGCGCCGGTCGAGGGCGTGGGGCATTATGAGCCGCTGCGGCACTATGCCGAGGTGCATCTGCTGATGGAGCCGGCAGAGCCCGGCTCCGGCCTGCAATTTGACACCATGTGTCCGACGGACACGCTGGCGCTGCACTGGCAGCGGCTGATCCTGGCGCATCTGGCGGAAAAGGCACACCGGGGCGTGCTGACCGGCGCGCCGATCACCGATATCCGCTTTACGCTCGTCTCCGGCAAGGCGCATCTGAAGCACACGGAGGGCGGCGACTTCCGGCAGGCGACCTACCGCGCCGTGCGGCAGGGCCTCATGAAGGCGCAGTCTGTGCTGCTCGAACCGTGGTACGCGTTCCGTATGGAGCTGCCCGCGCCGAGCGTGGGCCGGGCGATCACGGATATCCAGCGGATGCAGGGCGAATATGAGCCGCCGGAGCAGGAAGGGGAACAGACCATTCTGCGCGGAAGCGCGCCTGTGCGGCTGCTGCGGGAGTATCAGACGGAGCTTACGGCCTATACAAGGGGCCGCGGACGCATCCAGCTGCGCGTCAGCGGCTACCGGCCCTGCCGGGAGCAGGAGCAGATCGTAAAAGAGCTGGGCTACGACCCAGCGCGCGATCTGGAAAATCCGGCAAGCTCCGTGTTCTGCGCGCACGGCGCGGGTTACGAGGTCAAGTGGCAGGACGTGGACGCGGCGGCGCATCTGCCGCTGCTTCGGTTCGGAGGCCCCGCGCGGCAGGAGCCGCAGCGGATCGTAAAATCCGTTGCGCCCGGCGGCGCGCCGGAACTGGAAAAGGAGCTGCTGGAGATCTTTGAGCGCACCTACGGCGCGATCCGCCGCCGCGATGTGCTGCCGCAGATGATGCTGCGCAGCGAGGACAAGCGCGAATTTCTGCAAAGCCTCGGCCCGGCGGATGATTTCCTGCTGGTCGACGGCTATAACATCCTGTTTGCGTGGGACGAGCTGAAGGAGCTGGCCCGCACGAGCCTCGACGCGGCACGGCACGTGCTCATGAACCTGCTGTGCAATTATCAGGGCTACCGCGGCTGCACACTCATTCTGGTCTTTGACGCGTACAAGGTGCCGCAGGGGCTGGGGTCTGTGGAAAAATACCACAACATCCACATCGTCTATACCCGGCAGGCGGAGACGGCGGATCAGTATATCGAGCGCCTGAGCTTTGAGCTTCGCGGCCGCCGCCGCGTCCGCGTGGCGACGAGCGACAATCTTGAGCAGCTCATCATCCTCGGCCACGGGGCCGAGCGTATCTCCGCCCAGCACTTCCACGATGAGGTCTACACCGCGCAGGCCGAGATCGAGCGCATTCTGGCGCAGAACAATCAGAAGAACGCGAAATAAACTCCGGCCCGCAGGCTGTGACCTGCGGGCCGGTTCGTCATTCGCCCAGCGGCATGACGCCAAGCTGGACCTCGGCGATGGAGGCGAAGCCGTACAGATCGCCTGCGCGGACGGTGTACCAGCCATTGAAGTCTCCGAGCACCGTAACGGCTGTTCCGTTCGGGATCTGTGCCAGAACCTCCGCGTCCGTCTGCGGAAAGGAGCGCAGCGCCATATACCCGTTTTCGCCTGCGGCCTCGGCATCAAATTCGCTGCCCGGCGTCAGGAACGGAACGCCGAAATACTCCGTCACGCCGAGGGCCAGCGCCCGCGCAATCGCGTCCAGATTGCCCGTCAGCCAGTTCGCGTCCTCTGTGTTGTCGTGGTATCCCAGCTCGGTCAGAACCGCCGGAGCCCGTGTGCGGCGCAGCTCGCCGATGATCGTGGACGAGCGCGCCTGCACCCGGTCGGGAAGCGGATAGATGGGCTTGATGTTATCAACCAGAATGTTCGCCATGCGAAGCCCGGCCTCGCTCGTCGGATAATAGTAAATGTCCACGCCGCGCAGACGGCCTGACAGCGCCTGCGGCGCGGCGTTCGAGTGCAGCGCCAGATGGAAATCCTGCCGGGACGCGTTGGAATCGCGGATGGACTGCGCGGCGCTGCCGTCCGGGTCGTTGCGCGTGACGGTGATGCCGCTTGCGTGCAGATACGGCGTCATCTCATCGGCCAGCGCGTTCATCCAATAGCGCTCGTCGCCGGTCGTGATGTAGGGATTGAAATACTGCGTGGACGGACTCAAGAATAAAAATGGCATATGCCGGTTCCTGCCTTCCCTGATTTACTGGCATATTCTATGCAGACGCGGTTTTATTGTTTACAGTCTGCCGAGTTTGTGATACCATAGCTGTTAGACATGAAGGAGTTTGACGCTATGCAGTATATTATTCTGGATATGGAGTGGAACCAGCCGTGGCCGGGGTCATACAGCGCGAAAAAGGCGCTGCCGTCGCCGATGCGCGGCGAGATCGTGCAGATCGGCGCTGTGCGCATGACGCAGGAGCAGCAGGTCGCGGACGAGTTCCAGATCCTCATCCGGCCCAAATATTTTAAAAAAATGAACCGCAAGGTCGCCTCGCTGACCGGTATCCGCGACAGTCTGCTGCGCGAAAAGGGCGTGAGCTTTCCGGAGGCCGCCGCGCAGTTTGCCGCGTGGTGCGGCGAGGACTGCGTGTTTTTGACGTGGGGCTTTGACGATATCACGATCCTGCGGGAAAATCTCGCGGTGTTCGGTCTGGAGAGCGGATGGACGGCGCGCTGGTACAACGCGCAGCTGATCTTCAACGCGCAGACCGACGGCTCCGGCGCGCAGAAGGCGCTGTCGACGGCCATGCAGATGATGGACATCGCGCCCACCCGTGCCGCGCACGACGCGCTGGGCGACGCGTATCATACGGCGCTCGTCTGCCAGAAGCTGCGTCTCGCGGAGGGCATCGCCGCGTATGAGGCTGCCGTGCAGGCGCATGAAAACGGCTTCCACGGCGCTGAGCTGCCCGGCTGCGTGCAGCGGGCCGTGTTCCACGGCTACGCTGACAAGACCGCTGCGCTCGGCGCGATGAGCGGGCAGGAGAACCTTTGCCCTGTCTGCGGCGGGCAGATGACGGCGGGAAAATGGTATCCGCAGCAGGGACGGCGGTATCTGTCCCGCGCCAGATGCGAGGCGGACGGTGAATTTTACATCCGTATCCGGCTGGTGCAGGAGGACGGTGCGCTGCGCGTCAGCCGGCTGGTCTACGAGCCGACCGAGCAGGTCGCAAAGAGCTATGCCGCGCTCAGCCAGAAGCCCCGCCCACACCGCGCCCGCCGCCGCAGATTCGCCCGCGTCAAGCCAAAGCCGGCAGAACCGAAAAACGGATAAAAACGAGGGAAGGCTGCGCGGCCTTCCCTTGCTGCAATATACGCGTATATCCGAAATTCTGCTATGATCCTTGATCTGTCAAGCGCACGGAAACGGGGACGAATTGACATTTTTCGACTGGTCTGATAAAATAAAGGCGGTTCTTATCGAACCCCAAGGCTCCCGACGCAGACGGGCGGTTTGGCCTCCTCCGAAAGGAGGGATGTTTATGCCGATTACGATCACGTTCCATATTTTTGGGCTCACGGTCACCATCCGCATAAATGGCCGAAACCGCCACTCGGCAAAGTGACGGTTTCGAGATTTCTTGAAACGCTAACTTGATCCGAGGCCAAACCGTTCTTGCGGAAGGGGCCTTGGTTATTTTCATTATATCAGACTCTTCCGATTTGTCAAGCGCGCTGAATCGGACCTGTGCGCGGATTTATAAACCAAAGCGCCCTTCGGAAGAAGGGCGCTTTGCGGGTATCTTACAGATGGATCGCGGTGCCGGTCTTGCCTTCGATGCCGTCCTTGGCTTTTTCCAGGAGGGTGATGAGGGCGGTGCGGCCGGGCTTGGACTCGGCGAACTTGACAGCCGCTTCGACCTTCGGCAGCATGGAGCCGGGGGCGAACTGGCCTTCGGCCATGTACTTGCGGGCTTCCTCCGGGGTCAGCTCGTCCAGGTTCTTCTGGTCGGGCTTGCCGAAGTTGATGGCGACCTTCTCGACAGCCGTCAGGATGATGAGCATATCGGCGTCAAGCTGCTCGGCCATGCACTCGGAGGCGAAGTCCTTGTCGATGACGGCGGGCACGCCCTTGAGGTGGTATTTGTCCTCCCACACGACCGGGATACCGCCGCCGCCGGCAGCGATAACGGCGTGCTTCGCGTTCATAAGCGCCTTGACCGTGGCGATCTCGACGATCTCCTTCGGGCGCGGGCTTGCAACGACCTGACGCCAGCCGCGGCCTGCGTCCTCGGCGACGTCGATGCCCTTTTCGGCGGCGAGCTTTTTGGCCTCTTCCTCGGTCATGAACGCGCCGATGGGCTTGGTCGGATGCTGGAACGCGGGGTCAGCCGGATCAACGGCGACCTGCGTCAGAACAGTCGCGCAGTGGATGCCCAGACCGCGGCGGTCAAGCTCCTCGCCGATCATGTTCTGCAGATCGTAGCCGATGTAGCCCTGACTCATGGCTACGCACATGGAAAGGGGCATGATGTCGCTCTTGGCCTGCTGCTTGTGGTAAGCGGCAAACGCGTTCTGGATCATGCCGACCTGCGGGCCGTTGCCGTGCGCGATGACGACCTCGTGACCGTCCTCGATCAGGTCTGCGATGGCGCAGGCCGTCGTCTTGACAGCCTGCATCTGCTCTTCTAGATTTTTGCCCAGAGCGTTGCCGCCCAGAGCGATCACAATTCTTTTAGCCATTTTATAATTCCTCTTGATACTGCAATGGCAGGAGCGGCGCTCCTGCCATATGCTTATTTGTGTAGTCAGAAGCGAATTAGAACATCTTGCGCTTGTTGTCAGCGGAGTCGAGGTCCATCAGAGCCTTGACCGGGTCCTTGACCTGAGCCAGGAAGATCATAGCGGCAATGATGTACGGCTTGTAGGAAGCCTGCTTGTACAGAGGCACCAGATAGCGGTCGAACACGGAGTTGTCGACTTCGCCCTCGGGGCAGGACAGACCGGAGATGTCAGCGGGCAGGCAGTGCAGGTACAGAGCCTTGCCGTCCTTCGTGAGCTTCATCATCTCTTCGGAGCAGGTCCAGTCCTTATGCTCGGCGTTCTGCGCCAGCAGTTCCTTTTCGAGCTCGTCGATGCCCTTCTGGTCGCCCTTAACGTACAGCTCGGAGCGCTTTTCCATCGCCTTGAACGGAGCCCAGGACTTCGGATAGACGATATCGGCATCCTTAAAGGCCTCAGCCATGGAGTTGGTCTTGTGGAACTTGGAGCCGTACTTCTCGCAGTTCTTGCGGGCGATCTCTTCGACCTCGGGGAACACATCGTATCCTTCCGGATGGGCCAGCGTGACGTCCATGCCGAAGCGGGTGAACAGGCCGATAACGCCCTGCGGGACGGACAGCGGCTTGCCGTAGCTGGGGCTGTAGGCCCAGGTCATGGCAACCTTCTTGCCCTTCAGGTTCTCAACGCCGCCGAAGTAGTGGATGACGTGCAGCATGTCGGCCATGCACTGCGTCGGATGGTCGACGTCGCACTGCAGGTTGACGAGCGTCGGACGCTGCTCAAGAATGCCGTCGCGGTAGCCTTCCTCCAGAGCGTCCATGAACGTCTTCTGGTACTCGTGGCCCTGATGGATGTACATATCGTCGCGGATGCCGATGACGTCGGCCATGAAGGAGACCATGTTGGCCGTCTCACGGACCGTCTCGCCATGGGCGATCTGGGACTTCTTCTCGTCGAGGACCTGCTCCTCGAGGCCGAGGAAGTTGCAGGCGGAGGCGAAGGAGAAGCGGGTACGGGTGGAGTTGTCGCGGAACAGGGAGATGCCCAGACCGGAGTTGAAGATCTTCGTGGACTTGTTGCGCTCACGCAGGTCGCGCAGAGCGTCGGCTACGGTAAAGACAGCGTCGATCTCGTCGTCGGTCTTGTCCCAGGTCCAGTAGAAGTCGGTCTTATACATATTGTTGATGTGGAGCTTCTCAAGATGTCTTGCCAGTTCAACAGTTTTGCTCATGTTCTTTCTCCTTAAAATATTATCGTATGCGTATTTCTTTCTGATGTGCCGGGCGGACAAAGGCATCCGCCCCTACAGCATTGGATTTTTACTTGATGTCGTTGCCGGTGAGCTCCTGACGGAAGGAGGTGGCGGAGCCGTCCTTGTTCTCAGGCTTATAGAGCATGGGAACAGCTGCGTACAGCGCGGCGCAGACGACCAGATCCTGCTTCCAGGTGATCTCGTTGGGGGCGTGTGCCTGAGACTCGGCGCCGGGGCCGAAGCCAACGCAGGGGATGCCGTAGCGGCCCTGGATGGAAACGCCGTTGGTGGAGAAGGTCCACTTGTCGGTCAGCGGACGGCCCTCGCGCTTGGCCTTGGCAGTCTCGTCGGCCCACAGACGGTTCTCGCCCCACAGGGCATGGTGCGCGTCGACCAGAGCCTGGACGTGCGGCGCGGAGGCCTTGTTGATCCAGGTCGGGAAGAAGCACTCGGTCTCATAGACATGGCCGGTCCATGCGGGACGGTCGTACATATACATGGAAACCTTGACGTCCTTGGCATACTTCTTGCAGGCGGGCAGATCCTCGATCTCCTTCAGGCAGGACTGGTAGGTCTCGCCAGCCGTCATGCGGCGGTCAATGGAGATGGAGCAGGAGTCAGCCACAGCGCAGCGGGACGGGGAGGTATAGAAGATCTGGCTGGTGGTGCAGGTGCCGCGGCCGAGGAAGCGGGCGTCTTCGTAGTGCTCGGGGTTGTACTTCGGGTCGAGCATCTTGACAAGGCCCTTGATCTCCTTGTCGTCGGCAGCGTCGTTCTCGTTGAGATCGCGGACGTTCAGGATGACCTCAGCCATCTTGTGGATCGCGTTGTCGCCGCGCTCCGGAGCGGAGCCGTGGCAGGAAACGCCGTGCATATCGACGCGGATCTCCATGCGGCCGCGGTGACCGCGGTAGATGCCGCCGTCGGTCGGCTCGGTGGAGATGACGAATTCGATCTGGTTTCTCGCATCCTCGGGGCCCTTGAAGTATTCGTTGACGATGGACTGCCAGCACATGCCGTCGCAGTCCTCCTCCTGCACGGAGCCGACGACCATGATCTTGTAGCCCTCGGGAATGAGGTTCAGATCCTTCATGATCTTCGCGCCGTAGGTAGCAGAGGCCATGCCGCCCTCCTGGTCGGAGCCGCCGCGGCCGTAGATGATCTCGTCGGTCTCGTAGCCGGTGTAGGGATCAGCGGTCCAGTTCTCGCGGTTGCCGATGCCGACGGTATCGATATGGGAGTCGATGGCGATGATCTTGTCGCCAGTGCCCATCCAGCCGATGACGTTGCCGAGCTTGTCGAACTCGACCTTGTCATAGCCCAGCTTTTCCATCTCAGCGGCGATACGCTTGACGACGCCCTCTTCCTCGCAGGACTCGGACGGGATCGCAATCATGTCGCGGAGGAACTTTGCCATGTCAGCCCGGTAGCCTTCGGCAGCCTTCTTGATAGCATCATAATTCATAAACGCAGGGTACCTCCCATTTATTTATTTATTATTCTTTCTGATCTGCGGCGTCTGCCGTGCAGACGTCTTCTGCTACCATCATACCACATGAAAAGCAGATGTCAAACAAAATTTTTGCCTGCCTAAAATTTTTTATGAAGGTTTGCTTTTTACACATGTTTATATAGGAATATATGTATTTCAAAGGAAAA
>OMED01000810.1_pt1 | contig 14446 bp, 8 predicted proteins | sample 1673411 | NCBI WGS metagenome assembly OMED01 (sample SAMEA103958110, study PRJEB25191) | human gut metagenome | reverse complement strand
GCCGAAGCCGATATCGTAAGCCCAGCCGTCGCCGCCGTACATCCAGACGCTCTTCTTGGGCAGAGCATCCTTGTTGGCCTTCAGGAAGGCGATATCATCAGAGGTCTCAGCAGTGGCGTTCAGAGCAGCCACAACAGCCTCGGACAGAGCACGGGTCTTGTCGCCGTTATCGCCCTCAGCCAGCCAAGCCTCAAGAGCGCTCTTCAGAGCAGCGTCGGAGGTAGAAGCCACCACAGCCTCGGCGTGAGCAGCCATCTGACGACGCATCTGGTCGATGGACAGCTTCATGCCCAGGGCATACTCGGCGTTATCCTCGAACAGGGAGTTGGAGTTGGCAGGACCATGGCCCTTCTCATTGGCCACATAGGGGAAGGAAGGAGTGGAGGAACCCACAACGTAAGCGCAACCGGTAGCGGAGGTAACGAACATCCGGTCACCGAACAGCTGAGACATAAGCTTCATGTAAGGAGCCTCGCCGCAGCCGGCGCAGGCGCCGCTGAACTCGTACAGAGGACGCTCGAACTGAGAACCGCGGACGGTGAACTTGTCCATGGGGTTGGTCTTGGTGGACAGGGTCAGGGCATGCTCCCAGTTCTCCTGCTCGGGCATCTGGGTATCCAGCAGCTCCATGACCAGAGCCTTCTCCTTGGCGGGGCAGACATTGGCGCAGGCGCCGCAGCCCTGGCAGTCCAGAGGATCGACCTGCATACGGAAGGTCAGGCCCTCGAAGCCCTTGCCCTTGGCTTCCTTGGTGACGAAGGCGGCAGGCTTTGCAGCCTCTTCCTCCGCGTTCAGCAGGAAGGGACGGATAGCAGCATGAGGGCAGACCAGAGCGCACTTGTTGCAGCCAATGCAGTTCTCGGGAATCCACTGAGGAACCTTCACAGCGATGCCGCGCTTCTCATACTTAGAAGTCTCAGAGGGGGTAACACCATCAGCGTAGGGCATGAACTCGCTCACGGGGATGGCATCGCCGGCCTGCTTGTTGACGGGGATCTGGATCTCACGGATGTAGTGAGGCAGGCTTGCATCGGGAGCCTTGGTGTCGTCAGCCAGGGTCTTCCAGGACTCGGGAACGTTGATCTTCACGGCGGCGTCAACACCTCTGTCAACGGCGGCACTGTTCATGTCAACGATCTTCTGGCCCTTCTTGGAGTAGGACTTGACGATAGCGGCCTTCATGTACTTCACGGCGTCCTCAATGGGGATAATGCCGGAGAGCTTGAAGAAGGCAGCCTGCAGCACGGTGTTGGTGCGGTTGCCCAGGCCCAGCTCCATAGCGATAGCGGTAGCGTCGATGGTGTAGAAGTTGATCTCACGCTCGGCGATCTGACGCTTCACGCGGTTGGGCAGGTGCTCCTCCAGCTCAGCGCCGGTCCAGCTGGTGTTCAGCAGGAAGGTGCCGTGAGGCTTGATCTCGGAAACGATATCGAAGTCCTTGATGTAAGAGGTCTTGTGGCAGGCCACAAAGTCAGCCATGGTGACATAGTAGGTGCTGTGGATGGGCTCATGGCCAAAGCGCAGGTGGGACTTGGTAACGCCGCCGGACTTCTTGGAGTCATACTCGAAGTAAGCCTGAGCGTACTGATCGGTGTGGTCACCGATGATCTTGATGGAGTTCTTGTTGGCGCCAACGGTACCATCGGAGCCCAAACCCCAGAACTTGCAGGAGATGATGGACTTGCCGGCGGTGACGATATTCTCGCCAACGGGCAGGGACAGATGCGTAACGTCATCGTTGATGCCGACGGTGAAGTGGTTCTTCTTCTCACCCTTCATGTTGTCGAACACGGCCTTCATCTGGGCAGGAGTGGTATCCTTGGAGCCCAGACCGTAGCGGCCGCACAGAGCCTCGATGTTGGTACGCTTGCCTTCCCACAGGGCGTCGCACACGTCCAGATACAGAGGCTCGCCGGGAGCGCCGGGCTCCTTGGTGCGGTCCAGAACGGTCAGGCACTTGCAGGTAGCGGGGATCTTCTCCAGCAGACGCTCCATGGAGAAGGGACGGAACAGGTGGACCTGAATGAAGCCGACCTTCTCGCCGCGCTCCACCAGATAATCAACAACCTCCAGCAGGGTCTCGCAGACGGAGCCCATAGCCACCACAACGCGCTCAGCATCGGGAGCACCGTAGTAGTTGAACAACTGATAGTTGCGGCCAGTGACCTCGTTGATCTTGCCCATGTACTCCTCGACAATGGCGGGCAGCGCATCATAGGCGCTGTTGCAGGCCTCGCGGGACTGGAAGAAGGTATCGGGATTCTGCAGGGTGTTGCGCAGAGTGGGATGCTCGGTGCTCAGGGCATGATCCTTGAAGCGCTGAACAGCGTCCCAATCCAGCATCTTGCCCAGATCCTCATAGTCCAGAACCTCGATCTTCTGGATCTCGTGAGAGGTCCGGAAGCCATCGAAGAAATGCTGGAAGGGGATGGAGCCCTTGATGGCGGACAGGTGGGCAACGGCGCCCAAGTCCATGCTCTCCTGCACGCTGGCGGAAGCCAACTGTGCCCAACCGGTCTGGCGGCAGGCCATGACGTCGGAGTGGTCGCCGAAGATGGACAGAGAGTGGGTGGCCACGGTACGGGCAGAGACGTGCATAACGCCGGGCAGCTGAGAGCCGGCGATACGGTACATGGGCGGGATCATCAGCAGCAGGCCCTGAGAAGCAGTGTAGGTGCTGGTCAGGGAGCCGGTCTCCAGAGAGCCGTGCATTGCGCCGGCCGCGCCGGACTCCGCCTGCATCTCGACCAGCTTTACGGGCTGGCCAAACAGGTTCTTCTTGCCATTGGTAGCCCATGCATCCACATGGTCAGCCATGGGGCTGGAAGGAGTGATGGGGTAAATGGTAGCTACCTCGGTAAACGCATAAGATACGTATGCGGCAGCCTCATTACCGTCCATCGTCTTAAACACTTTGTTTTTTGCCATGAACGTAATTCCTCCTATTATTCTTCCCTGTATTTAACGCGAAGACTCTCCGCCCTTTGAGGTGGCCCCCTAATCGGACGGATCAGTCTACTGAGCAAGCTGTATCTTAGAAACTGCTCCTCCGTTTCTACTGAGGGGCAGACCATTTAATACAGCTACGTTCTTGATCTGATTATAACTCTACACATTGCAAGTTTGCAAGTCCAAAAATGTTTCAAAATGACGTAAATGCTTTTCCGGCAGCAAAGCATTTACGTTATTTTTACTTAATGCATGCCGCATCCCCTGTCCTGGTCCCCCATCCTGTTCTGGCAAATATACAGCCCTCCTACCGCTGTAAATACTGTAAATACAGTATAGTAGGCTGTCGAAGCAAAAAAGTTCCACATAAAGTTCGTCGAATGGCCTATAACTTTTTTCAATAGTTTGCTATGAAATAATGGTATATGCTGTTTTTGCGGTAAAACGCCATCATCTCCCATGCTTCTGCCCGCTGCGACACCAACCCCGGGTCAACGGGTGTGCTTTCTTTTGCATACAGGCGAAATGCTCAAACAGCTGTGGCATTTCGGAGCGGCCCGTATAACCTTTCGGTCGCTATAAAGTTGAACCTTGCATTTTCGCATTTTCTCCATTGTCTGCCGCATGACTGAATCGTTCCCGCCGTCACACTCCGTTTAAGATTTCCGCACCGCGCAGGTCATGTGCCGCTTTTCAAAGCAGTCCTGATAGCGCAGGCTGTCACCCATAGAGTTTGACCCCTTCCCTGTTCAGCTTGCGGGCAAAGCTCTGGCTATCTGCCACGCTGCGTTCCACTCCTCCGGCGTATACATGTTGAGAAAGTCACCGCACGTTGGTGCTTGACAAAAGTTTCCAAAGCCCATATACTATGGCCATGGTGATCATATGACTGACGGGAGTGGATGTTACCACATGGAGTATGATCGTGAAACCAGCCGACCGTCTGGGCAGAAAAAGCTCAGATCGGTGCGGCTTTTTCTTTTTATACGGATCATTTGATCTGTTGAAAAGGAGGTTTTTCTATTTGATCGAGGGATACATCCATTCCATTGAATCCATGGGCCTTGTGGACGGCCCCGGTATTCGCACGGTGGTGTTCTTTCAGGGCTGCCGCCTGCGCTGCCGCTACTGCCACAACCCCGACACCTGGGCCATGCGCAGCGGAAAAGAGCAGATCTTCACGCCTGAACAGTTGGTGAACAAGCTTCTCCGCTTCAAGCCGTATTTCGGCGATAACGGCGGCGTCACCTTTTCCGGCGGCGAGCCGCTTCTGCAAAAGGACTTTTTATGTGAGGTCCTGCGCCTGTGCAAACACGCGGGCATCCACACCTGCATCGACACCGCAGGCTGCGGCTGCGGCGGCTACGAGGAAATTCTGGCCCATACCGATCTCGTTTTGCTGGACATCAAGCACTTCTCGCTGGACGGCTACCACAGCATCACGGGACAGTCTCCACAGGAGTTTTTACAATTTCTTTCCGCCGTGCAAAACGCCGGCACACCCCTTTGGATCCGCCATGTGGTGGTCCCCGGACTCACGGATTCCGACGCCCATCTGGAAGGGCTGCGTGCGTATCTGCATACGATCCGCAACATTCAGCGGGTGGAGCTGCTGCCCTACCACACGCTGGGTGTGAACAAGTATCATGCACTGGGGATCCCGTATTCCTTAGAGGACGTACCCGCCCTGCCGCCGGAAGCCTTGGCTGACTGGCAGCAGCGATTTGACCGTGAATTCCATATTTAAATAAAATAGACAGGAGCGTATAAAACTATGCCTATTGATGTAAACTGCAGCGCCTGGAAGGGCTTTCGTACCGGCGAGTGGCGTCATCTCGTCAACGTGCGTAATTTCATTCAGAAGAACTACACCCCCTACGCCGGTGACGAGAGCTTTCTGGCCCCGACCTCTGCGCGTACCCGGAAGGTCTGGGATAAGTCCCATGAACTGATTTTAGAGGAACTGCGCAAGGGGATCCTGGACGTGGAGACCGATGCCATCTCCGGTATCAACAACTTCGCCCCCGGCTATATCGACCGGGACAACGAGGTGATCGTCGGCCTGCAGACCGACACTCCCCTGAAGCGCATCGTAAACCTGTACGGCGGTATGCGCATGGCCGAATCCGCTCTGGAGCAGTACGGCTACAAGCTGAACCCCGAAATTGAAAAGCATTTCAGAACCTACCGCAAGACCCACAACGACGGTGTGTTCGATGCCTATCCCCACCGCACCCGGGTGGCCCGTACCGTGGGCCTGCTCACCGGTCTGCCCGACGCTTACGGCCGTGGCCGCATCGTGGGTGACTACCGCCGCGTCCCCCTGTACGGCACTGATTTTCTGATTGAAGAGAAGAAAAAGGATCTGGACGCTCTGGACGGCGCTATGACAGACGAGCGTATCCGTCTGCGGGAAGAAGTGCAAATGCAGATCCGCGCTCTGCAGGAGATGGCCCTGATGGCCAAGGGCTACGGCTGTGACATCACCAAGCCCGCTGAGACCGCCCATGACGCTGTGCAGAGCCTGTACATGGCCTATCTCGCCGGTGTAAAGGAAAACAACGGCGCTGCCACCAGCCTGGGCCGCACCGCTACCTTCCTGGATATTTACATCCAGCGGGATCTGGACAACGGCACGCTGGACGAGTCCGGCGCGCAGGAGCTGGTCGACCAGTTCATCATCAAGCTGCGGCTGGTGCGCCACCTGCGCACCCCGGAATACAATGAGCTGTTCGGCGGTGATCCCACCTGGATCACCGAGTCTCTGGGCGGCATGGGCATCGACGGCCGCACTCTGGTGACCCGCAACACCTTCCGCTATCTTCACACCCTCACCAATCTGGGCACCGCTCCCGAGCCCAACCTGACCGTTCTGTGGAGCCAGAACCTCCCCGACGCCTTCAAGCGCTACTGCGCGAAAATGAGCATTGACACCGACTCCATCCAGTACGAAAATGATGACATTATGCGCCCCATGTACGGCGATGACTACTGCATCGCCTGCTGCGTGTCCGCCATGGCGGTAGGCAAGCAGATGCAGTTCTTCGGCGCCCGGGCCAACCTGGCCAAGAGCCTTCTGTACGCCATCAACGGCGGTGTGGACGAGAAGAAGGGCCTGCTGGTCATCCCCGAGATCCAGAAGGACGATGACGAGGTGCTGGACTATCCCAAGGTGCTGGCGAACTACAAGAAGGTGCTCTCCTACGTTGCTGAGCTGTATGTGGACACCATCAACATCATCCACTTCATGCATGACAAATACGCCTATGAATCCAGCCAGATGGCCCTCCACGATACGCTGGTGGAGCGCTTGGCCGCCTTCGGCGTGGCGGGTCTTTCCATCGCTGCCGACTCCCTTTCCGCCATCAAGTTCGCCAAGGTGAAGCCCGTCCGCAATGAAAACGGCATTGCGGTGGATTTCGTCACCGAGGGCGACTTCCCCAAGTACGGCAATGACGATGACCGGGTGGACGATATCGCCGTGGAGATCGTTTCCTACTTCTCTGCCGAGCTGAAAAAGCACGCGCTGTACCGGGGTGCCATTCACACGCTGTCCGCCCTGACCATCACCAGCAACGTGATGTACGGCAAAAAGACCGGCTCCACCCCTGACGGTCGCAAGGCGGGCGAGCCCTTCGCCCCCGGCGCCAACCCCATGCACGGCCGGGATGAAAGCGGCGCGCTGGCCAGTCTGAACTCTGTAGCCAAGATCCCCTACCGGGCCGTGTGTCAGGACGGTGTTTCCAACACCTTCTCCATTGTGCCCAACGCACTGGGCAAGACCGCCGAGGAACGCCGCAGCAATCTGGTGCAGATTCTGGACGGCTATTTCGTCCAGGGCGCGCACCATCTGAACGTGAACGTGATGAACCGCGAGGTCCTGCTGGACGCTATGGAGCACCCGGAAAAGTATCCTACGCTGACCATCCGCGTGTCCGGCTACGCCGTGAACTTCAACCGCCTGAGCCGCGAGCAGCAGTTGGAGGTGGTCAAGCGCACCTTCCACGAATCCATGTAAGCGCCTGCGTATTCCCGAATGTTTACAGCCCGCTGTTTTCAAACAGCGGGCTGTGTTTTATCTTTTTGTTTTATTTGAGTACTGCGCAGCTTTTCTGACTGGTTTCTGAAGCAAAATAGCCAAAACTCCCGGCGGCTGTTTCAACAGCCGCCGGGGTCTCTTTTACGATTGCAGTCTCCTTATTCCACGCCCCGGAAACGAGCCAGGAACTCCTTCGTCTCCTGCTGTTGGGGGGCGCCAAAGACCTGTGCCGGTGTGCCCTGTTCGCAGATCACGCCCTGATGCATGAACACCACCTGCGAGCTGACATCCCGGGCGAAGGCCATCTCGTGAGTCACCACCAGCATGGTCATACCCTCCTGGGCCAGCGCCTGCATGACGTTCAGCACCTCGCCCACCATTTCCGGGTCCAGAGCGGAGGTAGGCTCGTCGAACAGCAGCACCTCCGGGTCCATGGCCAGTGCCCGGGCAATGGCCACCCGCTGTTTCTGACCGCCGGAGATCTGCCGGGGCTTGGCGTTGATATAGGGGGCCATACCCACCTTTTCCAGATATTTCAGTGCCTGCTGCCGGGCCTCCTCCTTGCTGCGCTTGAGGACCTTCATCTGTCCCACCATGCAGTTTTTGAGGACCGACATATTGTTGAACAGGTTGAAGGACTGGAACACCATGCCCACATGGGAGCGGTACTCCGGGGCATTGACGCCCCGGCCCGCCACGTCGGTACCGTGGTAGAGGATCTGGCCGCTGCTGGGGGTCTCCAGCAGGTTGACACACCGCAGCAGCGTGGACTTGCCGGAGCCGGAAGCGCCGATGATGGAAATAACGTCGCCCTTCTTGACAGTAAAGTCAATATCCCGCAAAACCTCATGGGTGCCGAAGGACTTGCCGAGGTGACGGATCTCTAAGATATTCTCGCTCATATCAGCGTCCTCCTCTCGTGCTGCCGTTGCGGTTTTTCAGGCCGATGCGGATGCGGTTTCTCTTTTCCTCGCCGGTGTATTCCCGGTTGACCTCGTCAAAGGGTGTTCCCCGGTCGGGATGGCTGTAAGTGCCTGCCGCCATCACCAGCTGATCTCCCTGAGCCAGCTCGTAGCTGTCGGAGCCGTCCATGAGCTTTTCCACCAGCCGCAGGATCAGGGATGCGATCAGTGTCAGGGTCAGGTAGCCGATCATTTCAATGGTGGCGGAGGGGAAGTACATATTGTTGACACCCACGATGTAGCGGTGCTGGGCGAAGAACTCCGTAAAGCCGATGATGAACATAACGGAGGTATCCTTCACGTTGATGATGTAGTTGTTGCCGATCTGGGGCATGATGTTCCGCAGGGCCTGGGGCATGATGACGTTCACCATGGTCTGGAAATGGGTCATGCCAATGGCCTTGGCCCCCTCGGTCTGGCCGGGATCAATGGAAATGATGCCGCCCCGGACGGATTCCGCCATGTACGCACCGGTATTGATGGCCACGATCAGAAGCGCGGCAGCGAAAATATTGTCGAACCGGAGGGCGTTATTGGAGAAGTAGGGCAGGCCGTAGTAAATGAACACGGATTGCAGCACCATGGGGGTCCCCCGGAACACCTCTACATAAATGCGGATGATAATCCGCAGCAGCTTCAGCAGGAACCGCTTGGGCAGAGGGTCCTTCTTCGTATAAGGAATGGTATTCAGCACACCGCACAGCAGTCCGATGAAGCAGCCGATCAGTGTGGCGAGGAAGGCCAGCTTCAGTGTATTCCAGATACCGGCCCAGTACATCACCTTGTACTTGCTCCACAGCAGGACCATATCCTGTCCCAGCTTCACAAACTTATCCATGGTCAGTCTCCAATCATCTGTAATAATCAGCGAGGCCCCGCGCCGGGGCGTTTCTTGGGATCACCGGGGGTCCGGAGACCCCCGGCGGGTCACTCAGATCTCAGGCTGAATGGAAATAGCCTGATCCATCAGGGCGTTGAACTGCTCCTCATTCAGAACGGAGAGGACGGTGTCGATGGCGTCGGCCAGCTGGGTGTTACCCTTCTGGACAGAGATGCCGATGTTCACGTTCTCGGCCCGCTCTTCTTCAGTAGCAAACTGGAAGTCGCCGTCGGTGCCGGAGAAGTTCAGGATCACCAGATTGTCATCCTTGGCGACGGCGGCCAGAGCGGTGGGCATATCGGTGCAGACATAGTCCACAGCGCCGGTCTGGAGCTGCATGATCATCGCGGGGGCACTGTCGGCAGGAGCCAGCAGGTTGGTATTCTCGATCTGGGGCAGGCAGGAATCATACCAGATGGTGCCGGACTGGGAGGTGCAGGTGCCGCCGGCCAGATCAGCGATAGAGGCTGCGTTGGCATACTGGCTGTCCTTGGTGGTCAGGACCACGATGGTAGCGTAGTAATAGGGGCCTGCCATATCCACTTCATTCATGCGGTCGGCGGTCATGGACTGACCGGCGATGTTGGCGTCCATCGTGCCGGACTGCACGGCGGGGCACAGGGAATCCCACGCGGAGGACACGATCTCAAGCTCCCAGCCGTAGGTCTCGCAGATGCGCTGGGCGATCATCACATCGTAGCCGTTGGCGTAAGCGCCGGGAACGTTGGAAATGGGCACCGCGCCGTTGGAATCGTCCATCTGGGTCCAATTGTAGGGCGCGTAGGCGCACTCCATGCCAACGGTGAGCACACCGTCCTCCAGACCCGGAACGGCGCTGGTATCCGTGCCGGTCAGATCCTCCACAGGGGGGATCTCCACGGTGGGAGCGGCGGGGGTGGACTCCGCAGGGGTGCTGTCATTGCTGGAGGAACTGCTGCTGTCGCCGCCGCAGGCGGTGAGGGCCAGAGCCATGGTCAGGGCCAGAATCGCGCTCATCCATCTTCTTCTCATACTGTCTCCTTCTTGTCCGGCGTTTTTCTTCCCCGCCGGCGAGGAATGATGAAAAAAATGAACCGCTTTGCCAAGCGGTTCATGGAATATACGGAAAATCTGTCCCTTGAAAATAGGACGTCTCCGAACAGCCAATGATAGCGCTTCACAAAAAATTCTTGTGACAGTCCGGCAGATCTTCTCTGCCGACCCAGCATCCGGACAACAGGCATTGTCCTGACACTTCGGCGGTGGCCCCTTTCCCACTCCACGGCTGCGCTGGCCTTGCGGAGGGTACTGATGGATACCGCGCCTCTATCAAGCGATTCAATTTTGACTGCATATTAGCACCGCTTTTCGCCATTGTCAACCATTTTTCCAAATTTTTAGTATCTTTAGCAGGTGTTGGCAAAAAACGGATACTTTACAGGCTGATTTATGGTATGCTTTCACAATAAACACTGTCATTAACGTTGCTTATGTTGGAAGTCCAGACCGCTCTTGTCTTTTCTGCTCAAGTCCCGTATAATGAACAGCGTAACAATATTCCTGTGCCGAATTGCGGCGAAAGGAGCCAACCATGAATGTCATCGTTATCGGCGGCGGGGCCTCCGGCCTCATGGCCGCCATCACCGCCGCCAAGGGCGGCCATAGCGTCACGCTGCTGGAGCGGCAAGCCCGTGTTGGCCGCAAGCTGCTCTCCACCGGCAATGGCCGCTGCAACCTCACCAACCTGAACATGGGCCTTCCCTACTATCACGGACAGGACGCCGCTTTCATCCGCCCCGCCTTTGAAGCGCTGAGTCTGGATGCCACGCTGGATTTCTTTCACGGTCTGGGCCTGCTGACAACGGCGGAGGACAATGGCCGGGTCTATCCCTACTCCGATCAGGCAGGCAGCGTGGTGGACGTGCTGCGCTTCGCCGCCGACGCCGCCGGGGTCATGACCCGCGCCGGGTTTGAGGTGACGGGTCTGAAGAAAACAAACCGGGGCTTCACCGTCCTCTCCGCCGAGGAGACCCTCCCGGCGGACCGGGTCATCGTCTGCTGCGGCGGCATGGCCGGCGGTAAGCTGGGCGGGACCCGCAGCGGCTATGAGCTGCTGCAATCCCTGGGCCACAGCGTCACCAAGCTGTATCCCGCACTGGTGCAGATCAAGACGGACAACACCTTTGTCAAGGCTTTGAAGGGCGTCCGGGCCAATGCTGACCTCCGTCTCTGCCGGAACCGGGACGCCGTGGCCGCCAGCCGGGGTGAAGTTCAGTTTACCGACTTCGGTGTCAGCGGCCCCGCCGTGTTTGAGCTGTCCCGGGCCGCCGCCACGGAAAAAGGGCCTCTGACGCTCCACATTGACCTGCTTCCCAAGCTTTCCACATCGGAGATCGAGGAGCTGCTCCGCAGGCGGCTTAGCTCCATGCCGGAGCTGACCACGGAAAACCTGTTGGCCGGGGTGCTCCACAACCGTCTGGGCCGCACGGTCCTGCGGTATGCGGGCTACGGGCTGACGGACCCGGTGGCATCCCTGTCTCCCGCCGATCTGCGGAAGATTGCGGGAGCCGCCAAGGACTTCGCCCTGCCGGTGGTCAGCGTACTGGGCTTTGACGGGGCGCAGGTCACGGCAGGCGGTATCCGTACCGCCGAGTTTGACCCCAAAACCCTCCAAAGCCGCTTGGTGCCGGGGCTGTACGCCGCCGGTGAGGTGCTGGACATCGACGGCGACTGCGGCGGCTACAATCTGCAATGGGCCTGGTCCAGCGGCTATCTGGCCGGCCTGCTGAAAAGCGGAACATAGTAATAGTAAAAAATCAAGGGAACGGAATAACCGTTCCCTTGATTTTTATTTTGAACCAATCAGAACCAGTTCAGTGAGAAGAATTCGTTCACCTGTCCCGCCAGCACCAGCAGCATACCGATGGGCGTGATATACTTGATGCAGATCCGATAGAAGGTGTCGATCCTGCCGGTATAGCCGATATGGAGCTCGTCCAGAACCGTCTGAGGACGGATCTCCCAGCCCACCATAATGCTCATCATCAAAGCCCCGATGGGCATGGCCAGGCCCTCAGACAGCATATCCACAAAGTCCAGCATGGAATCGTTCCAGCCGGCGGTCGCAGGCCAGGGGAACACACCGGTGGTACCCAGACCGTCGATCCCTACCAGCACCGACACCGCGAAGATGGCAAGACAGACCAGAAACGCCACCTTGGGGCGGTTTCCCTTTCTGCCTTTCTGCTCCGCCCGGTCCAGGAAATAGGTGATGTCCACCTCGATCAGGGCGATGGCGGAGGAAATGGCGGCGATCAGCACCAGCAGATAGAAGATCACGCCGAACAGCGCGCCGACGGTGCCCATGGCCCGGAACACATCCTGTAGGGTGACAAACAGCAGGTTCGGGCCGCCCAGCTTGATCTGGTCCAGCGGCGTTCCGCTGGCAATGCCGTTGGCCACGGCAGCGGGGATCACAGCGATACCGGCCATAGTAGCCACCAGCGTATCCGCAAACACAATGATCGCGGAGTTTTTCACCAGATCCTCTTTCTGGTTCAGGTAGGAGCCATAGGTGATCATGGCGCCCATCGCCAGAGACAGGGAGAAGAACATCTGCCCGCCGGCGCTGGCGAACACGGACAGCAGGCTGGGCGTCTCCGCCACAAATCCGGCTTCCACAGCGTATCCCGGCACGAACATGAACTTCAGGCCCTCCATAGCGCCGGGCAGGGTCAGAGAGCGGATGATGATGACCACCAGCATAACAAACAGCGTGGGCATGCCTACGTTATTGAACTTCTCAATGCCGCCGGAAATGCCGCTCCGGTTGATAAGATAGCACAAAGCCAGAAACAGGGCGGCAAACAGCACCGCTCCGGCAGGATTGGACAGCATGGCGGCAAACAGCTCCCCGCCGGTGGCCAGCGATTCGCTGCCGAAGGCAAAGTTGCTGAGGTTCAGGGCCATATATTCGATACAGTAACCGCCCAGCACCGCGTAAAAGCCCATCACCGCAAAGGGAGAGAACAGCGCCAGCCAGCCGATCCACCGGAATTTCTTCGTCAGGGCGTGATAGGTGCCCATAGCGCCCTGCCCGGTCTTGCGGCCCATGGCAAGCTCCGAAGCCATGACGATAAAGCCCACGAAAATTGCCAGCAGCGCATAGACCGCCAGATACGCGAAGCCGCCGGACTTACCCATTTTGTAGGGGAAGCCCCAGATATTGCCCAAGCCAACCGCAGAGCCGATGGCCGCCATCAGGAAGCCCAGATTGCTGGCCCAACTGGCACGTTTTGTCTCCATAAACGATTCCTCTCTTCTTCAGTATGCAAAACATATTACTTATACCCTCTTTTTTTCCGTCCGTCAAGACGCTGATTGCACGAAAGCGCAGATCTCCGTCAAAAAAATCTCCCATTTTTTCAGAAATCAGGTTTCTATTGCCTGCCCCGCCGAAAACGTATATAATAACAGGCAAGAAATCAAACACAGACAAGGAGTGCTTTATGAAGCAGGAATTTATCCGGGTAGGCCGCATCGTCAATGCCCACGGCATCCGGGGCGAGGTGCGGGTGCAGCCCCGCCGGGTCTCCCCCGCGCTGCTGACCCGCTGCAAAACCTTTTATATCGACGGTCAGCCCATCACCCCCACGGCGAATCACGTCCACAAGGACATGGTGCTGCTGAAGCTCCCCGGCGTGGACGATATGAACGCCGCCCTGACCTATAAAAATAAAGACCTGTTCCTCCGCCGGGCCGACATCGTTCTCCCGGAGGGAGAGTATTTTGACGATGAACTGCTGGGGCTGGAGGTATATGACTGCGACACCGGCGCCCTGCTGGGCACTCTGACAGCGGTAGATGAGTACCCCGCCAGCAAGGTCTACACCGTCAAGGGTGAGCGGGAGATCCTGATCCCCGCCGTGAAGGATGCCTTCATCCGCTCGGTGGATTTGGACGCGGGCCGCATGAACGTCAAGGTCTGGGAGGGAATGTAAATGGAAATGCAGATCGACATTCTCACCCTGTTTCCGGAATCCGTGGACGCCATGCTGAATGTCAGCATCTTAGGCCGGGCGCAGGAACGGGGCTATATCGCCATCCGCACCCACCAGATCCGGGCCTACACCACCAATAAGCAGATGCAGGTGGATGATTACCCCTACGGCGGCGGCCGTGGGGCCGTGATGCAGGCAGACCCTCTGTTCCGCTGCTGGGAGCACGTTGTCAACACCTATGGCCCCGGCCGGACCATCTTCATGTCCCCCTGCGGCCGTACCTTCACCCAGTCCGTCGCCAGAGAACTGAAAGCCCAATATGACCATCTGATTCTGGTCTGCGGCCACTACGAGGGCATTGACCAGCGGTTCATCGACGCGTGTGTGGACGAGGAACTGTCCATGGGCGATTTCGTCCTCACCGGCGGAGAGATCCCCGCCATGGCGGTGGCGGACGCCGTGTGCCGCATGGTGCCCGGTGTGCTGCCGGACGCCGAGTGCTTTGAGGAGGAATCCCACTGGGACGGACTGCTGGAATATCCCCAGTATTCCCGGCCCGCCGTGTGGCATGACCGGGCCGTGCCAGAGATCCTTCTCTCCGGGGATCACGCCAAGGTGGCGGCGTGGCGGAAAAAGG
>OMED01000794.1_pt1 | contig 14681 bp, 10 predicted proteins | sample 1673411 | NCBI WGS metagenome assembly OMED01 (sample SAMEA103958110, study PRJEB25191) | human gut metagenome | reverse complement strand
AAAAGCTAATTTTTTGAACCTGAAAAACCGAGCTTTGCAAGAAAATCCGTGCTTGAAATCTTAGAATGTAACAGTAATAAATATTATAAACAGACAATTATGTTTAAATCGCCAAAATTTTAAATTTTAGTAAAAAAGAACTGCCGCCGAATGCAACAGTTCTTAATATTACATTATTTATCGTTAGGTCCGTTTACAAACCACGGCAAACATTCGCGGTCTATTTCTTCTGTATTGTCTTCATTAACATGAAATTGGATTTTATAAAATGCACCGACATAGGTCGAACTTCCGTCAGAATATGTTTTAGCTTCAACCGAGAAGAACGGTGTGTACCAATTTTTCACGAGGATAATATCGGTTAAAAACATACCGAGCCATATTATAACGGGTACGGCAACGGCTATAATTTTACGTTTTTTGTTATTTGAGTTTTTGCCGGGCGCGTTCTCTCTTTCGGCTTTTGCTTTTTTAGGAGCTTTCGGTGCCTTTTCTTTTTTGATTTTTATTTTTGACGGTTTTGAATCGGAAAAATCATCTTCCTTATTCGCTTTGCTTGCCGCATCCAAAAGAGCAGAGACAAAGGCGGATTTTTTACCCTGCTTTATAACCTTTATATCGTTGTCGTCGTCAAGATCCGAAAATTCGTCTGCGCCGTCTTCTTGCACAGAAACGTCCTCTTCTGTGGGCTCGGAGTTTTTCTTCGTTTTCTTCATAAAGTGCTTCTGCCGGAGCTTCTTCCTGCACTTCGGGCTCGTCTGAAATAGGCTCTTCGTCATAATCTGTGCTGCCGGAGAGATACCACGACGGAGGGTTATCGTCTTCTTTCGGCAGCGTTTCGGGAGTGTCAGCGGTTGAATATACATTCTCGGCAGGCTCGTCGATTTCTTCTGCCGGAGCTTCTTCCTGTGCTTTAGGTTCTTCCGATACCGGTTCTTCTCTGTAATCAACACTGCCGGAGAGATACCATGCAGGAGAATCGTCATCTGTAATTTCGGGGATTGCGCTTGCCTTTTCGTCTTTTTCATATGAAAAAACATCGCCGTCATCTAAAATAACGGTTTCGTCATACAAATCGTTTTCATATGATTTTATTTTATCGGAATTTTCTTTTTCACCGTCAAAAGTAAAAGAATGTTCCGAATATATATCATCACCGTCGGAGTCTTCACCGAGGATCGGCAAATCTTCGCCGTCATTGCCGCGGTCATAGGTGAAAATGTCGGTTACCGTTTCTTTTACGGGGGTGTTATTTGCATCTTTCTCGTCTTCGGGCTCTTCTTTGCTGTCTCCATCGTCATAGGCCGAGTATTTTGCCTTGAGAAATTCAAGATTTGAGAGAAAATCATCCTCATCAAAACCGAGAGAGTTAAGCTTGTTGTCACTCATACCAATTATTCTCCTTCGGGTTAAATTTAAAATATGATATATGATACGGTTTTTGATATTTTCTTTCCACCGTCATTTGACCGAGAAGCTCCCAGTCAAAAAATTCATCGCCGTAAAGGTCAAAACAATAAATCACAATGATTTCTTTTTTTGCCGCAAGCTCGGCGGCTTTTTTAAAACTGCGAATATGCTCGCGGTCAAACGGGTTAAAAAGATAATAAACATCGGCAGAGGGAACGCTGTCGGTTACTTTTTCTATGATTATATCAACGTTTTTTCTTTTCTGCAACCGTGCTTTTAAGGGGAAGGAAAATTTTTTGTTCGCGTCAATGCCGATTATTTTGCCTTTAAAGCCTTTTTTTAAAAGATAATATATAACTCTGCCCTTGCCGCAGCCGATGTCGGCAAAGCTGTTAAAACCGTTTAAATCAATAAATTTAAAAATTTCTTTTAAAGCCCTGTAATCCGTGCTTTGCGTTCCGTAAAGCCCCTCTTTCCTGAAAGGCGAGTCATATGTTCCGCCGAGAAAACTTTTTGCAAAGTAAAAATCAAGGATAAGTTCCTTTATCTTTATGCAAGTCAAATAAATACGTCTTTTTACTTTAAAAAGAAACGTTACTTTTTCCATATCATTTTTTTGCGTTTCTTAAAATTTTGAGAAGCTTCACTTTATATTTTTTGACCTGCGGTATAAGTTTATCATACATATCATAGCGAAGTTTGTTGTTAATTAAAACATATTCGCCGAGAAATTCATAAAGATTTGCACCGAGGCTCGCTTTGAATGAATTGATACCCTTGAAATTCTCTTTTGGGGTAAGAAGACCGAGCGGTTCTGTTTTATCATCGGGAATGTTGAGGTTATCCACAAGCACATATCCGAGGTCATGATAATCACACTTTTGGTCTATACTTTCGCAAAGGCGAAGGTAGTTTACAAAGTGGCTGGGTCTTGTTTCGTTTCTTAAAACGTTTATACTTCCGCCGAAAAGGCAGCTTGCAACGCCGCCGTAGCGAATTGTAAGACCCGCAGCGACCACAAATTTATCTTTGTCTGAAAATTCCGCCGCTTTTGTGAGCCTGATTTTATAATTTTCGGACTGTTGCTTGAGCGTTTCATTCTCATTTGCAAGTCTGTTTTTGATGCTCTCGCGCGCAGTCTCCATTTTTTCAAGATTTTTTTGAAGCTGTGCACGGCGGTCTGCTTCAAGGGCGGCGTCAACGTTTTTATCATAATAGATAAGCGTAAGATCCATGCAGTCGCTGAATACTCGCATCAACTTTTTGATATAGTCGGAATTTTTTTCTATAAAGCTGTCTCTTTCGGAGGTTGTACGCATAACCTCGGCAAAGTCCTCAAGAATTTGCTCATCGCGCTCAACATCTTCATAAAATGCGCGGCGGCTGACAAGACCTCTCGACTCACCGATTCGTACGCTGTAACGAACGCCTTTTTCGCACTTTTTCAAAAGCTGTTTGGCGGTGAACATCTCGCCGTTTTCGTCTTTGAGCGGAATCATATACTGTATGGGCGACTTGTAGATGTATCTTGCCGCGTCATGGTTAAGAGTATAGCCGCAGTCAATTAAAAGCTTGTGGAGCTTAAGACCCTGTTCGGTTGTTTCATCGTTTATTCTAAGCGGAATATGGGGGTCTGTGATAAGTGCGGTTATGCCGTGCTTTTTGAGCTGTGCTTTCATAAACTCGGTGAAAGCTCTGATTGTTTCTTCGTCCGAGTAATCGGTAACGGGTCCGTCGGGAATATACCATATCTTTCCGCAAAGCGAAAGGTTTCTCTCAAGCACAAGGCAGGCAAGAACACGCTCGTCCTCTTTAAAGCCGCAGAAAAAATACGGCTTCCACGCAGTCTTGACCTGCGGCCAGCGTGAGCACTGTATAAACGAGCCTTTTCTTTCGTTTATGAATTTATCATATTCTTTAAGGTCTTTTTCTTCTTTGAATTCAAGCATTTTCTTTCCTCCGCAAAAAATCGTTTATACATTCAAGCTCCGAGAACGGCACTTTTTTGCCCTCTATAAGCTGATATTCTTCATGGCCTTTGCCCGCAAAAAGAATTATATCACCCGGCCTAGCAATTTCAAGAGCTTTTTCTATCGCTTTTTTTCTGTCGGGTTCTTTTATATATTTGCCGTTTACTTCGTCCACGGCTTTTGCAATGTCGTTCACAACATTCATAGGGTCCTCAAAATCGGGATTATCGGACGTGATAACGCACAAATCGCACATTGAGCCTGCAACAAGACCCATTTCACGGCGGCGCTCCTGCGTTCTGCCGCCTACGGAGCCGAATACGCAGATTATTCTGCCGCTTCCTTTATAAACATAAAGAGTTTCTATTATGCTTTTAAGGCTCAGACCGTTGTGCGCGTAGTCTATGATAATATCAAAGTCTTTGTCGGTTCTCACCGTTTCGGCACGGCCTTTGACCTTGGCATTTTCAACCGCTTTTGCGGCATTGCCGAGATTTGCGCCCAAAGCCTCTGCAACGCCTATCGCGGCAAGAATGTTATAAACATTAAACGTGCCGGGCAGGGGAGAGGTTATGTGCATATCGTCGCCGAATGCGCGGCAGTCAAACTCAATGCCCATGTGCGTGCGCGTTCTGAGCGGCGAAACGTTTTTTGCACTTATGTCATAGCCGCTGTCAAGACCGTAAGATATAATTCTGCATTTGCAGTTTTTTTTCATAATTGTGTATGCTTCGTCGTCATAATTCATAACGGCGGTGTCGCATCTTTCAAAAAGCACAGATTTCCAGTAGGCATATTCGCTGAAAGAGTCATGCTCCAGCGGGCCTATATGGTCGGGCGAAAGATTTGTAAAAACACCTGCGGCAAATTGTATGCCGTCAACTCTGCCGTGCTTAAGGCCGAGCGACGAAACCTCAAGCGCAACGGCTTTGCAGCCCATATCGAGCATAGCGCGCATAATTTTTTGAAGCTCTATTGATTCGGGAGTAGTGTTTTCGGTAGGCAGTTTAACACCGTTAAATTCCGCGCCGACAGTGCCTATAATGCCGGTAGGAATACCTGCCGAGCAGAGAATGTCTTTAACCAGGTGAGCTGTGGTGGTCTTTCCTTTAGTGCCGGTTATGCCTACGACTTTGATTTCGTCATACGGATGCGAATAAAAATTATCGCCTGCAAGACGTAAAGCTTTTCTCGTGTTCTCCACAATAAAAGTCTGCGCATCGGAAGGGAGCGCAACTTCTTTTTCACACAAAAACACGCGTGCGCCGTTTTTATATGCGCTCTCGGCAAATTTATGACCGTCAAGCTTCAAGCCCGTGAGGCAAACAAACAACGTGCCCTCGGCGGCTTTTCGCGAGTCATAAACAATATCTTTTACTTCGGCGTCCTCTTTTATTTTGTCTGCCGAAATTATTCCGTTAAGAATCTTAGAAAGTTTCAATTTTATTTCTCCCCGAAGATGTTTTATTTAATGTATATGCACATTTAGGCGCGGTATATTATTTCACCGAGTCAAACACAGCGGCACATTCGCAGTGCGGCGTGCGCGGGAACATATCTACCGGTGTGGCTTCGGTCAGATTATAACCGAGCTCCGATAAAATTTTGCTGTCACGCGCGAGGGTTGCGCTGTCGCAGGATATATATACTATTTTTTGGGGCGAAATATCGCAAAGGGTGTTTAAAAGCTCTTTGCTGCAGCCCTTTCTCGGCGGGTCAACAATAACGGTGTCGATTTTTATGTTTTCTTCTTTAATTTTATCTGCGGCAAAAGAAGCGTCGCCGCAAATAAATTCGGCATTTTTTATTCCGTTGATTTCGGCGTTTTTCTTTGCGTCCTCAACAGCCTGCGGAACAACTTCAACACCGATAATTTTTTTTGCTTTCTTTGCCATTGTCAGACCGATTGTGCCCGTTCCGCAATAAAGGTCAAACACTGTTTCATTGCCGGTGAGGCACGCATATTCCGCCGCCTTTTCATAAAGAAGCTCTGCGGTATCGTGATTGACCTGATAAAATGACTGCGGAGAAATTCTGAATTTAAGCGAGCAAAGCTCATCCGTAATATACGGCTCGCCGAATAGAATTTTATATTTGTCACCGAGTACAACATTTGTATCTTTTTTGTTTATGTTGAGCATAAAGCTTTTAAGATTCGGCAAAGCGTCTTTAAGCTCAAACAAAAGCTCGTCCGAAAAAGGCAGATCATTGCCGTTGATAACGGCACAGACCATTATTTCACCTGTTGACGGTGCTTTTCTTATGTATATGTGGCGAAGCAGTCCTTTTTTACTTTTTTCGTCATAGACCGAAGTTTTAAAAAGTCTGATATGGTTTCTGAATATATCGGTGACGGTTTTAAATTCTTCGGGCTGCAAAAGACATTCCGAGCAGTCGATAACATTGTGAGAATGTTCCGAATAAAATCCGATTTTTGCAAGGTTATATTTATCCGCTCTTACAGGGTACTGCGCCTTGTTGCGGTAGCGGCTTTGGCTGACGCTCGGAATTATCGGTTTAATGTTTGCCTCAATGCCGGCAATGCGCGCAAAATTTTCTTTGATTTGCGTTTGCTTTATTTTTAATTCTTCGCTGTATTTTATGTGAGAAAACGCACATCCGCCGCAGCTTTTAGAAACAGGACATTCGGGCTCCGTCCTCATGGGGGAGGGGTGAATGACTTTAATGAGCTTGCCGACGGCATAGTTCGGTTTTGCTTTGATAATGTGGGCAAGCACATGGTCGCCGGGCGCGGTGTTTGCAACAAAAACGGTCATGCCGTTGTGCCGTCCCACTCCGCTGCCGAGAGATGTGCAGGAATCTATGTTTAATGTTATCTCTTCATTCTTTTTGAGCATTTTAATTCTCCGCAATAATTTATACCCTATATTATAACATATAATAATGCAAATTTAAAGTTTTTTCGGCGATGCAAATAAAATTATATTTTAAATGTTTGGATGTATGAAATTACCGCACAATCGCCTCCGCTTTGGGGGAGGCGGCACGGCGAAGCCGTGACGGAGGGGTTAAAGTTTCATCAAGTTTATGTAAAACACCTCCGCGCCGCTTCACTACCTGAATGGGAGCCTACGCATTGTTGTCGGCAACATTTAACCGCGAGCCTTCACCTCATCAGTCACTTCGTGACAGCTTCTCCTCGAGGAGAAGCCGATTGTAGCTTTCGTGCCGGATGAGGACGAGTCTTACCGTTTTCACACATGAATTTGCCATAAAATGTTGACAAAACAAACCAAAAGAAATAAAATTATAAAGGTCTATTAAATTGCAGGAGGGAAAATGATGAAAAGGACATTAAAAAGAATTTTATCAACGGTGTTAGTAGCGGTCATGCTTGTCGGCTTTGCGCCGCTGACGGGAGTAGACTTCAAAGCCGAGGCGGCAAACAAAACCTACAAGGATGGGGATATTATAGAGTTCGGCTCATATCCGCAGAGCAGGGTAACGGATGAAGCAATAATTGACGGACTTGATTCACAGTCGCTTTCATGGAAGTCGTATAACTACTACAGCGGAAAAGGAGGGGGCAGCACCACGAAGCCGTCGGATTATATGAAATATGCGGACATCGTATTTAACGGCAACAAATACAGAGCGGTCACCTTCAGCAAGTACAGACCATCTTGGACAGGAGATATATCCTCCTCATCAAACACACGTCAAGACGATAACGGCTATTACACAGGCAATGTATACTATTTTAAATATGAACCGCTGAAATGGAGAGTGTTGGACGCAAGCACGGGCTTGGTGGTCTGTGATAGTATTATAGATTCACAGGCATACAACAACTATCGTTTATATTCAAACGTACATTCAAACGGTGAGTGTTATGGAGATTCCGGAAAAAATCATTATGCAAGTGACTGGGAAAACAGCAGTCTGAGAAAATGGTTGAATGAGGATTTCTATAATACAGCGTTCAGCAAGCTTCAGCAGGACAGAATACAGAAGCTCACGAGAGAGAACAAGAGTGAGTGTGACAGCAAGTATGACAGCAATCCTACATCGGATAAAATCACATTGCTCTCATATTGGTATGCGTGGAATATACGCTACGGGTTCGGTCCATCTCGACCGCGCGGAACAGACTATGCAAAATGTCAGGGCTTAAGGGTTAACACGAGTTCAGATTATGGCGGAACCTCTCCGTGTTGGCTGCGTTCTCCTGGCTATTCCGGCGATGCGATGCAGGTCGACCGCGACGGCTGTTGGTACAGAAACGACTTGGTCAATTACACTGACCTTGGCATTGTTCCGGCTTTCAATTTTAATCCAAAGTCTACAATCCCCGATGGTGAAACCTTTAAAATGGTTAACAATGAGGTAGCGATGAAATGCGATTTTGAGTATACCGATGATTTCTTTAATCAGTCCGCATACAACTATAATCATAAGCTTGCAATAGCTTCATGTTGCTTTGCAACCTCGGCGATGGTAAAGGATGGAGCGCCGTTTAATGATCCCGAATCAGCAAAAACGATGCTCAAAACTATAGGCTTCGGCAACAACGACGGAGAAGCGGTGAGCTGTTACGGATATCAAAAAAGCCCGACGATGAATTCAATCGCCTGCGTAGTTTCAAATAAAAATATCGGTGACACCTCGATAATTGCCGTTGCCGTTCGCGGCGGCGGATATGAGGGCGAGTGGGCAGGTAATTTCAATGTCGGTAACGGAACAAACCATGCCGGCTTTGATGTTGCAAAGCAGCAGGTTTGTGACAATATCATTAAATTTATGAATCAGGACGGTGTTACGCTCAATAAGAACGTCAAGTTTTGGATAACGGGCTATTCGCGTGCCGCCGCAACGGCAAACCTTCTTGCTGCCGATGTGAATAACAAAAAGCTTGTCGGTACAAGTGCTTGCTATGATTTAAATGATTATAATTACAGCGCAGACAATGTCTTTGCATATTGCTTTGAAACCCCGAGAAACACAAGAGATAAAAACGCAAAGAATGCGACATATAACAATATTTTTAATATCGTGAACAGAATCGACCCTGTCCCGCGTGTTGCTCCTGCGGCGTGGAGCTATGTAAGATACGGCAAGGATTGTTATCTTCCCTCAAAAGAGACATACAATCCTAAAGCATATAGCAGTCTTGTCGATAAGGTAAGCAATAATTTCGATAAGATATATACAGGCAAAGGTGATAAATCGTATAAAGAAGACTTCAAGTTCTATGAGTTTAAGTTTAATTATAAGCTTATTTCAATTACTCATATTGATGTTTCAATTATCGAAAACAAATCAATTTCTCAGGGTGTATTTTGGGATAATTTTGTTAAATATCTTGCCGACGGACTAAAATCACCCGAATACTATGCCGCAAATTATCAAAACGGTCTTACAAAGGCTGTTTATAAGCTGAAGGGCAATATTAAATATGATGAAATCCTTCAGCAGAGAGACTTTTGGGATTATATCTACGACCAAATTTCGGTGAAGTATATTCTAAAAAACCTGATTGTTACAAGCAGTGTTTTGGATAATGTGATAACGGAAGCGTTGATGATATATTTCGCAGATGCCGGAATGACAAGAGCGGATGCGACCGATATTGCCGGAGCTCTCAGCGGAGTACTTGCTAAAATGGCTTCTCACCCTAATTACCTGCTTACTGCAATCAAAAACGGAGACCAACTGTTTCTTCCGCACTATACCGAAACAACTCTTGCATGGCTCAAAACATTAGACGGTGATTTTGCCGAGGCAAATGCCGCTGTTTCAAAAATGTTGACAGGCGGCGAAAAGTACAGAGTTGCAACGATAAACTGCCCTGTCAATGTCAAGGTTTATGACTCTGACGGAAATCTCTGCGGTTCAATCATAAACAATGAAGTTCAGTATATTGAAAACGGAATCAGCGTTTATGTGAATGACAACGGAGAAAAGTGCTTCTGCCTGCCGGAGGATGAAGAGTTCAGGTTTGAATACACAGGCTATGATGATGGTACGCTGAACTGCTCCTTTGCAGAGGTTGATGCCGCAACAGGTGAGAAGCTCACAAGTAAGAACTATTATGATATGCCTTTGTCGAACGGAAAAACATACACCGGCATACTTGAAGAAAAAGTTGACGATGAAATCGACGCTGTGGTAATTGATTCAAATAATGAGACGATTCAAAGCGATGAAACCGTCGATTTCAAAACCGCAGAGAAGTTTAATATAACCGTCAGTGCAGATGAAAGTATGGGCATGGCACTCGGCGGCGGTAAATTCACAAAGAGTGAGTTTTGTCAGATTACTGCTTTGCCGAATAAAGGCTACATGTTTAAGGGATGGTACAGCGGCGATAAGCTTATTTCAACCGAGCTGCAGTACAAATTTATTGTTACGGATAACATGGTCGTTACCGCAAGATTTGAGTTGATTTTAGGTGACATAAACACAGACGGCAGGATAAATTCCGCCGACGCACTGCTCGCTTTGCAGTCATCAACAGGCATGATAACCTTGACCGACACGCAAAAGCTGCTGGCGGATGTAAACACAGACGGCAGGATAAATTCTACCGACGCTCTTTTGATTTTGCAATACGCAACGGGCAAGGTAACATCATTTAAATAATTTTAAAACCGTGTGAATTTTTCGTTCACACGGTTTTTTGCAGTGTTTCGGCGGCGTAGCGGTATGCAAGCGCATATCGCCTCCGCTTTAGGGGAGAATCCGGTGCTTTACGCCGAAGACGGAGGGGTTCAAACCGGCGGCATGAGGGCATACCGCCCTACACACCGCTGAAAGTCTTATAAACAAATTCTTCACTTGCAAATACCGTGGTGTTGTGTTAAACTTTTGGGGAGGTGATACCCATGGCAAAACGCAACCACTTTTTTGCAATGTTTTCAAGAATGAAATATATAAGCCGCTGGGCTTTGATGCGAAACACTCATCAGGAGAATATCAGCGAGCACAGCCTTGAGGTCGCAAGTATCGCACATGCGCTTGCACTCATACACAATAAACGCTTCGGCGGCAGCGTCAATGCCGAGCGAGCAGCGGTTCTCGGCGTTTATCACGATACGCCCGAGATAATAACAGGCGACATGCCCACTCCCGTTAAATATTACAGCCGCAAGACCCACGACGCTTATCAGGAGGTTGAGGACAATGCCGGCGACGTGCTGCTTGATATGCTGCCGGACGATCTCAAAGAAGAATATGCTCCGTTCTTTAAAAAGGCGGAGGAAGACAGAGAGCTTTGGCGCTTCGTCAAAGCGGCAGATAAGATTTGCGCGCTCACCAAGTGCATTGAAGAGTCAAAGGCGGGCAACAGCGAGTTTGACAGTGCGGCAAAAACCATCAAAGCGTCGCTTGACGAAATGAATATGCCGGAGGCTGACTGCTTTATGGAGGAATTTCTCGAAAGCTACGGTCTTACTCTTGACGAAATGACGGCGGATTAAGCGATTTTTGCACAAAAAAGAGCTTTATTGTCAGCTTTGTATGTTCAAAACAACAATTTTGTAAAAGGATACAAAAAATCACCCTCTTTTTTGTTGACAAAAGCAATAGCGGTGATATAATTAAGGCAAGTTGAGCGAAGCGGTTCGATAAAAGCCGCTTCGCTCATTTTTTATTCTTACATATTCTAAAGGTGGTAATTAACATGAGCAAGGTACCGGAAATGTTCGGCAGCATGGTTTTTAATGATTCGGTAATGCACGACCGTCTCCCCAAAGACATCTACCGTTCACTTAAAAAAACAATTGACGAGGGCAAAGACCTTGATATCGGCGTTGCCAATGTCGTTGCAAGCGCAATGAAGGACTGGGCTATAGAAAACGGCGCAACACACTATACACACTGGTTCCAGCCCATGACCGGCATAACAGCCGAGAAGCATGACAGCTTTATCTCTCCCCAGCCGGACGGTACCGTAATTATGGAGTTCTCAGGCAAAGAGCTTATAAAGGGCGAGCCTGACGCGTCTTCTTTCCCCTCGGGCGGCATTCGCGCCACATTTGAGGCAAGAGGATATACTGCATGGGATCCCACATCACCTGCTTTTATTAAAGAAAACACACTTTGCATACCCACTTCATTCGTTTCTTACACAGGCGATGTGCTCGATAAGAAAACTCCTCTTCTTCGTTCAATGGAAGAAGTCAGCAGACAGGCAAAGCGCGTGCTTGCACTTTTCGGTCAGAATGATGTTAAGAGAGTTCTCTCAACCGTCGGACCGGAGCAGGAGTATTTCATCATAGATAAAGACCTTTACGATCAGAGAAAAGACCTTATTTATACGGGCAGAACCCTTTTCGGCGCTCCCACACCCAAGGGTCAGGAGATGGAGGATCACTACTTCGGCTCAATTAAACCGAGAATTAAATCTTTTATGTATGACCTTAACGAGGAGCTTTGGAAGCTCGGAATACTTGCAAAAACAGAGCACAACGAGGTTGCTCCCGCTCAGCATGAGCTTGCACCCGTTTTCACAACCGCAAACATTGCAACAGACCACAACCAGCTCACTATGGAGATTATGAAAAAGGTCGCTCACAAGCACGGTCTTGCGTGCCTGCTCCATGAGAAGCCCTTTGACGGCGTTAACGGCAGCGGCAAGCATGATAACTGGTCGCTTTCAACCGACAGCGGTGAAAATCTTCTTGAACCCGGTCACGACCCCTACAGCAACACAAAATTCCTGCTTTTCCTCGTTGCTGTTATAAAGGCTGTTGACGATTATCAGGATCTTCTCAGAATTTCTGTTGCAAACGCAGGTAATGACCACCGCCTCGGCGCAAACGAAGCACCGCCCGCAATCGTTTCAATGTTCCTCGGCGAAGAGCTTCAAAATGTTCTTGACGCCGTTGAGGCAGGCAAGCCCTATCATTCCGAAAAAGACGCAACTCTTGACACAGGCGTTAATGTTTTGCCCGCATTCAAAAAAGATAATACAGACCGCAACCGTACATCTCCCTTTGCTTTCACGGGCAACAAGTTTGAGTTCCGTATGCTCGGCTCAACGTTCTCAATTTCAGAGCCGAACATCATTCTCAACACAATAGTTGCAGAGTCACTCTCACAGTTTGCCGATATACTCGAAAACGCAAGCGACTTTGAGACTGCCGCAAGGAAGCTCATAAAAGATGAATATGTTGCGCATAAGAGAATAGTATTTAACGGCAACGGCTACTCCGACGAGTGGGTTGAAGAGGCGGAGAAGAGAGGACTTCTCAACCTCAAAACGACTGCGGACGCTATTCCTCATTATAAAGATGATAAGAACGTTAAGCTCTTCACAAAGCACAACATCTTCAGCGAGGTTGAGGTTGTTTCGAGAACCGACATTCTTCTTGAAGAATATTCAAAGACAATAAACATAGAAGCCATAACAATGCTTCACATCGCAAATAAAGAGATAATTCCTGCTGTTGTAGAGTATCTCAACGAACTTTGTGAGTCCGCGTCACTTAAAAAGAGCATAAATCCCGCATTTTCAAGCGAGTGCGAAGAAGGACTCATTGCAGATGTATCGGCAAAAGAGTCTGAAATGTATAAGGCTGTGGGCGCACTTAAAGCCGCACTTAAAAATGTTCCGTCAGATAACGCACAGACCAGCGCAAATTATTACAGAGACGTTGTTATCCCTGCGATGGCAGATGTCCGCAAGCCTGCCGATGAGCTTGAACTTCTCGTGGGCAGAGAGTATTGGCCTTTCCCGACATACGGCGACCTTCTTTTCAGCGTTGTTTGATTTTTAATAATAATCAACGGCACTGTCGGCATAATCTTTATCATACGGCGGCGTATCGGCTTTGCAGTGCGCCGCTTTATTTAATCAGGAGGATGCGTTTATGAGCAAGTACACAAGAGAAGATATATTAAAAATGGCGCACGAAGAAAACGTTCGCTTTATAAGACTTCAGTTCACCGATATTCTCGGCTGCATGAAAAACGTAGCCATAACTTTAAGTCAGCTTGAAAAAGCACTTGATAACAAGTGCATGGTTGACGGCTCTTCGATAGAGGGATTTGTGAGAATAGAAGAGTCGGATATGTATCTTTATCCCGATTATGATTCATTTGTTATATTCCCTTGGAGAACAGACGCGAACGGCTCTGTTGCAAGGCTTATATGTGATGTTTATTGCTCTGACGGCACTCCGTTTTTGGGCGACCCGAGATATGTGCTCAAAAGAGCCATAAAAAAGGCAAATGATATGGGATACAGCTTTAATGTAGGTCCCGAGTGTGAATTTTTCCTTTTCCACACCGATGAAAAAGGCGCGCCGACAACCGACACGCAGGATAACGGCGGATATTTTGACCTTGACCCTGTTGATCTCGGCGGAAACTGCCGCAGAGATATGTGCCTTGCACTTGAGCAGATGGGCTTTGAGATAGAGGCGTCGCACCATGAGGTGGCAGAGGGTCAGCATGAGATAGACTTTAAATACGGCGACGTACTCAAAACAGCCGACAATGTTATGACTTTTAAATATGTCGTTAAAAAGTACGCGCAGATGCACGGCCTTTACGCAACATTTTTGCCGAAACCGATTTACGGCATAAACGGCTCGGGTATGCACACAAATATGTCTTTGTTTGATAAAAACGGCAATAATGCTTTTTATGACCCTAACGGTCAATACGGTCTTTCAAAAACCGCACTCAGCTTCATTGCCGGACTAATAGAGCACATCAAGGCAACAACAGCTATAAACAATCCTCTTGTCAACTCATATAAAAGGCTGGTTCCGGGCTATGAGGCACCGGTTTATATCGCATGGTCCGCTTCAAACAGATCGGCGCTTATTCGTGTTCCGGCTGCGAGAGGTATGGGCACAAGGGTTGAGCTTCGCAGCTCCGACCCGTCGTGCAATCCTTATCTTGAAATGGCGCTTTGCCTGCTTGCCGGTCTTGACGGAATAGAGAGGGGTCTCACTCCGCCGGAGTCGATAACCGAAAACATTTTTGACATGTCGGACGAAGAACGAAAAGCTGACGGCATTGATTCTCTTCCCGGAAGTCTGGAAGAAGCCGTCAATGAGCTTGAAAAAAGCGATTTTTGCAAAGAGGCACTCGGCGATCATGTGTTCAAAAAATTTATTGAGGCAAAACGCAAAGAGTGGGACGGATACCGTACCAGCATCTCACAGTGGGAGATAGACAATTATCTTGCGAGATATTGATTTCACTTGATGTTAATGGGGCTGTCGCATTTAGCGCAGACAAAAAATAAATAAAGAAAAGGCTATAATTCATAAACGGTAACCAAAGAAGAAACCGAATGTGTATTGTAGCCTTATTTTTATGTGACGG
>OMED01000770.1_pt1 | contig 14976 bp, 10 predicted proteins | sample 1673411 | NCBI WGS metagenome assembly OMED01 (sample SAMEA103958110, study PRJEB25191) | human gut metagenome | reverse complement strand
CCCCGCCCCTACAACTGCCTATCGATAGATCTCCGTAGGGCGGGGCCAATGTGCCCCGCCGTTGATGGTGCGTCAGATATCGTGCGGCGGGCCACACGGGGCCCGCCCTACGAAATGGTGCGATACTCCCTCTCCCACAGGCTCCCCGCTACGACCTTGCCGGGGAGAAGGGCCGCCAGCGCTTCCGCATTACGCCAGTCCTGCGGCGTTTCCACCTTATTGACGTACACCCAACCGCCGGCATAGCCCTCGGCGCGGAGCACCGCCGCTTCCAACTCAGGCGTGACCACATCGTCCTCCGCCGCGCCGCACAGGGCGGCGTAACGCTCCGGGCGGTGACAGATCTGTCGGATGGGGCGGCCAAAGCCGTCGGCTCCCACCACATAGATAGTCTGGCGGGTGTTGGGAGGGATCACCGGCTCGTGAGGGGCGTGAGCCTTCAGGGGCAGGCGCTTGGCGCCGTCGGCCTCCACCAGCACAAAGTCCGCCAGCTGCGCCAGCGTCTCAAAGGACAGCGCCGGGGCGGTCAGCTTGCCCTCCGCCGTTTCACCGGCCACGCACACCGCGCCATGGGCCGCCAGCGCGGCGGACACGGCGGCAGCGCCGCCGGACAGCAGCACGGGGTACTGCTCCGGCCTTTGGATATGGGTGGAGGTGGTGACCACCACCGTGCCGCGGCGGCGCAGCTCCTCCGCCAGCGTACACATAAGCGTGGTCTTACCGCCGCCGCCAATGAGAGCGGTGACGCCCCTTTCCACGCCCAGCAGGGCGGAAATGTCCATTATATGTCCTCCGGCACACGCACCCAACGGGTGGGCACGCCGCCCTCAAACGTCACCTGATAGCCGGTGCCCGCCTTGCGGTACCAGTCCACCCGCAAGCCGCCGAACCACGTCATCATGAACCCGGCGATGACGCCGCCGTGGACGACGCACACCGCGTCGGTGTCCTCCGCCAGTACCGTCTCCATGGACTTCCGGTTGCGCTGCATGGTCTGGGGCGCGCTTTCGCCGTTGGGGCAGGGGAGATGCTCGCTGTCGGTGATCCAGTGCTGGAAGGCGGGGTCGTCCTTCAGCTGGTCATAGCTGCGCATCTCGAAATCACCGAAGTCCATCTCCCGCAGCCCCGGCAGCGCCGTGTGGGGCACGTCGCCGTAGATGGCGCGGAGGGTCTGCTCCGTCCGCACCAGACCGCTGGTGAAATACCGGGGCGCGGTGGGGTACTGAGCGGCGTGGGCATGCAGCTCCGCCAGAGACTCCGGCAGCACTGGGATATCCGCCGCGCCGTAATACAGGTCGCGGAGACTGCCCTCGGTCTGGCCGTGGCGTATCAAGGTCAAGATCATTTCAATTCCTCCGTTAATCCGCATAATATCCGGGTCACATGGGCCGCCTCACGGGCCAGACGCTGCACCAGCGTGCCGTGTACCTCTCGCCACGCCCGCTCCGCGCCGTCCATGGGGACGATGCCGCCGCCCACCTCCCGGGTGATGACCACCGCGTTTTCAAAAAGAGGCAGGTACTGCTCCGCGTTATCGCAGCGGCGGGTCAGGGCCTCCAAGTGCCAGTAGCATTTCTTACCCGGCACCGGGTCGCCCGCCGCCAGATCGCATACGTCGGCCATGGTCAGGCCGTAATGCCGGAGCGCCCAGGTCAGCTTGCCCTGAAACGCGCCGCCGATCACCAATTCCATACTCGTCACCTCACCAAAGTCAATACCGCAAGGCCCCACAGCTCGCCCAGCGTCAGGGCGAAGCCCGACACGTCGCCGGACATGCCGCCCAGCTGCCGGTCAGCGTACCACACCGCCAGCCAATAGCCCACGGCCGCCGCCAAGGGGGCGAAGCTGCCCCACAGCGCCAGCGGCACGATGATCGCCGCCGCCATCACAAGGGCAGCAAAGACCACATAGGGGGTCTTTCGGCCGGTCATGGCGGCGTACTGGCTGGTGGTCATGGGCCGCAGCGTCAGCACCGCCAGCGCCGCGCAGGCACGACTGGCCGCCGGGACCACCAGCAGGGGCAGCAGAGGCAGCTCCTCCCGCGCCATGGCGAAGCTCCACTGGCTCAGCGCCAGCAGCACCATGGAGATCACGGCGAAGGCGCCGCAGTGGGAGTCCTTCAAAATTTCCTGCCGTCGGGGCAGGTCGCGGCGGCTCAGCCTGCCGCGCTCTGGGGCAAAAACCGCCCCACATACGCCGCCAGCAGCCACACACCGCCCACCACCAGCCCTACAAGGGGCAGGCAGCAGATCATTTTGCTGCGGGCCTTCTCGTTCCATAGCTTCAGCGGACAGGGGATGGCCAAAAACATGCCCCACGCCATGAAAAAGCCGTAGATCCAATCCTTCACAAGGGCCACGCTCCCTTCCACACACGGGGCAGGCCCGCCGCCATGTCGCACACCACGTCAAATTCCGCCGCCAGAGCGCGGCACACCTGGGCAAGGCCACGGACGTAGACCTCCGTCCAGTCTTGATAGTCCTCGCCGCCCCGCCACAGGTCGTCGCAGACGCAGACGAAGTGGGCGCTGTGACGGCTGACGGCCAGCAGCTCCGCCGTTACGGTTTCCGCCGCGTTGGCGTCAAATTCCGGGCCAAACATGGCCTCGGACAGGGCTGCCGTCACGCTGTCCAGCAGCACCGCGCCGCGTTTGTCGATGTCCGGCAGAGCGGCGGTCAGGCCGGTGCTGCACTCGATAGTCCGGAAACCCCAGCCCTCCCGGTCGGCAATGTGCCGCAGGACACGCTGGTGATCCTCGCTGTCACGGGGCGTCATGGTGGCCCAGTAGTAGAGGGGAGCGCCCGCCGCCAGATGGCGGCACAGGCGCTGGGCGGCGGTGCTTTTGCCGCTCTTGCTGCCGCCGATCAGTAAAATTCTCATACCTTTTCCACCGTAAAGCTGTCGCCGGAGCGGATGGGCTCCAGATAGTCGTCCTGAATGGCGGCCTCGGAGAAGGTGGCCATGTTCTTCATCACGCCGCAGGCACCCTCCAGCACCCGGAACAGCAGGGGACAGCCGCTGCCCTCCCCCAGACGCATGTCCAGCGCAAGGCAGGGCGTCAGGCCCAGCGCCTGGGCCGCCCTGGCGTAGCCCAGCTCGTAGGACTGGTGGGACAGGAACAGGTAATCCGCCGCGGCGGGGCACAGATGCACGGCGCACAGAGCGGCGACGACGGAGATGTAGCCGTCCACGGCGGCGGCGATCCCCTCGTGGGCGCAGCCCAGAAACGCGCCGGTCATGGCGGCGATGTCCAGTCCGCCCACCTTGTGGAGCACGTCCAGCACGTCGTTTTTGTCGGGACGGTGCAGCGCCAAAGCGCGGCGCAGCACCTGCTTCTTCCGGTCAAAGCCCTCGTCGGTGAGGCCGCCGCCCCGGCCGGTGACAGTCTCCACTGCCGCGTCCAGCAGCACCGAGAGCACGGCGGCGCTGGTGGTGGTGTTGCCGATGCCCATTTCGCCGATGCCCAGTACCGAAATACCGTCGGCTTTCGCCTGTGCGGCGGCCTCCATGCCCACCGCCAGCGCCTGAAGCGCTTCGGCACGGGTCATGGCGGGCTCCGCCGCCATGTTGGCGGTGCCATAGCGCACCTTGCGGTTCACCACGGCGGGACAGGGCACATCCACGGCGATGCCCACATCGTACACCGTCACGTCGTCGCCGAAGGTCTGGGCCAGTGCCGACATGCCGGTTTTGCGGCGGGTCATGTTCACCGCCTGCTGCACCGTGACGGACTGGGGCGCGCAGGACACGCCCTCGGCCACCACGCCGTTGTCGGCGGCAAACACCGCCACACGGCACTTTCTCACCTCCGGGCAGACCCGGCCGGTGACGCCCGCCATGCGGACAGCCATGTCCTCCAGCTTGCCCAGACTTCCCGGCGGCTTGGCCAACTCCGCCTGACGGCGGCGGGCGGCGGTCATGGCGGCCTCATCCGCCGGGCGGATGGCCGCGATATAGGCTTGCAGTTCCTGTTCTGTCATCGTGTGATCTCCCCCAGATAGCCCTGCGCCGCCAGCCAGTCAAGGGACGGGGCGCAGTTCATGTTTTCGATGGTATAGGTGGTGGCGGGACAGGCCGTCAGCAGGGCGTCCAGCGCCTGCTCCATGGGGATATTGCCCTCGCCCAACGGGTTGTGCAGATCCCATTCGCCGAAATTGTTGTGGATATGGACGTGCCGCAGCCATGGGGACAGCGGGGCAATCCAGTCCAGGGGCGGCGTCTTGCTGACGGTGGTGTTGGCGTGGCCCACATCAAGGCACACCCCCAGACGGGGATCGTTTACGCCCTCCATGATGGCCGCCAGCATATCCGGGCCGTCGTCCATGACGTTTTCCAGCGCGATGGTCATGTCCCGGGGCACCTCCGGCAGAAAGTCATGCCAGAAGCGCACCGACTGCTCCACAAACCACTCCGGAAAGTAGACGAAGGGCACATACCCGTCGTGGATAACGATGCGGCGGATCCCCAGCCGCCGGGCCATGGCGACGGTCTGGCGGTAGCGCTTCACCGCGATGTCCCGCACCAGCGGGTCGATGGCGCAGGGATGCAGCTCGGCAAAGGGCGCGTGGAGCCACAGGCGGGCAATATCCGCCGTTTCCGCTTCCGCAGCGGACACGGCGGCGCTGTCCTCCAGCGCTGCCGCCATGCAGAAGGCCGTGACCTCAAAGCCCAGAGCATAGCGGCGGGAGAGCTGGGCAGCGGCGCTGTCGATGCCGGACAGATGGAGTTTTTCGCGCAGATGGGCGCGGTTCATGGGCAACACCTCTTTTCTGACAGTATAGCATGGTCGGGGGAAAAAGGAAAGCGGTACGTTTTGGCGTACCGCTTTCCTGTGGTTATTCCCCGCCGGCGGCGTAGCCGCCGCCTACGTCCTCGCCCAGATCGCAGGTATAGACCCAGCAGATCACATCGCCGTCCTGCAAGGTGTAGCCGGAGCAGCCGTAGTTAGGGAATTCCCCGTTGACGCTGTACATCCAGCCGGACAGCTTGCCGCAGTCGAACTCGTAGAGATTGGCGATGCCCTCGATATAGGCGGTTTTATACAGGGGCGACCAGCTGGACTCCATGGAGATGCCGTTGTCCCGGCAGACCCGCTGGAGCAGGTCAAAGGCCGTCTCCCCCTCAGCGAAGGAGAGCTCCGTCTCCGGCAGGATCACGCCGTCATCGGGCACGAAGTCCGCCTTGGCGGCGTTGAGCTGGTCAAGATTGTCCAGAATGGTGGCGCAGGAGATGGAAACGGTGCAGCTGCCTGCCGTCTCTGTTTCGGCAGGGGAACCGCCGCAGGCGGTCAGCAGAGCAAGGCACAGCAGCCAGCACAGCAGCGCCGCGCTCCATGGGGTACGGTGTTTCATAGGTCGCCTCCGATGGAAGGGAGCGGCGGAGCCGCTCCCTCCGGTTGGGTTTTCAGGGGAGTTATTTTGGGGGAAATTACGCGTCCTGACGGCGCTTTCTGGCCAGCAGAGCCAGCGCGGCGGCGGACACCACCACGCCGCCCAGCCACAGGGTCAGGTGGCTGTTGTCGGCGGTGTTGCCGGACTTGACGTTCTTGCCGTCGGTCTTGCTGTCGGTCTTGCCGTCGGCGGAATCGCTGGTGGAGCCGTCGTTGGCGTTCTGCTTATCCCGCAGCTGCTGATAGCGCTTTTCGGCGGCCAGCAGGGTGTTGTAGTTGGTGACCTGCGCCTTCAGCTCGTCGTCCAGCGCGTCGTAAGCGGCGCGGGCGGCGGTGATCTTGGCCTTGCTGTCCTTGTCCAGCTTCACCTTTCCGATGGCGTCGATCTTGGCGATCACATCGTCCACGGCGGCCTTGTCGGCGGCTTCCTTCTTCAGCTGGGCCAGCTTGGCCTCGGCGTCGGTCAGGATATCCAGCTTGCTGACCAGCGCCTTCTGGGTGTCGGTCAGGGCGTCGTAAGCCTTGCGGGCAGCGTCGATCTTGGCCTTGCAGTCGTCGGTCAAGGTCACGTCGCCGATGGCGTCGATCAGGTTGTCAACCGCCTTGGCGGCGGCCTTGTCGGCGATCTCCTGTGCGCGAACGGCCAGATCGGCCAGCATCTGGGGATTGAAGGGGTTGTTGTTGGCTTTGATGGCGGTCTTCATCTCGTCAGCAGTCTTGGCGGTACCCAGACCGGTAACGCCGTACTTGGAGCTTTCCTTGCTGACGGTGCCGTCCAGATAGAAGCAGTTACCCACATAGTTGGCAGCGTTGTTGCTGGGGGTCAGGCCGCCCAGATAGGAGGCAGCGCCGCTGGTGCCGGTAACATCACCGATGCTGTAGCAGTTGGTCAGGGTCGCGCCATTCGTGTTGCTGAAGCCGGAGCCGCAGATACCACCCAGATAGCACTCGTTTTTGGAAGTGGTGGTGATATTGCCGCTGGCGTAGCAGTTGGTGATGATCGAGCCACCCGCGGTATAGCCCGCGATGCCGCCTGCGTGCTTATTGCTGGTGACGTTCACGGCGCTCCAGCACTGGGTAATGGATGCCTTGTCGTACATATAGCCCACGATGCCGCCCGCCTGCGCAATTCTAGTATTGTTGGTGCAGGTCACGCTGCCGGTGATGCCCAGCCCCGTGACGGAGGCGCCGCCCTGCAGATAACTGATCAGGCCCAGAGTATTGCTGGTGCTGTTGATGTACAGGTTGCGGATAACGTGACCCTGTCCATCGAAGGTACCGTAGAACTTCTTCAGCGGTGTCCAATCATAGCCCGCCAGCTCGATATCGGCGGTGAGCTTGGCGCTGCTTTTACCGTCCGTGGCGGCGAACCATGCCAGCTCCGCAGCGGTGCCGATCAGATACACGCCGTTGCCGTCCTTCTTGGGCTCGGTCTTGGTCTTGCCGTCCCAAGCGTTTTCACCGACCTTGGGCAGAACGGCGGTCTTGACAGTCAGGACGCCGTCCTTCACATTGGCGGCGTCAGCGCTGCCCAGAGAGAAGGAGCCGCGGGTGACAACATAGCCGTTCTTGGACAGGGTATAGGTATAAACGCCATAGCCCAGGGTGTAGGTGCCGTTTTCGTTGGGGGTGATGACGTTGCCCTTGCTGTCGGTCAGGGTGACGGTCACATCGCTGACAGCGCTGCCGTTCTCGTCGGTGATGTTCAGGTTCACGTCATAATTGACCTTGCGGGCCACGGTGATCACCGCGTCAGCATAGTGGTTCATGTAATAGTTGACGGTCACAGCGTTGAAGTTGGTGCCCACGCCGGTATCGGTCATGCTATACAGGAAAGCGAAGGGATTGGCGGCAGAGTACATGAAGCCGTAGGTGTAGCCGTTGGTCAGGGTGTACTGCGCGGTGGCCGCGCCATCGGCGAAGGTCACATCCTCTGGGATTGTGACGGTGACGGTGGCGTTGTCCATCTTCTGGTACTGGCCCAGCGTACCCTCGTACTTGGTCTCACCGGCGAAATAGGTAGGCTTGAAGTTGGTGGGGTTGAAGATGCCGGAGATCTTGTTGACGGCGCGGTACATGCCGTCAAAGCTCAGCTTTACCTGATCGCCGGGCATGATGGGCTCGCCGGGATTGGAGACATTCTCGCTGGTGATCGTGACCTTGGCCACGCGCACCAGACGGTAGCTGACGCCGGTGGAGTCGGTCATCTTGAGGATAACGGTGCCGCCCTTGCCGTTGCCGATGGTGTTGAAGCCAGCCAGAGGAACGGCGTAATTGCCGTCAGCGTCGGCGGAAACGGACTGGAAGCCGGAAACGGTGGTCTTCATGCTGTTGTCGGTGGCAGCCAGCGCGTATTCCACCTTCACGCTGCCGGTGGCGTTGACAGTGAAGTCCAACGCAGGGTTCGTCTCACTGGTTTCATAGAACCATGTGTCGTAGTTATAGTCCCAATCCTCGGAGCGGGTAGTGGTGACGCCGGAAGCCATGTTGTACTTCACCTTCGCGTCGGCGGTGCCGTGGGTCACGCCGGTACCGCCCACCACGATGACGCCCACACGCTCAGGGCTGGTGGCGGGGAACAGGCCGCCGTGGCTGCCGTGATTGCTGGGGTTCACGTCCACGCTGTCATAGTAGACGGCGATGATGGAATCCTGCGTACCAGGGGTAACGTCCGCCCAGTTGGCGGTGGCGTTACCGCCGTTAACGGGGCTGATCGCAGCATCGCCGATCAGGGTGTTCCAGTGGAAGTCAGGCTCCACCATGATGTTGCCCGCGTCGGAGTTGATGAGCTGCCAGTGACGGTAGGCGCGGATACGGGTAGTGCCGGTAATGGCTTCGTAGCCGCTGGGGTCCAGATTGACCTGTAGGTCGGCCTCGTCACGGTTGATGGTCTGAGTACCCAGATTGCTGAAATCGTGAGAAACGCGATCCGTGGCGGCGCTCTCGGCAAAGGAGACGATCAGCTTGCCGCTCTCGCTCTGGCTGGCCAGCCAGCCCGCCTGGGTCACATGGGTATCGTCGCTGAGACGCCAGGTGTAGTTGCTGTTGCTCTTGGAAATGAAGTAGGTGGCGGTCTTGGTGTCGCCGTTCACCGTCCAGCGGTCGGCATAGGAGTCCTCTTCATTGCCGTTGGGAGCCACTTCCGTGGTGTTGAAGTTGTTCCACTGGAAGTACAGGCCGAAGGTGGCGTCAGTGGGAACGGTGACGGTCAGCTCTATGCGGGTGTTGATGGTCAGCACTTTTGCAGTAGCCGCTCTGTAGCTGGCAGTGAAGGTCTGGTTGATGTTCTGGGTGAAAATGTAGCCTTCGATATCGGGATAGGCGTAAGTGTTGTACAGGCAGGCGTTGCCGGCCGCGTACAGCATGGTGGGGTAGTACGTATAGTTATCTTTGATATAGGGGTCGCCCATGGCCGCGTCGCACTTCATGATGGGGCAGGTCACGCGGACATGGTACTCCTCAGCAGTGAAATAGGTGTTGTCGGCCTTTTTGCTGTTGGTATAGAAGGAGTTGCACTGGAGATAGATCTTGTTGCCGCCGCCTGCGCCGCCGTCCACGTTCTTGTCGGTGGGCAGGTTCAGTGTCATGCCGCCCAGCGCCTTGCCGTCAGTGGTAAAGGCACGGTAGGCATAGCGTCCGGCCGCCAGCTTGGCGTAGAACATCTGATATTTGGTGCTGTCCAGCTTGCCCATGGCGGGGTCATACTCCTCCTCGCCCTCAGGCAGGGTATCGGTGAAGTTGCTGTACAGGAACACATCCTTGAGCTCGTCGCCCAGCACCTCGTTGCCGTCGGCGTCCTTGGTGACGTTATACAGCTTGATGACGGGATAGCCGCCGGTGTAGTCCTTGCCCACGAAGAAGCTGAACTCCATGGTGGGGTTATCCTCCACGGTCAGGGTCAGCGTCCAGGTATCGGTGGAGAAGTTCTCGCCGTCGAAGGAGGCATAGAAGCGGTAGATATACGTGCCCGCCACAGTCTCGGTGAGCTGGATCAGGGTGCCGCCGAAGAGAGCCTTCTCGAACTTCTGCTTGGCGCCCCAGCTCTGGCCGTTGTCGGCGGAGCGCTCATAATAGTAGTTCTCGTAGGTGAGGCCCTCGCCGTCAAAGATCTTGCCCGCCTGCAGGTCGCTGAGCAGATAGGCGGTGCCGGTCTGGACGGTGGCGCTGGCGGTGGGGGAAACGCCGTCCTTCAGCTTGGGAACAGCCACAGCGGGGGGCGTGACCTCGCCCTCGGCGGGCACAGGCTCGGCGTTCGCGTCGCCGTTGGCGGGAGCAGGCGTCTCGCCGCCGCTCTTATCCGCGTTGGCGGGGGTGGTCTGTCCCTCGTCGGGGGTGACGGGGGCGGTGGGTTGGTCATTGCCGTCGGTTGTGACGACAGTGGGGGTAACTTCCTCCGCGAACGCCGCCACGGACAGGTTGCCCATCAGGGACAGCACCATGGTCAGCGCCAGCAGCAGAGAAAGCAGCCGTTTGCTTGTTTTCATGTGTTTTTGGTTCCTTTCTATGATTTTTCTCTATATAAAGCCTTTCGGCAGAAAGCACTCCGAGGAAAGCTCCCGCCGAAATCGTCATCGCCGACTTGGCAGCGTCCCGGTGCAGGCAGGAGCTTTTCCGGACGGCCCTGGGCGTATCTGACTGATCCCAAATTGGGTTTCACAGTGACCTGTTCGCGGGGATTTGCACCCCATTCCGCCTCCGGCGCAGTGCGCCGGGCGGGCCGTCCGGTATGCAGTTTTGGATGGCTGTCAGCTCACGCGGAGGCGAGCGGTGGCCGGGGCAAGGCGGGCGGCGTCGCTGCCCGCGTTGGGGTCGAGCGCCAGCAGGTAGTAGGTACCGGGTTTCTCGTTGACGACGTACTGGAAAGCATCGCCGCTCTCGTCTGCCGGGATCTCCGTCAGCTGCGTCCATTGATCGTCGTAGAGGTAGACCGTCATGCCCGCGATAGACTGGAAGCTCTCGCTGCCGCCGTCGGCCACGGATTTGGTTTCGTACTTCCGGGTGTTGAAGGTCAGCGTTTCTCCGGCCTTGACGGTGTATTCGTCCTTGTCAAAGCAGGTGAACGCGCCGCCGTCGCTCCAGAAGTTCCAGTCGCTGAACAGTGCCACGTCAATGGTATCGCCGTTGCTCAGCAGAATGTAGTCCGCCGTGGCGCCCCAACCTGGCCCCATCAGGGGATATACGTGGTTGCGGTAGTACATGAGGTTTTCATCGTGGCCCCAGAAGTTCCGCATGTACATGCTGGTGGCGGAGCCGCTGATGGTCAGCGCCGGGCCGGGCCAGCTGGCCGTCTGCTTTCCCAGAATGTCATATACCGCTCGGTATCTGTCGTTCTGGCCGTCGACCACCTTTTTCGTGCCGGAGGTTACTTCCTCCGGGGTATAGCCCTTGCAGTACACGCCCAGCAGATACAGATACAGGTGCAGAACGGTAGGCCGCTCCACCACCACATTGTCGATATAGCTGCCGCCGCCTTGGCCGTTTTCGGTGTGGTAACGGTAGAACTCCGCAAGCCCCTGATTCTCCAGATCGAAGTAGGGCACCTCCACCTCCAGATGGGCTATGGGGGTACCGTCGACGCCGTAGATGGGTACGCCGTCGTTGGAAACGGTGACGTAGACGGTCACGCTGTCGGCATTCTCCTCGTCATAGTCGTACTGGCCGGGGTCTCCGGCGGCGCTCTTTGTAACGGTAACCGTCAGGTGATAGACTGCCTGCACCGCGCTGTCGGCGCCGCACACGGCGGTGATGGTCAGGAGATAGTCGCCTGTCTTGCTGTTGGTGAAGGACAGGTAATCGCCCTTATCGTCCGCGGCCATCTTGGTGTGCTCGCTCAGTCCCTCGCCGGACAGCGTGTAGGTAACGCGGTCCGGGCAGGTGTCGAACACATCGCTCATGTACAGGGTATACATCCCGCCCTGCTCCACCTGCGCCGTTTCGGGCGCGGTGCTTTTTACGGTGATGGCGTGGCGGGGAACGGGCCACTGGCCCTCGGTCAGATAGCCGTACAGCGCCGCTGCGTCCGCGATATCCTGCTTGCCGTCGCCGTTGACGTCCAGCCGGGCGAGGGTGGCGGGGTCGGTGATGGTGTTCTTATCGCAGCAGTACTCATACAGGTATTGCAGGTCGTACACGTCCACCGCGCCGTCGCCGTTGATATCGCCCTTCACGGCGGCTCTGGCCGGGGCGGAGGACAGAGAGGCGGTCACGCCCTTCAGGGCGGTACGGTCAACGGCTCCGGCGCTGGACGCGCTGCCCAGCAGTCTGGCCGTTCCGCCGCCGCTGGCAGCCATCGTCTGAGGGACGGCTGCGGAGGTATCGCTCTCCGGCCAGCTGCCCTGCGTCAGAAAATCGTACAGCGCCGCCACGTCCGAGATGTTCGTCAGGCCGTCGCCGTTGACGTCCAGCCGGGCGAGGGTGGCCCTGTCGGTGATGGTGCTGTTGTCGCAGCAGTACTCATACAGGTATTGCAGGTCATACACATCCACCGCGCCGTCGCCGTTGATATCGCCCCGGTCATAGGTCTTGCCGGTGACGGAGATGGGAATGTCGGTCTTGGCCGCCCGGATCACAGGCTCGCCGTCCGCGCCGCTCTGGTACATGACGGGCACGTAGGTCAGCTCAAAGTAGCCGTCGTCCGCTGCGGTGAGGGTATCGCTGTAGGTGAAATATTCCACCTTGACGCCGTTGATGGTGCGGCTGACCGGCAGAACGCGGCTCTCGCCGTTGGTGTAATAGACGGTCAGCTCCATGCCGGTGGGGTCGAAGGCCTCGCCCTCGTTGTAGCTCATTTTATCCGGCAGCTGCGTCACCTCCACCTTATCGACGGTGCTGGTCAGCGCCATCAGATAGGCGGAGTCGTTCTTGAAGAACACCGTGCCCTTGCTGTCGGCAATGGGAGAGCAGATGGCGTACTGCGCCTGATCGTTGGCGGGGGTGAACAGGGCGTAGGCCGTTTCCACCGTGCGGGTGCTGCCGCCCTCCTGATAGGTCTCGGTGGTGGTTTTGCCGGGAGCCGTTCCCGTATCCTCCAGCAGCCGCAATGTGCCGGGGGTGAAGTTGTCAAAGAAGTAGACGCTGGGGTATTCATAGGCGGTGGTCAGCAATCCGGAGGTCTGGGGATAGCCCTTGGTGGGCACACTGTAGAGCACGCTCATGGAATCCAGATCCACCACGGTGATGTTGTGGCCGGTATACGCGCCGAACTGGGACGTGCCGGACACGCCAATATAGGCCCGGCCCTTATACAGCACCGGCGTACAGGTGCTCATGGCCGGTGTTTTCTCGCTGCCGCTGCCGTTGCTGAGGGCGCAGGAGCGCGTATCCGTGATCTTCCAGCCGTCCGCCGTCTGCGTCACGGCGGCGGAGTAGAGATACCCTCCCTTGGAGGTGAAGTAGAAGCGTCCGTCCCCGTCTCTGGCGATGGAGCTGCGCACGTCGCCCCGCAGGCCGTCCCAGCGATCCAGCTCCTCGCCGGTGGAGGGATCAAGGCACAGCAGCGCGCCGGTGGCGCTGGAGGATCGATCCTGTCCGTCGTCGGCGCCCACCAGCAGATAGTCGTCGCAGACATACGCGCCCGCCCAGTAGAAGCCGCCCATACGGGTATACGTCCAGCGGGCCAGCTTTTTTTCACTGCCGCTGGTGGGATCCTCGTCGGTGGCGGACAGGCAGACGAAATTGGCGTTCTCCTGCTCCTGATTCCAGAATCCGGTATACACATAGCCGTCATGGTAGGTCAGGGGACAGTTGGGCTGGCCGCCCAGCATGTCCTGATAGATCCACAGGGACTCCAGCGTGGCGGCATCAAAGGCCTGCACCGTGCCGCTGCTGAGGGCCACGAACAGCATGCCGCAGTCGGGGCCGTAGGTGGCGGAGGTGATGGCGAAGCTGGAGGTATCGCACATGGCGCCGGTGGCCACCACCGTACCGGTGACGGATTCCACCTTGTACAGCGTCCTGCCGCTGTAGACGATCAGGAACTCCACGCCGCCCTCCTCGATAAGAATGGGGCAGCCCAGCGCGGAGGTGCTGTAGCCGTCGCCCAGCTTATTGGCCCAGCTGAGCACGGCGGTATCGCTGGAGGTGGGGGTCTTGGCGTTCACCACGCCGTTGGCGTTGTCATTGCCCCGGAAGGAGGGCCAGCTGGAGGTGACGCCTGCGCCGTGGCTGGAGACGGGAGCCGCGGCCAGCGAAATGACGATCTCCTCCGCCTTGCCGGCGGCGATCTCCTGCGTGTCGCCCACATAGCCGGAGCAGGTGGCCACGCAGGTGTAGGTCAGGCCCTCCACCAGCGAGAACGTGCCGTCGTCATTGGGCCAGACGCGGGAACCGCTGCGCATTTCGTACACGGCGGCCAGCGCGCCGTCAATGGTTTGTTTGGTGTCCTTATCCTGAATAGTGACGGTGGTGTCAATAGGCGCGCCCTTTTTCAGCGTCAGGGTATAGGCGCGGGCCTGATGCCCCTCCGCGGTGCAGGCGGTCAGGGTAAAGGTCTCCTGCTTTTTCGTCTCGTCCAGCGGCAACGTGACGGTAACGGTCTCCGCCGTTTCCCCGGTCTCCGGATCCACCTTCGGCGCGTAGATCTGGCCGCCGTTTACCTGCACACTGTAGCCCGTGACGAAGGGTGTCACCGTCAGCACCGCCTCCTGGGCGGAGCCGAGGACGGTGGTCTGATAGTCATACTGCTTCCAGTAGAAGCCGTCGTAGTCGGCGACCTCGCCCTTGATCACCGGATAGTACGCCGTCTCCATGCCGTCCACCGACAGCGACATGTCCGCCAGTGTCAGCACTCTGGCGAAATCCACCAGATAGTCCTGCTCAAAGGTGACCTTCTTCTCGCTGTCCTCCCGGGAGACGAGGAGGGTGAAGCGGAAGGCTTCCGGCCCCGTCTTTGCCAGACTGGACGCGAATGTGCCGGAGGTTATCCCGCTGGGCACGTTCGTATCCTTGCCATCGGTACGCGGCACGCGGATCTTGCAGCCCTTGTCCTGAACGGCGACAGCCCAGACGTATACGCTGTTGTTCCGGTCGTCCATCTGCGAAGCATAGACGTGGGTGCCGGCACGGAACTGTTCCGCGGGCAGATACACGCTGGAGGTGCCGACGGCGCTGGCCGCCAGCTTCAGGCTGGTCAGGTAGTCGTCCGTCTCCGGCGTGACCGCCGTGATGGTCAGGGACGTGTCGCCCTCCTTGGGAGCGGCGAAAATCCCCTTGGCGTGGTAGTACTCGTTCTTTGTGGCGATGTAGGTATAGCTGCTGTCGCCGGGGGTCAGGGGATAGGTGCCGTCGGCGTCCACGCCGATCTCCGCACCGGCGGCGTTGAAGATGCGCACCGTCACGTCATCATCGTGCTTTACCGTCAGGGGGACGGCGGCCTTTCTGGTGACGGTGAGGGTATAGGTGGTGGTTCGTCCGCTCTCCGGCATGGTGACGGCGATGGTGGCTGTGGTGTCGCTGTCTTCCACCAGCGGAAGGGTATACGTGCCGTCCCCGTCAAGCTGACCGCCGTTCACCGTGACGGTATAGCTGCTGTTCCGGGCAGGCCGCAGCACCACCGATTCCGTGGTGACCACGCAGGCGTATTCCGTGGT
>OMED01000765.1_pt1 | contig 15079 bp, 9 predicted proteins | sample 1673411 | NCBI WGS metagenome assembly OMED01 (sample SAMEA103958110, study PRJEB25191) | human gut metagenome | reverse complement strand
CGGATATTGATTGCAAAAAACTTATCCGTTATTGGCATTTAATTTCTCCTTTGCTTTCTTTTCTCTAAACCTCATAAACTCTCTCAATTCATCCTCAGTTTCAATGAATTTTACATTTACCGGAGTACGGACAGGACGGTTTTTGGCAGATTCTTCAATCGCATTGACGAACATCTCCACCTGCTCCTTGCCGGAAATGACAAAATTCTTCGTGATACTTGAAGTTGCCATATAAACACCTCCTTTATTAGTATGGCTCATCTTCGGTTAAACATACTTCTCTAACTATATTTTATTATCCAACTGCCGTTTTTGCAACAAAATTTTTATGAATTTTATATGACTGCCTCCTTTCCCTTTTCTTTCTTCTTTTCCATATCCGGCTGCCTGTTCTGCGTTCCTGCCTTTTCCTGCATTTGTGCCAGCTTTTCTTTTAAGGAAGTTCTTGTACCCTTTTCCGCTGCTTTCTGTGGCTCAAGCCTGCTGTAGATTTTATCCATTTTTTCAGACATTCTATCAATACTGTCAAGATTCTCTTCCAGCCTAGCAATGGCTTTCTTTACAGGCTTATTAACTGCCCTTGTCAGGGCAACGCCTGACTTTTCGTCAGACGCCTCTTTTGTGCCTTTTCCAGCCAATAGTCTGCCCACGTTGGAAACGCTGTTCCCAATCTGCTTTAATTCATCTCCAATACTGTCTATCTGGTTAGCTGTCTTTTTGTAGTCCATCATCACATCAACCAGATGCTCCCGGCAGTCTGCAAGCACTGATTTCACGCCAGAAATTCCTTTTTGTAACACTTTGCACATTTCCGCCTTTCCTTTTTCCTTAAAAGCATTGAATGCCTGTGTTGCTGTTTCTGCTAAATGATCTTTTACTGCTGACAAGCGTTCCGACAGGTTTGCGATTTTCTCCTGAAGGTGTGTCACCTTATCCACAAGGCTCTCTGTGACCGTTTTGGGCTGGTTTTCCCGCAACTGTGAGAGCTGCTCCTTGACACCCTGCAGCTCGTCTGTCATCACGGCAAGCTGTAGCTGCATACCTGCCACATATTGAAAAAGCTCCATAAAATCTTGTGACTGTTCTCCCATGCCCTGCCGGTTAAGCAGTCCCATGAACTGCTTTAGCGCATCATTTTCCTCTATGTTCTGTTGTGTATTCTGTTTTGCTGTTTCCATTCCTGATACCTCCATCTGTTTTTATTCACAATAAAAGCAGCCATTTCTGACTGCTTTTTTCGTACTGCCATATTTTTTTAACACTCTGCAACACCCTTTATCTTTTCTATCCTTGACATAAACTGCTCTGAAAAATCCAGTTCCTTTAATAAAGACTCGTCATGTGAAACAAATCTGTCCCTGTATCTGTTCATAATGTCCAGCATCATTAAAAAGCAATCCTGATGATACAGGAAACTTATCAAGCAGAACAGATCACTTTCTTTCAGTTTCCCTATTCTGAAATAATTTTCAAAATCATATTCATTTGCAAATTTGCAGAACACTAATTGTTCCAGCAGTATGTCCTTATCCTCTTTCGTCTGTGAAAATAATTGTTGCAATATTTGTTCCTTTTCCATATTTTCTCCTTTTGCATAATAATCTCCGATTTTGGTAACTATAATCATCTCCATTATAGGAGCATAATAAAACATATTCAATAGAAAACCGGAAGGAAAATATCGCAAATAATGATAAAATTCGACAAACTCTTTAAAACCTTAAAAGAAAACGGTATAAGCCAGTACAGTCTTTACACCCATTACGGTATCAGCAGGGCGCAGATTCAGCGGTTGAAAACCAACCAGTCTGTCACTACCCACACGCTGAATGTGATACTGAATATTTTAGGCGAGGGATTTACCCTTAATGATATTGCAGAGTTTACGCCTGATGAAAAAGAGGAAGAATAACTGTTATAAACATTCTCCCTCTTTTTATTTTGCTAATGTATGTTCTCTTTCTCCCTCCTGTCTGCTTAATGGAAACGGCAGCTTTTCACAGCTACCCGTTCAAAATAATTATAAAATTTCTGCTTTATCCTTTGCTTTTTTTGGCGTGGCTTTATCTGCATCTCCCTCGGCAGCTTTGACTTTGAACGCTTCCAGCTTTTCCTTTAAGGATACCCTTGCTGCAGGTACATCCGTATACTGCCTGCCGTATCCGTCAGTTTCTCCGCAAGCGGGATATTCTTTGCAGAACGGTCTGCAACCTCTCTATCTCCCTCTGACGTTTCCGGCTCATCTTCCATGCCGATCCCGTCATTGCCCTTTTCGTCCATGTTAAGCAGGGCATTTAAGGCAGACAGACGGTCTAACTTTTCCGCTAATTCCTGCTCCTGTGAAAAAGGCTTCTGCACTTCCGCTTTTGCTGTTTCAAGCTGATGCTCCACGTTTTCAAGTTTGGTCTGCGCTTCGGCAAGCTGTTTCGGCATAGATTCCAGAGCGTGATTGATACGGGCAATGTTGCCGAGTGGGTCTGAACCGATTTCCAAGTTATGGCTTAACTGCCCTTTTAAGTTCATCACAAATTTGTGGTTGAACGAATCAAAAGACACCGCCATTTTAAACCCGGCATATTCCCCGACTGTTGCAGGCACATTGACTGTTTTCATTTCCTTGCACATCTCCACAAGTGCAGCTCCGGCTTCTTTTTTGTCCGTATAAGCCTTATCCCCGACTTTCATAAAAAACTGCTCTTTATCTGCCGGAAGTTTTGCCTTTGCGGTCTGAATGTCCGCCTGCATACCGCTGATACGCTGCTGCGGATAGTGCTTTGCGATATTGTCCTCCAGACGGTACTTCTGGCTGGTGTGGTTGGCTTTCATCAGCTTCAGCTTTGACACCTGAATATCGAGATCCATCTTTTCTTTTATATAGGGATTGCCCGTTGCCAGAGCCTTTACTTCCGCATAGGTCAGTGCAGCCTCGTCCACGTCCTCACAGCTTCTGACCGGGGATTTGCTCGTCATGATCTGCCCGATGAATTTCTGCTTGTTTTCGATGAGCTGCCACGAGTAGCTGTCAAACGTATTCTCTGTCACATACCGGTAAATCTTTACCTTTGGATTCATGTTGCCCTGCCTTAAAATACGCCCCTCCTGCTGTTCGATGTCGGACGGACGCCACGGTACATCGAGATGATGTAAGGCAATAAGCCGATCCTGCACGTTGGTTCCGGCTCCCATTTTCTGCGTGGAACCCAATAAAAAACGAACCTGCCCGCTTCTTACTTTTGCGAACAGCTCCGCTTTCCTTGTTTCCGTATTTGCATTATGTATGAACGCTATCTCCTCCGGCGGTACTCCTTTCCCGATCAATTTGTTTTTTATGTCATCATATACATTAAATGTGCCATCCCCCTTCGGTGTGGAAAGGTCACAAAAAATTAACTGTGTGGACTTCTGCTCCTTTGTCTGCTCCCATATCTCAAATGCTTTTCTGACACAGGTACTCGCTTTTGAGTTTTCATCATCAGGAAGCATATCGTTGATAAGCCGCTGGTCTAACGCTAACTTTCTCCCATCGTTGGTAATCTTGAGCATGTTGTCAACCGCTGCGTCCACTTTCCTGTCACGCACCGCCTCCGCACGTTCCGCAAGCGATGCCACCATATCCTGCTGGTATTCACTCGGCTTTAACACCACGTTTTCATACTCTGCTTCCGGCACAGGCAGCTTTAACATATCCGGCGTCTGAATATCTGCACTTTCTTTGAATAGGGAAATAAGCTCCGGCAGATTGAAGAACTTCGCAAACCTTGTTTTCGCCCTATAACCTGTTCCCTCCGGTGCAAGCTCTATGGCTGTCTGTGTTTCTCCAAAGGAAGATGCCCAGCTGTCAAAATGCCCAAGCCCCAGCTTCTGAAGCGTGCCATACTGGAGATAGCGCATATTGGTGTATAATTCCGTCATGCTGTTGCTGATCGGTGTGCCTGTCGCAAAAGTAACTCCTTTGCCTCCCGTTATCTCATCGAGGTACTGGCACTTTGCAAACATATCCGAGGACTTCTGTGCCTCTGTCTGTGCAATGCCCGCCACATTCCTCATTTTAGTGTAAAGGAACAGATTTTTATAGTTGTGGCTCTCGTCCACGAAAAGCCTGTCAACGCCTAACTGCTCAAAGGTCACTACATTGTCTTTTCTTGATGTATCATTGAGTTTTTCAAGCCTTGTCTGGAGTGCTTTTCTTGATTTCTCCATCTGCTTGATTGTGTAACGCTCCCCATTGTCCGCTTTTGCCATTGCAATCGCAGTTTCAATTTCGTCTATCTGACGCTCGATCATTGCCGCCTGCCTTTCCTGTGACAGGGGAATTTTCTCGAATTGACTATGTCCGATAATGACCGCATCATAATCTCCCGTGGCAATCCTCGAACAGAATTTTTTCCGGTTGGCAGGCTCAAAATCTTTTTTCGTGGCGGCTAAAATATTAGCTCCCGGATAAAGGCGCAAAAAATCACTCGCCCACTGCTCTGTCAGGTGGTTCGGCACGACAAACAGGCTCTTTTGACATAAGCCTAACCGTTTGCTCTCCATTGCCGCCGCTGTCATTTCAAAGGTCTTTCCCGCACCGACACAATGCGCCAGTAAGGTATTATCCCCGTATAAAACGTGTGCTACTGCACTTTTCTGATGTGGCTTTAGCTCAATGTCCGGTGTCATGCCGGGAAATTTCAGGTGTGAACCGTCATATTCCCTCGGTCTGGTGGAATTGAACAGCTTATTGTACTTTGCCACTAAGTCCTGCCGCCTGTCCGGGTCACGAAAAACCCAGTCCTTAAAGGCTTCCCTGATGGTATCCTGCTTCTGTGCAGCAAGGGTGGTTTCTTTCTTATTGAGGACTCTCTTTTCCTTCCCGTCCTCCTCTATGGTGTCATATACCCGGCTGTCTTTCAGATTCAGCGAATCCTCTAAAATCTGGTAGGCGTTCCTGCGGCTGGTTCCATAGGTCATGTTCACAAGCGCATTTCCGTAATCCGCATTTTTGCCCTTTACGTTCCACTGCCCCGTCACGTCCGAAAACTGTACGCCCATGATGTTCCTGTCAAATAAGTGCTGCGGCGTTTCAAAGGTGTCACGCATGAAATCCTCCAGATACTCCGGCTTTATCCATGTTGCCCCGATGCGCACCTCAATCTCGCTTGCATCAAGCTCTTTTGGCTGTACCTGTGTAAGTGCCTGCACGTTGACGGCATATTCCGGGTGGTTCTCCGCATAGACTTTTGCTGTTTCCAGCTTGTCACGGACATTGCCGCTTAAATACTCGTCCGCAGTTTCCCATTTGTCCGTTACGGGATTGTTAAAGATTACCCCGGTCAGTTCCTCTTTTATCGTGTCAGTGCTTTTTCCTGACAGCTCCGCCATATAGTCAAGATCAACCCTCGCCTTTTCCGACAGCGAAACCGCAAGGGCTTCGGCTGCGGTGTCAACGCTTGTGACAACCTCGGCTTTTTTAATGGTACGCTTGGTGAACATATCCGCTTTACCCTTAAAATTGCCCTCATCGTCCAGCTTTTCCAGCGAACAGAGCAGGCAGTAGCTGCTGTCCTGGTTAAACGCCCTTTTGTTGGTCTGTGAATTGATAAGTCCGTACTTTTTGGAGAAAGCATCATACAGTGAATTTAATTCTGCCTGCTTCTCCTTAATGACGGTATCCGGATATTCCTGAAGCTGCACATTGATCAGCTCCTGCGTACAATCCCTGATGCCCACCATTCCTTTAATACGCTCCAGCATGGAATCTTTCATGTCCACAGGCTTCATGACGGAGTTTTCACGGTAATAAACCTTATCATCCACAAGCGTATAGCTGTAATTCTTCACGTCCGGGTCTGCCGGAATGGTCTGGTCTGCCATCTCTCTGTCAAACTCATCAAGCTCCATTTCCTCAATTTTCCCGTCAATGCGGCTTACCGCTTCCCTTAACTGCTCTGCAAAGGGTCTGGTGGTATCGGGTGTGCAGGTGCTTTCCATGCCGTATTGCCCGCTTACCATTTCCATTTTTCCCACGATCATCTCCGGATGCTCAGTAAAATAGCTGTTCATGGCAATGCCGTTTTCATCTTCCGACAGATGCACCCACTCCGGCTCCAAGTCCATTACCCGGTCACGCTTCTTTAAGAATAAAATATCGGAAGTGACTTCCGTTCCTGCGTTCTCCTTAAACGCTGTATTGGGAAGCCTGACCGCACCTAAAAGCTCCGCCCTCTGTGCAAGATACTTTCTGACCTCCGGACTTTTCTTGTCCATTGTGCCCTTGCTTGTCACAAAGGCAACCACACCGCCCGGACGCACTTTATCCAAAGCCTTTGCAAAGAAATAATCGTGTATCAGAAAGTTATTTTTGTCATACTGCCTGTCTGCCACCTTATACTGACCGAAAGGCACGTTGCCGATTGCAATATCAAAGAAATCGTTTGGATAATCCGTTTTTTCAAAGCCTGTGATTTTAATATCTGCTTTGGGATAAAGCTGCTTTGCAATCCTTCCGGTAATTCCGTCAAGCTCCACGCCGTAAAGCCTGCTTTCCTGCATCTTCTCCGGCAGCATACCAAAAAAGTTGCCGATGCCCATAGAAGGCTCTAATACGTTGCCCTTTTCAAATCCCATGTTTTCCAGTGCTTCATAGATGCTGCGGATAATCACGGGGCTTGTGTAGTGGGCATTTAAGGTGCTTTCCCTTGCGGAAGCATATTCCGCATCGGATAAAATCCCCTTTAATTCCTGATATTCATTGTGCCAGTTCGCTTTGGTTTCATCAAAGGCATCGGCAAGACCGCCCCAGCCAACATACTGTGATAAAATCTCTTGTTCCTCCGGCGTGGCGGTGCGGTTCTCGCTCTCGATTTTTTCAAGGGTGCGTATGGCTTCCACATTCCTGCGGAATTTCTCTTTTGCACTGCCAATACCGAGGGCATCGTCCGTGATATGGAAATTGACTGCATTTTGCCTGTCGGTCTTTGGCTCCTGCTTTTGGACATTGTGTCCTAAAGTGTCCGGTTCTGACTTCTGGACATTCTGTCCGGAAGTTTCCGGCACTTCATGCGAAACACCAGACAGCTCATCATTTTTACGGTTAAAATCTTCCCATACTCTCCCTGATACGGCAGAAAAATAAGGAGATTGGTTTTCCATAATGTCAAACTCAATCTCTTTCAGTTCTTCAAGGCTTTCTGCCCCTGCGATTTTGTTATGGAGCTGGTAATATAACGCTTCCCTGCCAAGTATGCCTTCCAGCCTGCTAAGCTCCGGCTCCGGCATACGCTCCCAAATATCATTTTTTTCGGTATGAATGGTAAAACCTTCGCCGTCATCATGGTATTGTAAGGTATATTGCAGTTTGTCATGCTCTCCACGAATATCACACTCAAAATCATATACCGTAGTCCGGGAACCTCTGTTATAATCCTGACTGATCAGTACAAGATTCTGTACGTCCTCCGCTGTCAATGGCGGTTCTGCATTTTCATAAAAGGGCGTCTTGGCAGCCTCCACATAACTCCACTCGGCAGCTTCCTTTTCCGATACTTCCTTTTCAACCTGTGCAAGATATTCCTCCGCTTCTTTTCTGTCAGCAAAGGTATGTACCGTTCCGTCCCCATCGTGATAATACTCCTCACGGACATCATCCCAAATGGCAAAATTCTCCCCCGGTGCAAAGGCGTCGCTTGTTTCTGTTACGGAAAATCTCTTGTATGGCTCAACCTCGTTTTCCTTTGCAGCCTGCTCCGCAAAAGCAAGCATGGCATCCGCTTCTTTGTCAGCTTCTCCATTCTCCAGCTTTTCACGGACTGCATCGGTGTCAATATCAGGGAAATCATCACTGCCCTCAAAGCGTGAAAATACTTCCGCTTCGTGTCGGTCAATGTCCCTCATGGCTTCGATGTCTATGAAATCATCTTCTATTTCCTCCCTGTCCGGCTTATGGTCATATTCAAAATGCGTATTCCCGTTTACCTCTGCATAGAAGAAATCGCTGTCCTCTGTGGAATTGCAAAGCAGATAACTGTCCTCACCGGACTTCCATTCATCTATTTTTATACACTTCTGCCCGTCAATGGAAATGGTTTCCGGTTCCAAATCCTTCCGCATTACAGAAGGATTGACATCATGTCCATAAGTTTCCTTTCCTGCCTGCTCCCTTTTGTATTCGCCTTGTTTCTGCATAGAGCTGAATACCATCTCATCATATCCGATCACATCAATCAGATCTGCATGGGTATCTATATATTCCTGCGCCAGCCCACGATTGATAAAAAACCTGTTATGCTCCGGGTAGGGTACAAGAAGCCCGTCCTCCCCCTGTGTCACAAGACGGTAACGCACTCCATCCCTGCCATCTGCATATTGGTGGGTATAAAAACCTATCCCCGGCTCTGAATAATCCTCTGACGATTCCAGCGCAACTGTGGTTTTCTCCACTTCTTCTACATCAACAGCAGCAAATTCTAAGGCGTAATCTTCGCCGCTTTCCTTTGCCCCATCCAATGTTTCCGAAACAGTAACCGGGCTTGCATCTGTATGGTGGGTATTATATAAGGCATACCCCTCCGCTTCCTTGTCAATCCATAGAAATTCCCCGTCAGGCAGCTTTGCGCTCCACTCCGTAGGCTGTCCGTTTTCATCATCACCCTCATGTATGATATGCCACTCTAATTCCCCTTCAGAAATATCCAAAACATCATTCTGCTCCGGTTCCTGCACCTGCTCTGCTTCTGCCTGTACCGCAATCTCCTTTTCATGCTCAATATATCTTCTTGCCTGATTGATAAAGCCATTCAGCACAGCAGGGTGTGAAGCGGCAACAATATCCCGGCTTTCATACATTGCATAAGGCGTGATAGACTTTGCCCATTCTTTGTTTTCCGGGGAAATCCTGTCCTCCTGTCTGCGGTGCATGACAGTATTTGCAAGCACATAGCTGACACGTTCTATCCCGTATTCCTTTATGACACCCTCCGCTGTTTCCTTTGGCAGACGGTATCCGTCAAAGTTTTCAGTGATTGCCCTGTCTATGGCATCTTTACAGGCAGCCTTTGTATCACGCTCTATTTTTTCCTGTGCCTTTTCAAGCTCTTTCTGCGCCTGTTCTTCTTTATATGCCGCAAATGCTTCTTTTCCCTTCGGGGATAAATACTTATCTTCCTGAATGAGCTTACGGATACGTTTCTCCACCACTTTCCAGGATAACAGCACCTCTGAATAAGGTTCTGATAAATTTCCTTTTTTCAGACTGATGCCCTTGGAATCGTGATCCTCCCAACTGTGGTCAGCCCCGGCAAGCGCATGGGAGCTGCCGCCTATTCCATACTCATGTTTTAAAAAATCAGCAGCATCTTTGCTGTTATGCCCCTCCATAAAATAATCATAGATACGGAATGAGCCATGATGATAACCACTCCCCCTGCCGAGCCTGTGGTCTATCTCGTCCTGCGTGATGAAATCCTCTTTTTTCACTTCCACCCGGTCATCTGCCGGAAAAGTTTTCTTTTTCAGGAGCAGATTATCAAGCTCATCCCGCAGTTCCTCTTTGGGCATGACAGAACGGAAACGCAGCTTCTTTTCCCCCATTTCAAGCTGGTGCAGTGCCTTATCCATGTACGAAGCTGCCATATCCACACCCTCCGGTGTCGATAGAAGCTCCACTAATCCTGCATGGGAATCCGGATAATTTGCAGCTTTCAATTCCAGTTCTTCCGGCATTTCCTCCATACCGTCACGGAAAAAGAAATACAAGTGGTTTGCAATGCGCCCACGCTCCGCCTCGTCTACAAGGTAGACTTCATTTGCACTCATATAAGTGCCGTTCTCCACCTGTGAACGTATCTGTGTTTCCAGCTCCTTCCAGCTCATGGTAAACCTGGGATTTTCCAATGCCGATGTGCCATATCCGGCTGTCATTCCCTGCTCATCAAACCATACCGCTGTCTGTTTTCCGTCAAACTCAAAGCCTTTTCCGGTGGTTCCGTATTCCTTTTTCAGAAATTCCGCCATTTCCTCCGGCGTCTTGCCCTGACAATACTTGGCATAGATACGTTTCCGACTGTTGTCCCTGCCGCCCCCGCTTCTAAGGATTGCGTCAAGCTGCTCCTGCGGTATCGGCATTGCAGGCGGCACTTTAGACACTTCCTCAGCCTGCTTCATGGCGATATTTCCTACCTGCTCGCTAAACATGGTAAAGAGGTCAAGCTGTTTATACATTCCGTCCATATCAATCTGCTCCGCCACTTCTCCCGGCAGTAAATACACACCGTCCTCCATATAGGAATTGACAAGGAAACGGGCATCTTCCCATGACAAAAGCGTTTCATTTTCTGCCCCGGCTTTTCCCGTCATGTTGATGTAAAGCCCTTCTTCACCGGCATGGAAACCTACGGAAGTACCAGCCACATCCAGCGCATAATATGTGCCGAATGGAAAGCAGTTCCTAAAATATTCCGTTTGCAGCCTTGTATCCTGCTCCATTGCAAAATAGCCTGCAATCTCCGGTCTTTTATGGATCAGAAATTCATCAGAACATAAAATGCCTTTCCGAAGCCCGGTAACATCTTCATTTGGAACAGCCTGATCGTTATCCAAAAAAGAACCGGATAATGAATTGTTTTCACTATCCGGCTCCTGCTGTTCTTTATTCTGTTGTGTACTGTTTTCTAACTGTAGATCAGCTCCGTCAGCACGGTTTCCTCCGCTGAATGTCTGATGCTGTTCATCAGTCCCACCCATTTCATCTGATCGGCTGCTTTCAGTGCCTCGTCCACTCCCTCTGCTTTTGCCATCTGCTGTGTCAGGAAGTCCATTCTCTGCTCTGCCTGCTCCTGTATCTGAAGGCAGTGTGCTTTCAGCTCGCCCGTCAGCACCATGCCCTGATAAATCCCTTTCCGGTGTTCCTGCAAGAATTTCTTTCTCATCAGCCCGTACTTCGTGAGTGCCTGTTCCGGCTCCTCGTTCGGCATCAGGTTCGGGATCAGATAATCCCCGTTCTTCTCGTATGTCAGTTTCATTGGCAATGCCCTCCGTTTCTTTATGGTCAGTAGTTTCCGTTTCATTTTGTATCTGTGTTTCGCTTTCACGCTTTAAAGCATTATAGTCCGCTTCTGCTGTATTTGCAAGCGGAATTTCATCTAAATTTTCGGCATTTTTTAAAATAGTGCCGGACTGCTCTAAAGCCGCTTTTTCTTCTGCCCTTTTCCGGGCAGTCTGACGGTCATAGGCTCTGATTGTATTACCGATTTCCATAAGAAGCGGCTTGCACATTTCCGTTGTGGCACTGCCAAGCACGGATAAGGTCTTTGTGGTATTAAATTCGCTGATATTGTCAAAATCAAGCTCCTCTTTCCACTGCTCCATATCCGCACCGCAGCGTGACAGAATGGTATAGGCAATGCTTGATGCAAGCGTGTCACGCAGCCGGATTCCCACATTCAGCTCGTCAAGCTCCTCTAAAAAACTGCCCTCTCTGACATAACCGATTTCCGGAAGCAGCTCCTCATAATAGTCGGACGCTATCCGCTCCGCAAGCTCTATCAGCCTTTTTTCAAAGGGCATCTGTGCGTCTGTTTCTCCGTAAATATTTTCAAGCCGAGCAAGCACCACATCCTTATGTTCCTCCCTAAGTTCCCACAGGTATGGATCACGCCCGATTCTCCTTGCTTTATGCACATCGGATACATCAAAGACATATTTTAATCTCGGACGCTCGCTGTCCGTGTCAATCAGGGCGATCCCCTTTGCCCCACGGTTTACCCAGCAGTTCATTTTTTCATTCCATGTTTCAAGGGAAGCGCAGGCACTCGCATCGGGTCTTTGGGCATAGATGAGCATCTGCTCGTTAAAAGGATATTTATACAGCCTTGCAGCCGTATCAAGATATTTCATCCATTCCTGCCCGTTCCTTGCGATCTGCTTTGCGGTTTCCTCCGCCAGCATGGAAATCATCTGATATTTTGTTGTCATAGGCTTTCCTCCAAAAAATGACGGCGGGACTGCTCCCGCCGCCCTGTTTAATCATAAAATCCGTTTTCCTCAATGCCTTTTTCCAGAATGGAAGCAATCAGTTCATCCGGTTCCACTCCGTTGATCTCACTAATCACAATCAGCTTTGCAAGGGTATCCTTCTTTATGAAAACCGCATACTGTTCCTCATCCGGACACAGCTCACGCACGCAGATGCCGAGTGCGTCCGCAATCCTGCACGCTGTCCCGATGTCCGGCTCCTTTATCCCGGCAAGGATATTTAAAAGGGTATTTTCGTGGATGCCGGACAGCTCCGCAAGCCCCGGAATACTCATATCCATTTCTTTCATCACATTTAAAATCTTATCCCCTGTACTGTAAACTGCTGTATTCATACCGCTTATCCTCCTTCTCAATTTTCCTGCCCTGCCTTATTCCCAAAGGAAAAGGCTGCATTTTCCTTATTCTTTGTTACGGTAAATTTTGCTTTTACCTCTGCCACCTTAGACTCCAGCACCGAGAACATGGCTTCCACCTGCTCCGGCGTATACTCATAAGCCGACCTGTTTGCAAGGTTCTCTATCCTTCCAATCGCATCAATCGCCTTATTCATGCGGTACTCCCCAAGACGGATAAATTTATCCGCTTTGGTTTCCTCTGCCTTTGCTGCAGGTGTGCGGTCTGCAATTTCCCCGCTGTTTAAAGCTGCATTTTCCATAGTTTCACTCATATTCAATTCCTCCGTTTTTCCTGAAATTTAAGGGCATACAGACTGTTCCCGTATGCCCTGTATGTACTGTTATTCTGTTTCTATTTCTTACGCTTCGGAAATTCCAGCCTAACCTTATACTGTGATCCCCTGATTTCCTTCCCGTCTTTGGTGTAGGAATAGTCCTCAATGCCTTCCGGGATAAGATAGGCATCATAGGTGCCTTTTTTCCCTTTTAAGCCTTTTACAAGGGTCTTTTTCCCCTCCAGCATACTCTTAATCTGGCTGTCGGAAAGAACGGCTCCCATTGCCCTTCCAACATTCATGCCACATTTATTCTTACAGTAGGCTCCAAACTTCCCTTTTACCACATCACCGCCGCACTTCGGGCATTTGCCTAACGCAGTTCCTGCGTTGATTCCCTGTGCGCCGCCTCCGAACATGGATTTCTGCTCCTCGCTGACACTGTGATAGGTCTGCACAAGGTCACGCACCATATCCTCAATACCGCCCATAAATTCCTGCATGGAATATTCACCTTTTGCCACAAGGGTAAGGGCATTTTCCCAATCCGCTGTGAGCTTCGGGGACTTCACCACATCAGGAAGCACGGTAATCAGCTTCATGCCGTCCTCCGTGGGGAGCATCTGTTTTTTCTCACGTTTTACAAAACCGTCCTTCACCAGCTTCTCGATAATGTCGGCTCTGGTGGCAGGCGTGCCAAGCCCTTTGCGTTCCACATTATCGCCCATGTCCTCTGCTCCGGCTCTCTCCATTGCAGACAGCAGGGAATCCTCCGTGTAATGCTTCGGCGGTGTCGTGTAATGCTCGCTGATCTTCGTCTGCATGTTCTCAAAGGTCTGTCCCTCTGTAAGCTCCGGCAGCTTCTTTTCTTCGGTGCTTTCTTTTTCCTCTATGGTCTTAAAGGCACGCTTGAAAGCATCCTCAAAATCTTTCCAGCCGTTATGCGTGACCGATTTACCGGAAGCATGAAAAGTATGACCGCCGCAGGAAAGCTCTGCCTTTACCGTTTCATACAGATGTTTTTCCCCCGTAGCACACAGTAACCTGTTGGCCACAAGGGATAAAATCTTTCGCTCCGGTTCCGGCAGCGTGGAAAGGTCAGCCTTTGCAATCTCCATTGTGGGAATGATCGCATGGTGGTCTGTGACCTTTTTGCTGTTCAGCACACGCTTGATGTTCGGATTGAACATCACATCTTCCTGAAAAAGAATGGAACCAAAAATTGCTTCGATCACGCTCTTTGCAGTCTGCTCCATATCATCAGATAAATACTGGCTGTCCGTTCTTGGATAGGTGGCTAACTTTTTCTCATAAAGGCTCTGCACATACTCTAAAGTCTGCTTTGCGGTAAAACCAAACAAGCGGTTAGCGTCCCTCTGAAGCGTGGTAAGGTCATAGAGCTTCGGAGGGGCAATGCTTTTCTGCTCCTTAGCTGCGGAAGTTACAACTGCCTGTCCGTTTTTGCACGCCCCGGCAACAGTTTCCGCTTCCGCCCTGCTGTTAATCCTTCCCGTGGCTGCGTCAACACCGCCGCAGAGGATATGTGCCATGAAATACTGTTCTTTCCTGAAATTCATGATCTGTGTTTCCCTCTCAACCAGCATGCCAAGGGTGGGCGTCTGCACCCTGCCCACCTTTAACACCTTGCCGCCATACAGCACCGTAAAAAGCCGTGTTCCGTTCAGTCCCACAAGCCAGTCTGCCCGCTGCCTGCAAAGGGCTGACTGATACAGACAGTCATAATCGCTGCCCGGCTTTAGATTTGCAAAGCCGTCACGGATTGCCCTTTCCTCCATTGAGGAAATCCACAGCCGCTTCATGGGCTTATTGCAGCCTGCCATCTCATAGACCAGACGGAAGATAAGTTCTCCCTCACGCCCTGCATCGGTGGCACACACCACGCTGTCCACTCTTGTATCGTGCATCAGCTCCCTTAACACCTTATACTGTGCGGCAGTATCCCGTTTGACTTCATGCTGCCAGTTCTCCGGTATCATGGGAAGGCTCTCATACGTCCACTTTTTCCACGCATCAGAATAGGCATCCGGCTGTGCTAATTCCACCAGATGCCCCACGCACCACGAAACGATAGAGCCGCTTCCCTCCATGTATCCGTCTTTTCTCTCCTCTGCCCCGATGACACTGGCAATCTGCTGTGCCACGCTGGGCTTCTCTGCTATCACTAACTGCATAATCTGTTTCCTCCTTTAAATTCAATGTCTGAATCCACTTCATTTCCCCACACGTCAAAGCCTTCCGCTTTTCTGCGGGCAAACAGCTCAATCTTTGGTACATCGCCCATGAGCCTCCTGATGCGCTCATGGACTTCTCCCGGTTTGCGGCTGTGTTCCTCGATATGGGAAACCACAACCTGATGCACTCCCGCATCCACCC
>OMED01000762.1_pt1 | contig 15096 bp, 14 predicted proteins | sample 1673411 | NCBI WGS metagenome assembly OMED01 (sample SAMEA103958110, study PRJEB25191) | human gut metagenome | reverse complement strand
GGGTCTTGCGGTACCAGCTTGCCCTGGACTGCCTCTTGCAGTATCGACTTCTTGATGGCTTCGGGGAAGGTTGAATTTAAGGTTTCAGTTTTTTGGTATGCCACATCGTATGCAGAAACAGCAGCGGCAACCTCATCAATCTTCTCAACGATACGCCGTTGCTCATCCAGGGGAGGTATTGGCACTAATAGAGTGGTCATTGTTTCTGTGCCGACTCTGAGCATCTTCACGCCGTAAGTAATGCTGTTGATGAGATTATCGACATAAGGGGATTTTAGATAATTTACGATGTAGTTCGGATTGATTCCGCCGTATACACGGGATGGTACGATTTCTGGCGTACAAATGCCGTCATCGGGGGCGACAAGAATTTTCAACAAGTATGGGCGCAGCTTGCTGTAGAGAATATCCCCCTTCGCGAATACGGTCTTATCACCAACTGCTTTGCGTTCACCGACTGTTTTATGCTCTAAAAGCCTGCCACCTTTCTCGATGTCCTCCAAATCCAGTCCCCAAATCGAAGGATCGGCGCTTGTTGCATTTATTTTCTGCTTGGTTTCTGCATAGGACGAAATGGTGCCCAGCCGAACCCACTCCCACGAATCGGGGATGTCAAACGGTACCTCATCCGCCAGTGACCGCACTTCATCGCCGATTTTCTCATAAGGAGTATTATCAGAACTCGGTGGTTTAACGAATACCCCCAGTAGGTCAACGATTACTCGGTTGTTTAACGATTACAGCAGAGCAGAAAGCTGCAATCCCCATAAAACGCACGAACCCCCGCCGCATAATTGTTCTGCAGCGGGGTTCACTTATGTGCCGAAATAGCCGAAAAGCCTGATTTCAAGCGGTTTTCAGGCATAGAAAAAGTCCACCGTAATTCTATCAAAATTACGGTGGACTTATGGCGGAGAAGGAGGGATTCGAACCCTCGATACCCTTGTGGGGTATACACGATTTCCAATCGTGCGCGCTCGACCAGGCTACGCGACTTCTCCACGTTCTGTTCGGGTTGCTTACATTTTAAGTTGTCAGCTTGCATATTATAATCAAGTTTTGTCATAAAGTCAAGTCCCATTTTGAAAGAAACACATTTTTTGTGGATTTGTCTCATCCCAGCAGGCAGGCGAGCAGGTTTCGCACGGTTTGGGCGTGGCAGCGGTCCTGCTGCGCCATGGCGGCCAGCGTTTCCCGGAGCGGGGACGGCGCGGTGTCTGCCGCCGCGTCGAGCCGCTGCGCCAGCGCGAGCTCCTGCGTATAGACGCAGCGAAGATCCTGCGCTGCCGTACCCAGACACGGGCAGGCGGCAGGCGGGACGCAGCGCTTGCCCGTGCGCAGGAAGTACTCCACCTGCAGCTCTTTTTGGTGCGCCCGCTCCTGCGCCGCGATGCAAAGGAGCTGCTGCCGCCCGGTGCGGATGCGCTGCGAGAGCGCTGCATAAAACGCGGCTCCGGCTGCCTTGGCGCGGATGCACTCGGCAAGCAGATCGGTCAGCGTGTTGGCCTCCGGCGGTGCGGCTGCGGGCGCACCTGTGCTGCCCGCCACGCGCTGCCAGACGCGCTGAAATGTGCGGTTGTCAAGAAAAACGGAATCCTGCATCGTCCATACCCCCACACCATGCTATGGCCCGGCTTGCAAAAACGTGCGAAGTGTGCCATAATCACGGCAGAGACTTTTCCGTCGGAGGCGACCATTATGGCTCGATTTTTCATAGCAGGCACCAACTTCCCGAACGGCCGGGCAATCATCCGCGGCCGCGACGCTGACCACATCCGCGTGCTGCGTCTGCGCGCGGGGGACGATATTGTCATCTGTGACGGGGCAGGGCGCGACTATAAGTGCCGCCTGGTGCAGACGCTGGAGCATGAGGCCGAGGCCGAGGTCATTGAGGTCGTGCCGTGCAAGGCCGAGCCAACCGTGCGCACGACGGTGTTTGCCGGCCTGCCGAAGGGGGAGCGCAGCGACTTTCTTGTGCAGAAGTGCACAGAGGCCGGTGCGTCCGAGATCGTGTTTTTCTCCTGCACGCGCTGCGTGGCCAAGGCGGTCAATATGGAAAAGAAGCTCGAGCGCTGGCAGCGCATCGCCGAGGAGGCGGCCAAGCAGTCCGGCCGCGGTATCATCCCGCAGGTGCGCTATGAGGCAGACTTCGTTGCCGTGCTCAACGGCGCGCTGCACACGGACCTGCCGCTGTTCATGTACGAGACCGGCGAGCGCGAGACGATCCGCGACGCGATCGAGCACACTGCACAGCCGATCGCCTCGGCAGCCATCATCACGGGGCCGGAGGGCGGCTTTGCCGAATTCGAGGCCGACATGGCCCGCAAGCTCGGCATGCACATCTGCTCCATGGGCGAGCGGATCCTGCGGTGCGAAACGGCGCCGGTCGTCGCGCTCACGGCGCTGATGTACGGCACCGGAAATTTGTGAACTTTTTTTGAAGCAGGGGCTTGACAAGCCCTACATGCGTATGCAATAATACTTCACGCAATCAAATAAATATCCGTCGAAACCTCAAGGATCGGCCCGGCCGAGACTGGAGGCGGAGGAACTCTGGAGAATCCCGCAGAAAGCGGGTGCCGAAGGTGCAAGGCGAAAGCCGAATCTCTCAGGCAAAAGGACAGAGCGAGTGCCCGACTTGTGCGGGCGTTCAGGCGCTGTTTGTTCTCTGGAGCTGCTGGTCAAAACGACCGGCAGCTTTTTGCTTTGCAAAAATTCAATGCAGAGGGAGAAACAACATGGATACCTTACTCAAAATCGTGCAGACCATCAACATGTACCTGTCAGACTACGTGCTGATCATTCTGCTCCTCGGCGCGGGTCTGTATTTCACCATCCGCACGAAGTTCGTGCAGGTGCGCTGCTTCGGCGAGGGCTGGCGGCGCTTCTTCGGTGAGTTCAGCCTCAACGGCGAGAAGCACAAGTCCGGCATGAGCTCGTTCCAGGCACTGGCGACGGCCGTCGCGGCGCAGGTCGGCACCGGCAACATCGTCGGCGCCTGCGGCGCGATCCTCATCGGCGGCCCCGGCGCGATCTTCTGGATGTGGATCATCGCGTTTTTCGGCATGGCGACGATCTATGCCGAGGCGGTGCTCGCGCAGGAGACGCGTGTGGTCGAGCCGGACGGCACGGTCCTCGGCGGCCCGGTGTACTACATCAAGCGCGCGTTCCCGAACGGCTTCGGCAAGTTCCTGGCCGGTTTCTTCGCGGTCGCGATCATTCTGGCGCTCGGCTTCATGGGCTCCATGGTGCAGTCCAACTCCATCGGCGAGGCGTGCCAGAACGCGTTCCACATCCCGAGCTGGGTCATGGGCCTGATCGTTTCCGCCATCGCGGCGTTCATCTTCATCGGCGGTGTGCAGCGCATCGCCTCCGTCACGGAAAAGATCGTGCCGATCATGGCCTGCCTGTATCTGCTCGGCGGTCTGATCGTGCTCATCGCCCGCATCCGCTACGTGCCTGAGACCTTTGGCATGATCTTCAAGTACGCGTTCGCGCCGCAGTCCATCATCGGCGGCGGCATCGGCTACGCACTCAAGACGGCCATCAGCCAGGGCGCCAAGCGCGGCCTGTTCTCGAACGAGGCCGGCATGGGCTCCACGCCGCACGCGCACGCGCTGGCCAATGTCAAGAGCCCGCACGAGCAGGGCACGGTCGCGATGATCGGTGTGTTCATCGACACGTTCGTCGTTCTGACCATGACGGCGCTGGTCGTCATCTGCACGCTCTACGCCGGCAACGGCCCGCTGGCCCATGGCGCGGTCGACGGTATCTCCAAGACAAACATGGCGCAGCTCGCGTTCTCGAACGTGTTCGGCGATACGCTCGGCAATGCATTCGTGGCCATCTGCCTGCTGTTTTTCGCATTCTCGACGATCGTCGGCTGGAACCTCTTCGGCCGCATCAATGTCAACTATCTCTTCGGCAAGAAGGCGAACCTTGCCTACTCCATCATCGCCATCATCTTCATCTTCCTCGGCTCCTGCCTGTCCAATGATCTTGTCTGGGAGCTGACGGACATGTTCAACCAGCTCATGGTGCTGCCGAACATGATCGCGCTCGTCGCGCTCTCCGGCCTTGTGGCCGTGGCCGCGCGCAAGCGCAGCGACGAGCACGAACTGCGCAAGTAATTGCGCATACGGCAAACCGCCCTGCACCGATCGGTGCAGGGCGGTTTTTGCGTGTTTGCTCATTTGCAGCGGCGCAGCACCTCGAGCGTGTAGCGCCAGACGCGCTGCACGGAGGCAATGTGCATCCGCTCGCGGCAGGTGTGGATCTCCGTCAGATCGGGGCCGAAGGACACGCAGTCGAGCCCCGGCAGCTTTCCGGCGAACAGCCCGCACTCGACGCCCGCGTGGATGGCCTCGACCTTCGGATCGCGGCCATATTGTTCGCGAAAGACGGCGACCATGCGCTCGCGCAGGGGCGAGTCCTTGCGGTATTCCCACGCGGGGTAGTCGCCCGAGACGGCCACCGTGCCGCCGAGCTGCGCCATCAGGCAGCGCAGGCGCGCGACGAGCATCTCTTTTTGAGAGGAAACGCTGCTGCGCACGCAGAACGATGCCTGCACGGTGTCCGCATCCGTCGTCAGGATGCCGAGATTCAGCGACGTCTGCACGAGGCCCGGAATGTCCCGGCTCATGGCCTGGATGCCGTTCGGCAGGCAGCAGAGCATGCACACAGCGCGCTGCGTGGATGCCTCGTCCATCGGCAGCTGCTGCGGCTGTGCCGTCTCGGCACGCACGAACACATCCGGGTCGGCGGCCGCGTATTCGTGCCGGAGCGCAGCATCCATATCCGCGATGGCCGCCTGCGCGGCGGCAGTATCAGCCGCCATAATAACAGCCCGGCTCTCGCGCGGGATGGCGTTGTCCTTCAGGCCGCCGGCGACAGAGACGAGCCGCAGTGGTGTGCGCTCGCTGATCGCGTACAGCACGCGCCCCATGAGGAGGTTTGCGTTGCCGCGGCCTTTGTCGATCTCCGCGCCCGAGTGGCCGCCGAGCAGGCCGCCGACCGTGACGGTCAGCGCCGCGCCGGAAAACGGCGTGCGCGTGACCGGCAGCGAGCACACGGACACGTTGCCGCCGGCGCAGCTGACGGTGAGCACGCCCTCGTCCTCGGAGTCGAGGTTGAGCATCGTGCGGCCCTTGAGGACGGACGCGTCCAGCGCAGCCGCGCCGAGCATGCCGGTCTCCTCATCGACGGTGATGACGACCTCGAGCGGGGGATGGGGAATGTCGTCCGCATCCAGGATCGCCAGCGCCATGGCCACGGCGATGCCGTCGTCCCCGCCGAGCGTCGTGCCGCGCGCGCCGATCGTGTCGCCGTCCACGAAGAGGTCCAGCCCCTCGCGGGCCATGTCCTTCGTGCAGTCCGGCGCGGTCTCGCAGACCATGTCCATATGCCCCTGCAGGATGACCGGGGCGGCGGCTTCGTACCCCGGTGTGCCCGGGGCGAAAATGACGACATTGTTGTGCGCGTCCTGAATGCAGCGCAGATGATGCGCAGCCGCGAAGTGGACGAGAAAGTCGCTGATTTCTTTCGTGCTGCCGGAGCCGTGCGGGATAGCGCACAGCAGCTCAAAATAGGAAAAGACGGCACGCGGCTCCAGATGATCGAGAATGGGCATGACAAATCTCCTTTGCTGGTGAAATAGCCCCGGCGGACACGCTGCCGTGCCCGCCGTGGGATGGTTAGGCTTCCGCCGGGATCTGCACCCGGGACAGGGAAGCGCGGATGTTGCCGGTGAACAGCAGGCTCAGGCGGCGGATCTGCGCCTCGAGATCCTCTTTCATCCCGTTTTCGAGCCATTCATAGAAAATGTCCGTGATGCCGAAGCGGTAGAGGTCGCACACGAGCTTCTTGTCCTGCGCGCTCACGCGCAGACCGCGGGCCTGCTCCTCGACATAGCTGTGCATCATTTCCCCGGAAATGCGGTCCACGTGCTTCTCCAGCTCCAGACGGTGCGAGGAGGTGTAGATATGATATACGGCGCGCTTGTGCTCGCGCGCGAAGCGGGAGGCGGTGATCATGCACTCCTCCCAGCTGCCGGTCGCCTCAAATTCGTCGAGCGCGCGCTCGGTCTCGCGGCGGAGGATGGTATCGAGCAGCTCGTACAGGTCGGAGTAATGGTAGTAAAATGTCCGGCGCGTGATCTGACATTCGTCTACGAGCTGCGTCACGGTAATCTTGTCGAACGGCTGCTCGGACAGCAGCTTCAGGAATGTGTCCTGGATAGCGGTTTCGGTCAAATGTGCCAAGCGGGATCCCACCTTTCTGGTCGTGCGGCGCGGTCATTGCGCGGCCGGTTGTGTGTCCTGTGCGGGGCGATATTCGATGTGCGCATAGCTGCTGCGCTGAGCGACGGTATCGCACATAAATGTGTAGATTTTTTGGTGCAGAGCCCGGCGGGCGCTGCGCGGCAGCAGCGCGGGGTCGGGATAGAACGGATCGCTGACGACAACGGTGATGCACGGCGGCAGAAACCGCAGCAGCTTCCGCTGCCGGTAGACGACCACCACGCCGACGGCGGGCACCTGCTCGCGCACCGGGTAGGCGAACGCCGTGTCCGGGAACGGGCGGATACCATTATAATATGGCCATATATGCGCCTCCGGGTAGATCATAATGGGCTGACGGCGCTCCAGCCGCCGGTGCAGCGCGGCGAGAAACTGCCGCGTGCCGTCGATCGTGTCCGCCAGCGGAACGGCACCGAGCATCTGCACGATGTTGCGCAGACACGGAATGGAGACCGTGTCCGCCGCGGTGACAATGCTTGCCCGGCGCGGGAACGCCAGCAGCGTCGGGATAAACGCGTCTGCGAGCGTGTTTGTGTGGTTGCCGTAGAGAAAGCAGCCGCCGGGCAGGTCACGCAGTGCCTTGCGGTTTTCGATCCGCAGACCGAAAACGAGCTTGCAGTACAAAAACAGAAACGGCGTCATGACCAGCCGGTAGACGATGAAGGCGAGCGCCTGCCAGACCGGGCTGGAGTGTTCATAGGGGAAGTCGGCGCCGATCGGCTTCGGCCGGATGCGCCCGTTCGTCGGCGCAAAGTCGTCATGCAGCGGGTCGTGATAATAAACGGTCTTGCGGCTCATGTCGCTTCGCCGCACAGGGCAGCGGCATCGTAGAGCATCTGCTCCATCTGCCGCATGCAGCTCTGCTGTTCAAACTGCGTGCCGCTCTCGAGATACTTCCGGCTGTAGTCCGCGCGTTCGGCCGGGTGCTCGACCCAATAGTCGATCTTGGCGGCCATGTCCTCGGGGTCCTTATTTTTAAATAGAGACTTTTCGTCGAGCGCGAATGCTTTGGCCGCGCTCTTCGGGGAGTTGGCGATGACCGGCACCAGTCCGCAGGCAATGGCCTCCAGACAGGCGATGGACTCGATCTCCACCTCGGCGGGGTGGCAGTAGAGGTCGGCGCAGCGCAGCAGATTCAGCAGATCCTGCCGCGAGAAAAACGCGATCTCCATGTCGACACCGTATTTTTCCGCCAGATGACGGTAATGCTCCTCGCGGGGGCCTTCACCGGCGAGGATGAGGTGGATCTGCTCGCGGTGGGCCGAGCGGCCGATGGCCTCGATGAGGATCTCCTGATTCTTTTCACTCGACAGGCGGCCGGTCGAGACGATGAGGAACTTGTCCTCGAGCCCCTCCGGGCGTTTGGCCGGGCCGGGCGTGAACATGCTGTTGACGCCGTTGGAGATCACGCGGCCGTTCGTCGGGCCGACGATGGACTCAAACGTGTCGCGGATGAACTGTGTCGGGTAATGGATGATGTCCGAATACTGATAGACCATCTGGTAGCAGGCGCGGTAGACGCCGCGGTTGATCGCATCGAGATCCTTGCACAGGAAGTGCGCCGTGACGTTTTCGGCCTGACAGTGGAAGCTGGAGGTGATGGGCTTGTTGTACGCCTTGGCGATTTTCACCGCCGTGTGCGACAGCTGCAGCACGAACGTCGTGTGTACGACGTCGCAGTCGCGGATCGCATCCTCGAGCAGGGCCTTGTCCACGCGCGGCAGCGTCACGCCATTGCGCTCCACGATCGGGTTGAGCAGGTAGAGATTCAGCTCCGGCACGACGTAAAAACACTCGTTGCCGGCCTTGTCCTGATCGGCGCAGACCACGCGCACGGTGTGCCCCTGCGCGTGCAGGAAGCGGATGAGGTTCATGCAGGCGATCGTGGTGCCGTTGTTTTCTTCGCCCAGAATATCACAGACAATCGTGATCGTCATGTTGTCGTATCATTCCTTGTTTTCAAAATTGGCAGGGGAGACCTGCCGCGTGATGCGACGTTCGTCATTGTAACCGGAAAAAATGAGAGCCGCATGAAAAAGGATTCTTTCAAGAATTCAAACAAATCTTATTCTATCATATCATACTTTCCTGCGTGAGAAAACCTCTCATTTTCCTGAAAATGTGACTGATTTTTTGCGATGATCGTAAAACGCCCCTGCGCCCTCTTGAATTACGTTTTCGAATCGTGTATATTATTTGTACCCATGTGTTCATATTTTTTGTTTTAGGAGAGCAAATTATGACAGACTATCAGAAGATGTATCAGGAAAAACTGACGACGCCGGATAAGATCGCCCAGCAGGTGCAGTCCGGCTGGCTGCTCGGCATGGACACGGCGACCTCGCAGACGCCGGCTATCATGACCGCGATCGCGGAGCACATCCGCAACAGCGATATTACGGGCGTGAAGGTGCAGGCCCTGCTCGATGCGTATCCGTTCGAGTTTTACACCGACCCCACGCTGGCTGGCAAGATGACCGGCTACAGCTGGTTTTCCAGCAGCGCGGCACGCAAGGCGGTCAATGCCGGCTATGCCGACATCATCCCTGCGTATTACCGCGATTTCCCGACCCGCATCCGCACGGAGTACGACTATGACGCCGTGTGCGTCGAGGTCGCGCCGATGGACCGCCACGGCTACTTCAGCCTGGCGCTCAACGGTTCGTATATCGACGCCATGCTCGACAAGACCAAGCGGATCTTCCTCGAGGTCAACGACCGGCAGCCCCGCGGCCTGTGCGGCTCGCTGATCCACATTTCGCAGGTTGACGCCATCGTGGAGTACAACCACGACCTGCCGGTCCTGCCGCCGGTGCAGCTTGACGAGGTGAGCAAGACGATTGGCGGTCTTATCGCCGAGCGTATCCCGGACGGCGCGTGCCTGCAGCTCGGCATCGGCGCGATCCCGGACGCGACCGGCATGGCACTCAAGAGCAAGCACGACCTCGGCATCCACACCGAGATGTTCACCGACTCCATGGTCGAGCTCATCGAGTGCGGCGCGGTCAACAACAGCAAAAAGCAGATCCATCGCGGCAAGACCGTCACGACGTTTGCCTTCGGTTCGCAGCGCATTTATGATTATATCGACGATAACCCGGCCGTCGAGATCCTGCCGGTCGAATACGTCAACGATCCGGACGTCATCTGCCAGAACGACAACATGATCTCCATCAACGCGGCGGTCGAGGTCGACCTCTTCGGTCAGGTCTGCGCCGAGTCGGTCGGCACGAAGCACATGTCCGGCTCCGGCGGCCAGATCGACTATGTTCGCGGCGCCTGCCAGTCCCGCGGCGGCAAGAGCTTCATCGCCTTTACGTCCACGGCCAAGGGCGGCACGATCAGCAAGATCAAGTCCATCCTCACGCCGGGCGCCGTCGTCACGACGAGCAAGAACGATGTGGACTACATCGTCACCGAGTACGGCGTGGCGCATCTGCGCGGCCGCAGCCTCGGCGAGCGTGCCCGCCAGCTGATCGCCATTGCGCACCCCGACTTCCGCGACGAGCTGACCTTCGAGGCCAAAAAGCGCGGCATTATGATCTGATTCCGCAGTACAAAGCCTGCTGTCCGTATCCCACGGACGGCAGGCTTTTTTTATCTCGTGCGTTCTGTATCCGGACGCACACAATGGTGACGCGTGTTTCATCAAGGGTTGGGAAATGCGCAAAAGTGTTACATTTGTACCGCTGTGAGGATTGTTCTTTTCTTGCAGCGGCACTATAGTGTAACCATAAAAAGGGGACAGATTTCAATGCTGCCCCAAATCTATTGGAGGGATTTTTCATGAAGAAAACGTGGAGCAGAGTGCTCGCCACCGTTCTGGTTCTGGCCATGGTGCTCTGCATGCCCGGTTTCGCAGCAAGCGTTGCCGATACGGCGGACTATGATGCCGATCACGCGGCCTCCGCTGAGGAACTGACGGACGCGGATCTGCCGGAGCTGCTGTCCTCGGACGGCAACCACTATCCGATCGTGCTGGTGCACGGCCTGTTCGGTTGGGGCGGCACGGAAGTGCTCGGCCTGAACTACTGGGGCGGCTTCAGCAGCCTGCGCGACATCCTCAACGATGCCGGCTACAAGGTCTACACCCCGTCCATCGGCCCCGTCGCCAGCAACTGGGACCGCGCCTGTGAGCTGTATGCCTACCTCGTCGGTGGCACGGTCGACTACGGCGCATATCACTCCGCCACCAACGGCCATGCCCGTTACGGCCGCACGTTCCCGGGCGTCCTGCCAGAGCTGAACAACCCCGACAGTGAGCTCAAGGTGCATCTGGTCGGCCACAGCATGGGCGGCGAGACGATCCGCATGCTCGCACAGCTGCTCGAAAACGGTGACGCCGATGAGCGCAACGCCAGCCGCGGCGGCGACATCAGCCCGCTGTTCACCGGCGAGAGCCGCCACTGGATCGAGAGCATCACGACGCTCTGCACGCCGCACGACGGCAGCCAGTATGACACGAAGGTCTATCAGAACATCGGCGATCTGGCGCAGTATGCCATGGGCATCATCGGCGCGGTTGCCGGCACCAATGTCAATGAGAACAACCTCGGTCTGGACTTCAAGCTCGATCAGTGGGGCCTGGTGCGCCAGCCCAACGAGTCTTACTCCAGCTACTTCTATCGCGTCATCAACAGCAAGATCTGGACCCAGCACACCAACGACCTGAGCGTCTATGACCTCGATGTCGACGGTGCGGCCGTGCTCAACGGCTATGCCAAGGCTCAGGATGATATCTATTACTTCTCCGTCGCCTGCTCGAACACCCATCGGGAACCGCTGACCGGCCACTATCTGCCGAACGCCAGCATGAACCCGATGATGCTCAAGAGCAGCACCTACATGGGCAGCCACGTCAACTACGCGGTCGGCCACGTGAACATCACGCCGGAGTGGTGGGAGAATGACGGCATTGTCTCCGTCCGCTCCGCCATCCGCCCGCATGAGAACTCCACGGATAAGTGCAATGAAAACTACGGCGTCGGCGCCGACGGCAAGATGACCTTCAAGGCCGGCACCAAGATGGGCGTCTGGAACTACATCGAGAAGATCGACGGCACCGACCACATCAACATGGTCGGCCAGACGCAGAAGTCCACCCACGCCATGCTGCAGGCCAAGTTCTTTGAGCTGGCCAAGATGCTCAACAGCATCCCGGTGAGCAGCTCGTCCGATGCGCACATCTGCCCGGGCGCACGCTTTACCGACATGCCGTCTTACACCAACTGGGCGCACGAGGGTCTTGATTACTGCATCCAGAACGGCATCATGAGTGGCACGAGCGCCACCACCATCGCTCCGAACGTCGTGACCACGCGTGCGCAGCTTGTGGAGATGCTCTACTGCCAGGCCGGTTCCCCGAAGGCTGCCAAGACCAGCCCCTTCGCCGATCTGACCGACAGCTGGTATGTCGATGCGGTCAACTGGGCGGCCGAGAAGGGCGTCGTGAGCGGCACGAGCGCCACCACGTTCTCCCCGAACGCACCGGTCACCCGTCAGGATATGGCGACCATCCTCTATAACTACGCCAAGAATGTTCTGGATCTGGATGTGTTCGATACCGCTGACCTGACCGGTTATCCGGACTACAGCTCCATTTCCGGCTATGCCCGCACGGCGATGTCCTGGGCTGTTGCACAGGGCCTGATCTGCGGCGCGGACAATGGTATGGGCGTTGTTACCCTTCAGCCGAAGGGTGACGCGACCCGCGCACAGACCGCTGCGGTCATCATGCGTTTCTGCCAGAACGTCCTCTGAGACGTCATTTCAACAACACAAGCCCGATGGGATCTTCCCATCGGGCTTGTTGTCGCTTTTTCGTGGCGCTTTCACTGCGGAGTGTGCAGAAATTAGACAAATGCATGATAATGTGTGTAAAAAATGCCTTGACAATCGCATAGGATCTGGTATATTGGAACTGGAAGCGCTTCCAATTATTCACTTCGTCAACCTGGAATATTGTGCAGCTGCAGGAGGTTGCAAATGAAAAAACGAAGCAAGCAAATTCTGACGCTCTTTATACTTGGACTTGTACTGATTCTGTTGGCACCGTATGTGCCGGATTTCTGCTTCCGCGTACTTCTGGCCGCAAAAGAGAAGCTGTTTGATTACAGGTATTGGGATATTCGGTTCGAGCAAATCATTCCGTCTGTGCGTATGGGAGGCATTATTCTCTCTGCGTGGGGTATGGCCTTGTTACTGAAAAAAGAGGATAAAGAATGAAAAAGCGAATTTCCATGCTTTTGGCTCTGGTTTTTGTGTTTTCCGTCCTGTTTATTCCCGTTCAGGCTGCCGATACTGCCGGAGTTGCAGTTTCGGGGACGATTTCTCTGGATGATTTGGATTCCAATCCAGATGTGATCGTAAGCGACGACCCTATGACGTTTACTGAAATGATCGCGCGTATGGCAAAAAATGCGGATATGTCATATGATGAAGTTCTGCGTATGCTCCCGGATGCGATGCAGACACAGGCTGCCCGCAGCAATGCTTATCGTTCCTTCACTGCCAGATTGTATGTGACGGACGAATACCAGCCGTACTTGGACTTTTATTGCGCCACAAGTGAGGGCGGTCATTTCTTCAATATCAACTCTATCTATTCGATTCAGTTAGTGCGATCCTATAATGGAATTTCCAAGCAATTCGGGGGGAGAGGTTAACGCATGGCTGCGTAGCTCAAATTCCATCGAATACTATGTAAATGGCGACTTTTTCAATAATGGGACAACAACTGTGTCTGGCGGTATTGGAGTGAACGCCGGTTTGAATGTGAAGTGCTCTGTAACGTGCTCGGTCTCGTATTCATCGAACCACTATAAGTACTTCTATGTTCATAAGACAATTAAATACGGAAGCTGAATGTAAGCGTTTTTGCATCATCGAATAAACCGCAAGCCCGATGGGATTTCCCATCGGGCTTGTCCTATGTCGCATTTGAGAATGTCAGCGCGCCTTTTCCCAGCCGTCGAGCGGTGCGCGCTGGATGGCGCCGAACACCTTGCTGCGCAGATCGGGGTAGGTCTGGCTCATGGTGCGGATGAACTGCTTGATCTCGTAGCGCTTGCTGCCGCGGTCCTCGGGGCAGGGGTTTTCGACGATCGGCAGCGCCAGCGCCTTCGCCAGATTGGCGATGCGCACTTCGCCGGCGTAGAGCATCGGACGGATCTGATCCACGCCCGTGCGCGTCATGTGCGTCACCGGCTGAAAGCAGCTGATGCGCCCCTCGTACACGAGCGAGAGCAGAAATGTCTCGACCGCGTCGTCAAAGTGGTGGCCGAGCGCGAGCTTCGTAATGCCGCGCTCGCTGAGCGCGGTGCACAGTGCGCCGCGGCGCATCTTGGCGCACAGGGAGCAGGGGTTATCCTCTTTGCGCACGTCGAACACGACCTCTTTGATATCCGTTTTCAGGCGGGTGTACGGCACGCCGAGCGTTTCGCACAGCTCTGCCACCGGCGTGAAATCCATGCCGTCGAACCCGAGCTCGACCGTGATGGCCTCGAGCGCAAACGGCTTCGGATAGTACCGGCGCAGCTCATTGAGCGCCATGAGCAGCACGAGCGAATCCTTGCCGCCCGAGACGCCGACGGCGACGGTGTCGCCCGGCGCGATCATGTCATAATCCTCCACGCACCGGCGCACCAGACCGGTGAACGCGTTCAGGTCATTCATAGCGGGACCTCCAAAATGAAAATAGAAACTGCGATTTCAAGCGTAAAACGGAGAAAAACGGAGATTTTGAGAGCAAAGTAATATCTAAATCAAAATTCCGTTGACAGGTACCACCGATTGTGGTATAAAAGATAAGCGCGAATGCGAGACCTATTCTACGTTCGCGCCTGAAAAATGTCAAAATGTTTTTCAACACATTCAAATTGGAGGCACGAATATGTCCACTACTTTGCTGAACAAGGACACCGTCACCCGCAAGTGGTACGTTCTGGATGCAGCCGGCAAGCCGATGGGCAAGACCGCAGCGCTCGCTGCCGATCTGCTGCGCGGCAAGCTCAAGACCGACTACACCCCGCACGTTGACTGCGGCGACTTTGTCATCATCATCAACGCCGAGCAGGCAGTGCTCACCGGCAAGAAGCTCGAGCAGAAGTACTACCGCACGCACTCCGGTTATCCCGGCGGCCTGCACGAGACGCAGTACAAGAAGCTCATGAAGGACAAGCCCGAGCTGGCTATGCGTCTGGCTGTGCGCGGCATGCTGCAGAAGAACACCATCGCCCAGTGGCAGCTCAAGCGCCTGAAGATCTACCGCGGCGCCGAGCATCCCCATGCGGCACAGAAGCCCGAAGTCTGGGATCGCTGAGAAGGAGGAAATAGAACATGGCAACTTATACGAGCAAGAAAGCCTATATGTACGGCACCGGCCGCAGAAAGTCCTCCGTCGCGCGTGTGCACCTATTCCCGAACGGCACCGGCAGCATCACCGTCAACGGCCGTCCTCTGGATGACTACTTCGGTCTCGAGACCCTGAAGCTCATCGTTCGTCAGCCCTTCGCTGCGACCGATACCATGGGCAAGTTCGATGTCGAAGCCACCGTGACCGGCGGCGGCGTGACCGGCCAGGCCGGCGCGATCCGTCACGGCATCGCCCGTGCGCTGCTGCAGGTCGAGGACAGCTACCGTGCGCCCCTGAAGGCTGCCGGCCTGCTGACCCGTGACCCGAGAATGAAAGAGCGTAAGAAGTACGGTCTCAAAGCAGCTCGTCGCGCTCCACAGTTCAGCAAACGATAATCGACTGCTCAGACTATATCAAAATGGTTCAAAAAGCCCGGAAAATCAA
>OMED01000755.1_pt1 | contig 15181 bp, 5 predicted proteins | sample 1673411 | NCBI WGS metagenome assembly OMED01 (sample SAMEA103958110, study PRJEB25191) | human gut metagenome | reverse complement strand
CGATGTACCGATATTAAACCATTCATACCCGAGCTTAACCCCCGGGAACGCGGTGCCCCACAAGGCGGTACACAAAAGTGCCGAGAGCACAAAGCCGTATTTGTTTTTAAAAATCTTTTCGGATTGCATATTCTTACGTCCAATCAAGCGGAATAGAGATATTATAAACTTGAAAGCTTAAATTTACAACCCGAATTATGGACAAATATACATTCTTCTGCTATAATAGAAATAATTTATATAATCGGAGGATTCGGCTGTGGACTGCAAAGCGTTAAAACGTATTATATCTGTTCTGCTTTTTGTTGTGCTTGTTTTTTGCACGGCGGGCGTCGGCACGGCTGCTTCACCCGACAAAGCAAACCTCACAATTGCGGATATTTCAAAGTGGAACATATCTATAAACTGGCAAAAGACCGCCAAAAATATTGACGGTATAATCGCACGTATAGGATACCGCGGCTCGGTTTACAGAGACAATCTGGTTGAGGACCCGATGTTCGCCTCGCATTTCAGCGGAGCAACATCTGTTTCGCTGCCGTTCGGCTGTTATTTTTTCAGCACCGCGCTGAATGAAAAAGAGGCGGAGGAGGAGGCTCTGTGGGTCATCAAAACCTTAAAGGCATATAAATGCAAGCCGGATCTTCCCGTTTATATAGATATGGAGGATTCGACGGTTCAAAACACCCTCAACAACAAGCAGAGAACCGCCATTGCAAAAACTTTTTGTGACACTCTTTATAAAAACGGATATTACCCCGGTCTTTATGCCAACAAATATTGGCTGACTTCTCTTATAAATGCCTCGGAGCTTAAAAACTGCACAATTTGGGTTGCACAATATGCTTCACAGTGCTCTTATAAGGGCGAATACGATATGTGGCAGTATACAGAGACGGGTACGATTGACGGAATCCCCGGCAATGTGGATATCAACAAATGCTACCGCGATTTTTCGTCTTTTATAAAAAAATACGGTTTTAACGGCTACACGGGCACAGAGGTTATTGACCCTGATAAAGAAGACGTTACATCAAAATTCGGCACATACAAGCTTACTGCAACCTCGCTGAATGTCAGAAGCGGAGCGGGCACGGAATACCGTTCGCTCGGTACTTTAAAAAACGGCAGTGAAGTTTATGTCTATGCCTATAAAGACGGCTGGGGTCAAATTTCTTTTTCAAATGATGTCGGCTGGATTTCGCTGAATCAAAATTATTCGGGCAGAATCTCAAAATATATTTCGCTTAAAAACGGAGTGGGATTTTATGAGGTCAACACCGACACTCTTAACATAAGAAGCGGCGCGTCAACTTCGTATTCAAAGCTCGGCACGCTCTCTCTCGGCGACACGGTGTTTATCACCTCGGTCAGCGGCAAGTGGGGAAGCTTTTATCTCGGCAACGGCGCGGTCGGCTGGATAAGCCTTGACTATGCGGACTTTATCGGCACGGTTTGCTTTGACGGCAACGGCGCGAGCGGCGGAATGTCTCATCAGCTTATAGAAAAAGGAAAATCCGAAAATCTTAAAAAGAATAATTTTAAAAACGGAGACAAAAAATTCTGCGGTTGGGCAACATCTGCCTCCGGCAGTGCTGTTTATTCAGACGGTGCAAGCTTTAAAATGGGCACATGCAACACCGTGCTTTATGCCGTGTTCAAAAGCGGCGGCGAGTTTTCGTTTATAGGAGGCGCGGCGGCAAACTCAAACACAAAAATTGTAACGGTCGGCTCGGCTGTGACGGCTCAAAGCGATTTTATTGCAAAATATCTTAGCCTTAAAAACGGAATGAGCGCAAAAATTATGCCGAAAAAAGGTTTTGTTATAAGCACCGGCGCGGTTATAGAATTTTTCTGTGACGGCGAGCTTAAAGATAAATACACCGTTGCTTTGCCGGGTGACATTAACGGCGACGGAATTTGCGACGGGCTTGACCTTTCGGACGCGGCGGCATATATCTACGGCACAAAAAAGGCAGAGAGCTTTTCTTTTGCCGAGCGCGAGGCTATGGATATAAACCGCGACGGTAAAATCGACCTTTCGGACATGGAAATGTTTAAAAATTCCGCCTACGGATTTTGAAATAATTAAAAGGGGATAAAGCATTATGAAAAAAATTATATCTCTGCTTATTTGCGTTATGCTTTTGGCTGCGGCTTTGCCGTTCTCTGCCTTTGCGGCAGACAGCGCCGATTTTAAGCTCTCGGTAGTGGCGCAGGACGATAAAAGTGTAACGATTGAATTTTCGTTTGTCGGCGGAACGGGATTTTCGGCTCTTGACTATGAAATAAAATACAACAAAGTTAAGCTTTCTCTCAAAGAACAAGACTGTAAAAAGGGCAGCGGCTTGGCTGCGTTTAACGAATATGCCTCAGAGAAAAGCGGAATGTCGCCTATTGTGAGCATAAATGCAGCTAAAAACCCGATATTGGGTGCATTTGCAAGCATTGAACCTTTTAAAGCAATAAACGGTGACGGCTCGCTTGCAAAAATAAAATTTTCAAAAATTCCCGGCACAAAGCTCACCGAGTCCGACATAACGGTAACAATTGAAAATTGCCAGACATATGAATTTAAAGATATAAGCGTTTCGGTCACCACGGACCTCACCGGCAGTGTGACAAATGCAAATGCTTCTACCGAATATGCTCAGAACACTTCCGTAGACGGCAAAAACGACGGTACGGACAGCGAGATTGGCGAGAGCGTTCAGCCGTCGGACGGCAACTCAAGCGGCGACAGCGGTTCAGACGCTTCGCAAAACGGCGGGGACGGCTCCGGTGATTCCTCATCGGCAGAAAAAAGCTTAAAAGAAAGCTCGCCGCTTAAAAAAATAATTATAATTGCCGCCGCGGTGGTCTGCGTTGCGGGCATAGGCACGGTGGTCGTTTTGTTTGTGAAAAACTCCAAGAAGAACGACGGCGAATTTTAAAAAGAGTAACTTAATATATATTTAAAGAGCCGAGCTGAATCAGTCGGCTCTTTTGCTTTGAAACAAATTGTATATATTATCTTAGTCATTTTTGTTAAAAATTACGGCAGAGTATCTTTTTTTATTGTTGACATTTGAGACTTAATTGAGTATAATCATATTGTGTAATAATGTGTAGGAGTATCTCTGCACATTCTTCATCAGAATATTTAAGGAGGAATTTTCTATGGCAATCAGCAAGCGTGTTCTCAGCGTTATAATGACCGTTGCGATGCTGTTCACGATCGTACAGGTCGGTGTATGTGCAGTTGACGTATCGGCGGGCGAAAACGCTGCAAGCACACAGGTCATGGTTGACGACGGCACCGGCAGAGTAATCGCTCCCACGGTCACCGTTACCGCTTCTCCGGTGGTCAGAGTTGCAAGTGCGGCAGGTGCTTTGACTCTCGGAACTACCATCGTTCAGGCTACTCCCTCAGGTGTACCCTACATCAGCGGTGATTACACAAAAGAGGCGTATGCGGGCGAAACTCCCACCAACGCTACCATCACCTTCAAGTCAGATCTTTCACTGGCTAACAACAAAAACGTAACTATTACTTGCGTTAACAACTCAAGCATTAAGTTCACAAGCACAAACCCCGATAACAACACTTGGATTTGGACTGTTACCGGCGGTACCGCACAGGCAGGTACTTACCTTGACTTTGAGATCGGTTATTCTTATACATACACCGATAAGCTCACGGGTCAGACTCTTACCAAATCTTATAAAGCATATGCCAGCAGCTATGTTGAGAATATCATTCAGCCTGCGGGCGTATACATGAACCTTTACAGAACCAAGAGCTGGAACCATTCGGGTGAAGAGCTTGACTCTGTATACAGAATTCTCGGTCTTAACACCTACGGCAGCTACTATGATAACGGCACAGGTGATGAAGGCAGAGGCGACAACTTCAAAAAAGATGCAACAGTTTGGGCACACGGTTACTATAACTTTACTGTACCCGAGGCTTCCGGCTGGGGTCAAAATGCCACGGCTGCAGACGGCTACGGCCTTCTTCTTTGGGGCAAAGATAACGGCGACGGAAATAAGACCGGCAACACAGGCCTTGATAAACAGCGCCCCGTTTCAACAACCTATATCGACTCCTCAGAGGGTACGGCTCTCAACGGCGCAAACATTAACTTGCGTTATGCTATGTTTGATGAAAAGCGCGATTGGAAACAGAGCGAATATATAAGACAGGTTTCAAATTCAACAGCAGTTCTTCCGGGTGAGGTTGACTGGTCGAGCTACACGGCAGATGTATATGCAGGCAATCAGCTTGCTTTTGCAGCTATGAGTCAGGATGTAACTCTTCTTGACAACGGCACACGTCCGGCTTCTGAGTTCAGACTTACGGCATACGGTCTTTCTATTCCGTTCAACGGCACAACCTATAAAGACGCTATGACTACTCAGTCTGACGGAACAAAGTATATTTCTTATACATTTATCACAAATCTTTATTCAAAATATGACGCATCCGACAGAATGATTGCCGGCCGCTCGGCTATTGACCTTCGCTTCTATATGTATAACAAGGGCGAGCTTAAAGGTCTTATCAGCGAGGCACTTACAGAGCACGTTGCAGTCAGCCCCACAGGCAAAGAGATAGGTGTTAACCCGCAGGAGAGCTACTACTCCGCAGGTTGGGATGCATATAAATCGGCTCTTACAAACGCACAGCGCGTAATTGCAAAGCCCAATGTTATGCAGGCTGATATTGACGCTGCCGAAACGGCACTTCAGAATGCTATTAACGGACTTGTAGTTAAAACAGCCGATTACACCAAGGTTAACCAGGCTCTCGAAGCTGTTGCAAACCTTGATTCTTCGCTCTACACTCCCGCATCTTGGAAGAGAGTTGCAGACGCAAGAAACGCTATTGTTAAGGACTACACCATTTTCTATCAGCCCGCAGTTGATAAGATGGCAACAGAACTTATAGCGGCTAAAGATGCTCTTGAATATGCTGCTGCAGACTTCACAAACGTTGATAACGCTATTGAGGCCGCAAATGCTGTTGACAGATCAATCTACACAGACGCGTCACTTAAAACTCTTGACGACCTTGTAGCAGAGGCTTCAACGGTTGCTTTCCGTTCAAAGAAGGTCACAGAGCAGGCAGTAGTTGACGCTATGGCAGACTCTATCTATGACGCAATAGAGCATCTTGCTGAAAAAGGCGCGGATTACACAGCGGCAAACGAGCAGAAAGCGCGTTATGATGCTCTTAACAGAGACCTTTATACCGCTGCTTCACTTGCAAGAGTTGATGCTTATTATGAAGCAATAGTATGGAACCTTAAAATTTCAATGCAGGCTCAGCTTGACCAGATGGTTGCGGACCTCAGGAACGCTCTTGACAACTATCTTGTTTATAAGCCGGCCGATTACACCGCAGTTGACGCTGCAATCGAAAAGACATATGACCTGGTAGAGACTAACTACACACCCGCTTCATGGCAGGCTCTTCAGGACGCTATCGGCAATGTTGAAGAGGGTCTTAATATCACACAGCAGGCAAAGGTTGACGGCTTTGCGGCCGCAATCGAAAATGCAATCAAAAACCTCAAGTATGTTGCAGGTGACTACACCGCGGTTATAAACGCCAAGAACACTGCGGACGCACTCACATCAAGCAACTACACAGAGGAGTCATGGAATAACCTCCAGAACGTTATTTCGAGCGTAAATTGGAACCTTACAATCGACAAGCAGACAACTATCGACGGTTATGCCGACGCTATCAACCAGGCAATAAAAGATCTCGTTGATCTTCCGGCAGACTATACTGCGGTTAACGCATATGTTCAGCAGTATAACGATCTTGATAAGACTCTTTACACTTCCGCTTCTCTTCTCGGAGTTCAGCAGGCAATAAGAACCGTTGTTTATAATCTTCCCAAGAAAGACCAGAGCACTGTTGACGGTTATGCAGCGGCAATTAAAGCGGCTCTTGATTCTCTCGAATACAAACCCGCAGATTACAGCGCAGTTAACACCGCTCTTGAGAATGCTAAGAAGATTACAGACGCAGCAGCTGAATATGCGGCAAAATACAACGGAAACAGCTATTATACCGCAGACAGCTATAAAGCACTTACAGACGCAGTTGCAGCTGTTAAGACCGGACTTGATATTCGCTATCAGAATCAGGTAACAGGCTATGCCACAGCTATTAACAACGCCATTGCCGCTCTTAAAAACAACACAGCGGATTATACGGCAGTAGACGCCGCACTCGCTTCGATTCCTTCGGATCTTGACAGCGGCAGATACACAGCAGCTTCTGTTGCAGCAGTTAAAGTTGCAAGAGATTCTGTTGCAAGAGGACTTGACACTTCAGAGCAGGAGACTGTTGACGATTATGCAGTAGCTATCAACAGAGCAGTAAAAGCTCTCACGGATAACGATGCAGACTACAGCGCAGTTGAAGCAGCTAAGAAGCAGATCCCCGCAGATTCATCTATCTACACGGCAGAGTCGTGGAAGAGAGTTACAGACGCAGTAGACGCAGTTGTTTACGGTCTTAAAATCACCGAGCAGGCAAGAGTAGACGCTTTCGCAGCGGCAATTATTGACGCTATCGGCAAACTTGAGCTTGACACGGCTGATTACTCTAAAGTAGAGGTAGCCAAATCGGCAGCAAAGGCAGCACTTGAGTCAACAGAGGCACAGTATTACACAGACGCGAGCAAGGCAGCTGTAACAACAGCAGTCAACGCGGTAGTATACGGACTTAAAGGCAGTGAGCAGGCAAGAGTAGACGGCTTTGCAGACGCAATCAACAAAGCAGTCGCGGCACTTGCATACAAGCCCATTGATAATACAGGTCTCAATGCCGCAATCGCAAGAATTCCCTCAGACCTCAGCATTTATACCGATGATACGGTAAATGCACTTAACATTGCAAAATCGGCTGCAGAAGCATTCGCAGCAGGTGATGTAAACATCAAGAACCAGGCAGAGCTTGACGCTTTTGTTGCAGAGCTTAACAAGGCAATCGACGGTCTTACTTATAAAGATGCCGATTACTCCGGCGTAAGAGCCGCAATCGCAGAAGCAGACGCTCTTGACAGTTCACTTTATGTTGACTTCAGCGGCGTAACGGCAGCTAAGGGCGCAGTAGTATACGGCTACAACATCACAAAGCAGGCAGAAGTAGACGCAATGGCTAAGGCAATCAGAGATGCAATCACAGCACTTGAGTTCAAGGCACTTGATACTTCGGCTTACGAAGCGGCTAAGATAACTGTACCTGCAGACATTACAATCTACACCGACGCAACGGTTAAGGCAGTAACAGACGCAGAAGCAGCCATCACAGAGTTCCTCAGCGGCGATGTTGATATCAGAAACCAGGCTCAGTTCGACGCACTTGTTAAAACATATGTTGACGCAATCGCAAATCTTGCACTCAAGGGCGCATCATATGATGCTCTCAAAGCAAAGATTGACGAGTTCAAAGCACTCAACGAGCTTGATTACACCAACTACAACGAAGCATATACAGTATACAGCGAAGTAAACACATGGTATAAGGCAAACGGCAATCTTACAATAGATAAGCAGAGCCTTATAGACGAGCAGACAGCAAAGCTTCAGGCAGCAATAGATTCACTTATTCCGGTACCGACATCATACTTCAGAGCAAAGGCAGACAGCACTTGCATAATAAAGGGTCAGTACATTTACGGACTTAAGACAAATCTTACAACAGCCCAGCTTAAAGCACTTTATCTTGATTACTACAATGTAGAGCTTACAATAGCAAACCCGAAGGGCTACAGATACCTCGGCACAGGCTCAACTGTAACGGTTAAGTACCCCGACGGCAAAGAAGAAGTATACACAATAGTAATCTACGGCGATATTGACGGCGACGGCAAAATTGCGGCAAGTGACGCTGCGATGCTTTCAAGCTATGTAGCAGGTCAATATACAGGCGAGTTTACAACAGCGCAGAAAGTAGCTGCAAACGTAGACGGCAGCCGCAGAATAGACGCATCAGACGTTGCTATTATTTCGGCAGCATCGGCAGGCAAAAAGACTATCAACCAGACCGGCGCTACAAAATAAACAAAATGCTCCGCTTTTGCGGGGCAGGAAACACAGCTTTATTCCATTTAAAAAATGGTTAAAGATAAAAATTTTTTAGGAGGATAATTTCATGGCAAAAAAAGTATTGAGCGTAGTACTTGCACTTGTAATTGCCCTCGGTGTTTGCGCTGTAGCTGTTTCAGCTGCAACAACAAGCGAGCTTAACGAGATCCTTGCAAGCTTACCCGATGATTACAACGCACGTTTCTACAACGACAAGACCGTCGATGCAATTTCGGCGGCAAAAACAGCCGCTGCAGCAGCCATTGCAAGCGGAAGTCAGTCCGATATCGACAATGCTTATGCTCTTTGCGAAGCAGCAAAAACACTTGTTGAAGAAAAAGGACAGTACAGCATACCCGATCCTATTATTCCCGGTGAAGTTGAGTGGAGAGATTACTCTATAAACCGTGATGAGAGCAAAGCACATGCTTACTACAAATGGTCAAGCGATGCTTCTAAGTATCTCAAAGCGGGCGATACTTTCACCATTACCATCAGTCTTAAAACAGATTTCTACATTTCAACAATGTATACAGGCTTTGCGTATGATGCAACTAAGTATGAAATCGTTGACGCATCTTATTCGGCTCCGTGCCTTGTAGCCAATGTATTAAACGGCGTAAACTACAAGTGGGGCAGAAGTCTTTCCGATAATTCAATTCTTGATGAATGCTGGCCCACATCTTGGACAACGGAAATGAAAGATCAGTACAATCAGTTCTGCATTTCTTCAATTCCCAATTTTTATTCAAGCAACGAAGATCTTTGGATGCCCACAGATTATGAAGAGCTTGCAACCGTAACGCTTAAGGTTCTTGATAACGCTGCTGACGGCGTAGGCAAGATATTTATGTCAAGCGATTTTACAACGCCTTTCATCAGCGACAGCTCGGCAGTGTTTACAAACCCCAGCACAAGATTTACAAGAGCCGCAGGCGCTAAACTTTCTGAGTTCGAACCGGTTGACGAACTTGCCGGCTATGACCAGACAATCGCATTCCCCGAGGCACTTGAGTATACAATCGGCGAAGCTCCCGCAGCAGCAGATTACACTTATCTTGACGCTGCTATTGCTTCAATAGCAGATTACACCGAGTCCGACTACACAGCAGCTTCTTGGAAAGTATTTGCAGACGCTGTTGCAGCAGGTAAAGCAGTTGACAGAAACCTCACAGCAGACAGCCAGTCGGTTGTTGACGCTGCAACAAAGGCAATTGTTGACGCACGCGAAGCTCTTGAGTTCCAGCAGGCAGAGGGCTGCAGAATCCTTTCTGTTGTTCCTTCGGCTCCCGTTCAGCTCGCAGAGAAGACCGTTCTTGACATAACTGTTGAAGGTAACCCCACAAAGGTTCGCTTTGTAAACAAAGACCTCAACACATGGACATATGACAGAAATAATGCTTATGTAATCGACATCACCGATAACGGTAACGGCACAGAAACATGGAAACTCAGATTCAATGTTTATGCGGAAAAATCGGTTTATTCGATCTATGCTAAATATGCCGGCGAAGGCTGGGTAGAGCCCGCATACAAGTTCGCTCTTAAAGTTAACTCTTCTTCAGATGATAAGAATGTATATTCTTATGAAATCAATGAGTGCTATGACGGCGTAATGTATAACGGTGTTCACAAGCTCACAGTTGTTACAGGCGCAGGCGTTTACAAGGTTCAGCTCTATAAGGGCGGCAACACTTGGACCTACACTGCAAACAACGCTACCGTAGATTATGTTGACGGCAACAAGGTTTGGACTATCGATATGAACTTTGCTCAGCTCGGCGATCAGTCATACTCAATCAGAGTACGTACTCTTCAGAGTGCATTTGAGTTCTCGGATAAGACAATCAATGTTGAGGTTCGCTACAAATAATCACAATTTATCTTTAACCAAATAAACTATAACGGCAGACCGTCGCTCCGAGTGAGCGGCGGTTTGTTTGTCTTTAATAAAAAATGCGCTGCTCCGCACTGTTTTTTATATGCAAACAAGAAAATTTACTTTTTTAAAATAAATTTGCTTGTTTTTCTTGACATTTGCTATTTGATGATATATAATGTCATAACTATTATAATGGAATTATATGTCTAAAGGTATTTAGTTTAGCTGCAAAATGCTACAAAATGCTCATTCAAGATCCGATTTATCCACCATAAATCATGGACGAAAACAAAAGAAACGGAGTGGTTATTCAATGGTGAAAGTTTCTCCAGTGACGAAGGGCAAAAGAACTCGCAGAAGCTTTAGCAAAATTAATGAGGTTATGGAAATGCCGAACCTTATTGAGATCCAGAAGGACTCTTATCGATGGTTCCTCGAAAAAGGTCTTAAGGAAGTATTCAGGGATATAGCCGACATCACCGACTATACAGGCAACTGGGTTCTTAAATTCGTCGATTACCGTATGGACGACAAGCCCAAATACACCGTAAGAGAATGCAAGGAGCGCGACGCGACATATTCCGCGCCTATGCGTGTGCGTGCAAGACTCCGTAATAAAGAAACCGGAATCGTAAAAGAAAGCGAAGTCTATATGGGCGATTTCCCCATAATGACAGAGAGCGGTACGTTTATAATTAACGGTGCAGAGAGAGTTATAGTATCTCAGCTTGTCCGTTCCCCCGGCGTATATTACGATATGACGCATGATAAGACCGGTATAGAGCTTTATACCAACACTGTTATCCCGAACCGAGGCGCTTGGCTCGAGTATGAAACAGATGTAAACGATATTTACTATGTAAGAATAGATAAAAACAGAAAAATATACATTACCACATTTATAAGAGCACTCGGTCTCAGCTCCGACGATGATATACGTGAATTCTTCGGTTACGACCCCAGAATCGACGCTACTCTCGAAAAGGACGAGACTCAGAACACCGAAGAAGCTATTATGGAAGTATTCAAAAAGCTTCGCCCCGGTGAGCCTACCACTCTTGAAACCGCAAAAGCATATATCGACAATTTGTTCTTTGATCCTTATCGCTATGATATTTCACGCGTAGGCAGATATAAATATAACAAAAAGCTTTCAATGTCAGACAGACTTATCGGTGCAACGCTTTCTCAGCCGATAGCAAACGCACTTACCGGCGAGGTTGTTGCCGAGGCAGGCGAAGTTATAACCAAAGAAAAGGCACATGCGATCGAGCAGTCCGGCGCGATGGTGGCGTATGTGGCAGTCGGTGACGACAAAGAAATAAAAGTTATATCCAACGGTATGGTTGAGATAGGCGAGTTCCTGCCTCAGTTCACCGTAGATCAGCTTGAATCTATCGGAATAAACGAAAAAGTATCATTCAAGGTTCTTTCGGAGATACTTGAATCCTGCGACAATGACGACGCTGTTTTTGAGGCTCTCAAACTTCGCTGTGATGAGCTTATCCCCAAACACATCACGGTAGACGATATTTTCTCATCTATCAACTATATAAACAGCATTGCATTCGGCGTCGGCAAAACAGATGACATAGACCATCTCGGAAACCGCCGTATACGCAGCGTAGGCGAATTGCTTCAAAACCAGTTCAGAATCGGTATTGCGAGAATGGAAAGAGTCGTTCGTGAGAGAATGACGCTTCAGGCTCAGGAGGATGAAGATAAGATTACTCCTCAGTCGCTCATAAACATCAGACCCGTTCTCATGGCTATCAGAGAGTTCTTCGGTTCTTCACCGCTCTCTCAGTTCATGGATCAGATCAACCCCCTTGCAGAGCTTACTCATAAGCGCCGTCTTTCAGCCCTCGGCCCCGGCGGTCTTTCACGTGACCGTGCAGGATTTGAGGTTCGTGACGTTCACTACAGCCATTACGGACGCATGTGCCCCATAGAGACCCCCGAAGGACCGAACATCGGACTTATCTCTTACCTTGCAACATTTGCAAGAATAAACAAATACGGCTTTGTTGAGGCGCCTTACAGACGTGTTGTTGACGGCAAGGTTCTTGACGAAGTTCGCTATATGACAGCCGATGAAGAGGATGAATTCATCGTTGCACAGGCTAACGAACCCCTTGATGAAAACGGAATGTTCAAAAACAAGCGCGTTATGGCGCGTTACCGCGATGAGTACCATGAGATGGACAAAATGCGCGTTGACTACATGGATGTTTCACCCAAGATGGTTGTTTCTGTTGCTACGGCAATGATTCCCTTCCTTGAAAACGACGATGCTAACCGTGCCCTCATGGGTTCAAACATGCAGCGTCAGGCAGTTCCGCTTCTCACAAGCAGCGCTCCCATTGTAGGCACAGGTATGGAATATAAAGCCGCTGTTGACTCCGGCGTTGTGGTTATTGCAAAGCGCGCGGGTACCGTTGTTCACGTCAATGCGGATTATATCGAAATCCGTGCAGACGAAGACGGACAGACAGACAGATACACTCTTATCAAATTCATGCGTTCTAACCAGAGCTCATGTGTAAACCAAAAGCCGATTGTTGACCTCGGTCAGCACGTTGAAGAAAAGCAGGTTATCGCAGACGGTCCCGCAACGGATCACGGCGAAATCAGCCTCGGTAAAAATGCCCTTGTCGGATTCATGACTTGGGAGGGCTACAACTATGAGGACGCTGTTCTTATTAACGAAAAACTTGTAAGAGACGATGTTTATACATCAATTCATATAGAAGACCACGATATTGAAGCGAGAGATACAAAACTCGGACCGGAAGAAATTACAAGAGATATACCGAATGTCGGCGACGACGCTCTTAAAGACCTTGACGAACGCGGAATTATCCGTGTAGGTGCAGAGGTTCACTCCGGTGATATTCTTGTAGGTAAGGTCACACCCAAGGGCGAAACCGAGCTTACACCAGAAGAGAGACTTCTCCGCGCAATATTCGGCGAAAAAGCAAAAGAAGTCAGAGATACTTCTCTCAGAGTTCCTCACGGCGAATACGGTATCGTTGTTAACGTTGAGGTGTTCACAAAAGAAAACAGCGACGAGCTCAGCCCCGGCGTAAACAAGGTTGTACGCTGCTACATTGCCCAGAAGCGTAAGCTCTCTGTCGGCGATAAAATGGCGGGTCGTCACGGTAACAAGGGTGTTGTTTCAAGAATACTTCCTCAGGAGGATATGCCTTTCCTTGAGGACGGCACACCGCTTGATATAGTTCTTAACCCGTTGGGCGTTCCCTCTCGAATGAACATCGGTCAGGTGCTTGAAGTTCACCTCGGCTTTGCCGCAAGACATCTTGGCTGGCATGTTATGACCCCCGTATTCGACGGCGCTCACGAGGAGGATATACAGTATCTTCTCACAAAAGCATATTACCTCAAGCACGGCGATGAGCACATCAAAGCCCTTGTTGATGAGTATGAAAATTCCAAAGGTGACGAAGGATTTGACCTCAACGAGCTCATTGAGCATGTTGAGAGCAATTCGGACGCTCAGCAGTATGAGCAGCTGTTTAAAAAGGCTCGCGCGGCAAGAGACGGTAAATCAGTTCTTACCGACGGCAGAACCGGCAGAAAGTTTGATAATGCCGTTACAGTCGGCGTCATGTATTACCTCAAGCTCCATCACCTTGTTGATGATAAAATCCATGCACGTTCAACAGGACCGTACTCACTTGTTACTCAGCAGCCCTTGGGCGGTAAAGCTCAGTTCGGCGGTCAGCGTTTCGGTGAGATGGAGGTTTGGGCTCTTGAAGCTTACGGTGCAGCTTACACTCTTCAGGAGATACTCACAGTTAAATCCGATGACGTTGTAGGACGTGTTAAAACTTACGAAGCCATTGTTAAGGGCAATAATGTTCCGCAGCCCGGTATTCCGGAATCCTTTAAAGTTCTTGTTAAAGAGCTTCAGTCTCTCGGTCTTGACGTTAAGGTTTATGACGCAGACAAAGAAGAGATTGACCTTCGTCAGAATTTTGACGATGAGCTCGGTTTCTCTCAGAGTGACGACAAAGCGTTTGTAAACGTTAACGATGCAGACTCGGCAGAGGGATACAGCCTTGAAGACGAGCAGGGCAATCCGATTTTTGAAGAAGAGTCTGAGGACGACGGAATTGATGAAGAAAGCCTGTTTGAAAACGAAAACGCTTTTGAGGCAGACGATTATTTTGATGAGGAATAAAAGTCTCGATACAGGCAGCAAACACTAATTACTTCATTTTAGAAAAGGGGCAGTTACATTGGAAAACAATACCTTTGAATCAATAAAGATCGGGCTTGCTTCACCTGAGCAGATCCGCGAGTGGTCATACGGTGAGGTCACAAAACCCGAAACAATAAACTACAGAACCCTTAAGCCTGAAAGAGACGGACTTTTCTGCGAAAGAATTTTCGGACCCACCAAGGACTGGGAGTGCCATTGCGGAAAGTATAAAAGAGTTCGCCACAAGGGCATAATATGCGACCGTTGCGGCGTTGAAGTTACAAAATCCAAGGTTCGCCGTGAGAGAATGGGTCATATTGAGCTTGCGGCTCCCGTTTCTCATATATGGTATTTTAAGGGTATACCGTCAAGAATAGGCCTTATGCTTGACATCACACCCAGAAACCTTGAAAAGGTGCTCTATTTTGCATCTTATATAGTTGTTGACCCCGGCGATACACCGCTTGAGAAGAAGCAGATTCTCGATGAAAAAACCTACAGCGAATATCGCGAAAGATATGAGGATGACTTCAAAGCAGGCATGGGCGCAGAGGCTATCAAAGAGCTTCTCAAAGATATCGACCTCGATAAGCTCAGCGAAGAACTTCACGAGGAGCTTAACAGCAACTCCGGCCAAAAGAGAACCAAAGCTCTCAAACGTCTTGAGGTTGTAGAAGCCTTCAGACAGTCCGGCAATAAACCGGAGTGGATGATACTCGACGTTGTTCCGGTTATTCCTCCCGAAATTCGTCCCATGGTTCAGCTTGACGGCGGACGTTTTGCAACATCGGATCTTAACGACCTTTACAGACGTGTTATCAACAGAAACAACCGTCTTAAAAAGCTCCTTGAGCTCGGCGCACCCGAAATTATTATCCGCAACGAAAAGAGAATGCTTCAGGAGGCAGTTGACGCACTTATCGACAACGGCCGCCGCGGACGTCCCGTTACAGGACCCAACAACAGAGCACTCAAATCTTTGTCGG
>OMED01000694.1_pt1 | contig 16039 bp, 11 predicted proteins | sample 1673411 | NCBI WGS metagenome assembly OMED01 (sample SAMEA103958110, study PRJEB25191) | human gut metagenome | reverse complement strand
GATGAGGCGCTCGCCGCCGCACAGGCGTTTATCGTCGAGCACTACGGCCCGGAGTATCACCCCGGAAAGCCGCGCACGTATAAGACCAAGGCCGGCGCGCAGGATGCGCACGAGGCCATCCGCCCGACGGATGTCACGCTCACGCCGGATCGCGTGCGCCATGACCTCACGCCGGAGCAGTACCGGCTCTACCGGCTCATCTGGGGCCGCTTCACGGCCTGCCAGATGGCCAACGCCGTGTATGATAACGTCGTCGTGGACGCCGGCAGCGCGGGCTATCTCTTCCGCGCCAACTACTCCGAGCAGAAGTTCGCGGGCTATACCGCTGTGTATGAAGAGGCGAAGGACGAGGAGACAAGCGAAGTGCGCCGCCCGCTGCCGTCGCTCAAGCAGGGCGACGCCGTGGACCTCAAGAACGTTACGAAGGAGCAGCAGTTCACGCAGCCGCCCGCCCGCTATACGGAGGCGACGCTCATCCGCGCCATGGAGGAAAAGGGCATCGGCCGTCCGTCCACGTACGCGCCGACGATCTCGACCATTCTCAGCCGCAACTATGTCGTCAAGGAGGGGCGTTACCTGCGCCCGACGAATCTCGGCATCGTCGTGACTGAGATGATGGAGGAATACTTCCGCAACATCGTCGATCTGAAGTTCACCGCCAACATGGAGACGGACCTCGACAAGATCGAGGCCGGCAAGATGGCGTGGAAGGATGTGCTGCGCGAGTATTATAAGGACTTTGACGCGAACCTCAACAACGCCGAGATCCAGCTCGAGGGCAAGCACCTCAAGGTGCCGGATGAGGAGTCGGACGAGGTCTGCCCGAACTGCGGGCGCAAGCTCGTGTATAAAAACGGCCGCTTCGGCCGCTTCCTCGCCTGCCCGGGCTACCCGGAGTGCAGCTTCACGATGCCCATCGTCGTCGAGATGCCCGGCAAGTGCCCGGCCTGCGGCGGCCGCCTGCTCAAGCGTACGTCCCGCAAGGGCTTTGCCTACTACGCCTGTGAGCGCGGGCATGATTGCCCGGGACATGGCGAGGGCGAGGGCGGCGAGAACATCCAGGGCTTCATGACCTGGGACGTGCCGACGAAGGATTACTGCCCCGAGTGCGGCAAGACGATGTTTAAACGCGCCGGCAAGGGCGCCAACAAGCCGTTTTGCATCAACCCCGAGTGCCCGAACTATCTGCCGCCCGACAAGCGCGGCTACAAGCGCAAGCCGAAACCGGCGGACGACGCGGCCGAGACCAAGGCTGAGGCCGAACCGGAATCCAAAGAGACGAAATCGGAGACCAAGAAACCGGCGGCGAAGAAATCCACTGCAAAAAAGCCGGCCGCCAAAAAGCCCGCAGCAAAGAAAACGGCCGCCAAAAAGCCGGCCGCAAAAAAGACGACGAAACCCAAGAAGGAAGCATAATTGGAAAGGCGGCCTGACCGGCCGCCTTTTTCGAGGAGGAACGCTATGACCCCAGTGACCGTGATCGGTGCGGGCCTGGCGGGATGCGAGTGCGCGTGGCAGCTGGCCGGGCGCGGCATCCCGGTGCGCCTGATCGAGATGAAGCCCAAGAAAATGACCCCCGCGCACGTATCCGAAAACTTTGCCGAGCTCGTCTGCTCCAACTCTCTGCGCAGCGATGAGCTCACAAACGCTGTCGGCCTGCTCAAGGAAGAGCTGCGCCGGCTCGACTCCGTCGTGCTCGCGAGCGCGGACCACAACCGCGTCGCCGCCGGCGGCGCGCTCGCCGTGGACCGCGAGGCGTTTGCGCGCGAGATCACGGAGCGCATCTGCGCGCACCCGAACATCACCGTCGAGCGCGCCGAGGCGGACGCCATCCCGGACGGGGAGGTCGTCATCGCGACCGGCCCGCTCACGAGCGACGCCATGGCCGAGCAGATCCAGCGGCTCTGCCCGGAGTTTGACCTGCATTTTTACGATGCCGTGGCGCCCATCGTCACGCTCGAGAGCGTGGACATGGACAGCGCCTTTTTTGCCAGCCGCTACGACAAGGGCACGGCGGACTACGTCAACTGTCCCATGGATCAGGCGGAGTACACCACCTTCGTGCAGGAGCTGCGCAATGCAAAGGAAGCGCCCATCCACGGCTTTGACGACGGTGCGGTCTTTGAGGGCTGCATGCCGGTCGAGGTCATGGCCCGCCGCGGGGAGGATACCCTGCGCTATGGCCCACTCAAGCCGGTCGGCCTGCGCGACCCGCGCACCGGGCGGGATAATTACGCCGTCGTGCAGCTCCGGCGCGACAACGCCGAGGGCACGCTGTACAACATCGTCGGCTTCCAGACACATCTGACGTTCGGCGAGCAAAAGCGCGTCTTTTCCATGATCCCGGCGCTGCGGAACGCGGAGTTCGTGCGCTACGGCGTCATGCACCGCAATACCTATTTAAATTCCCCGCAGCTGCTCGACCGGTATTACCGCCTCCGGCGGGCGCCGCGCATCCGCTTCGCCGGGCAGATGACCGGCGTCGAGGGCTATGTGGAGTCGTGCGCGTCCGGCGCGCTCGTCGGCATTGAGACGGCCGCACAGCTGCTCGGCCTGCCGCCGGTCGATTTCCCGCAGGAGACGGCCATCGGCGCGCTGTCCCTGTACATTTCCGGCGGTAGCATCGGCGATTTTCAACCCATGAACATCAACTTTGGCATCATCACACCGCTGGATCACCGCGTGCGCGGCAAGCGCAATAAGAATGCGGAGATCTCGGCACGCAGCCTGCAGATTTTGGACGGGCTGAAACAAAAGGAGGTTTTTCATCTATGAGAATTCTTGTGGACGCAATGGGCGGTGACCTCGCCCCGGACGAGATCGTCAAGGGCGCGGTGCACGCGCAGCAGGAGCTGGGCGCGGAGATCGTGCTCGTCGGCCAGCGCGCTGCCATCGAGACCTGCCTGCGCAATGAGCAGGCCAAGCTCGAGATCATCGACGCGAGCGAAGTCATCACCATGGACGACGACCCCAGCACGGCTACCCGCCGCAAGAAGGACGCTTCCATGACGGTCGCGCTCAACATGCTGCGTGACGGCAAGGGCGACGCGGTCGTCTCCGCCGGCAGCACCGGCGCACTGCTCACCGGCGCCACGCTCATCGTCAAGCGCATCCACGGCATCCGCCGCGCGGCGCTGGCTCCCGTGCTGCCGAACGGCGATGCGGGCGTCATGCTCATCGACTGCGGCGCCAATGCCGACTGTACGCCGGAATATCTGCTGCAGTTTGCCTATATGGGCAGTTACTATGCCCGCACCATGCTTGGTATCGCTGCGCCGCGCGTCGGCCTGCTGAGCAACGGCACCGAGGATCACAAGGGCTCCGAGCTCCAGCACGAGACGTTCCCGCTGCTCAAGGCAGCGGACGCCACCGGCCGCATCCGCTTTATCGGCAACGTCGAGGCGTCGCAGGTGTTCAGCGGCGACGTGGACGTCGTCGTCACGGACGGTTTCACCGGCAACGTGCTGCTCAAGGGCATCGAGGGCAGCATCAAGTACATGACGCGCCAGCTCAAGGGCATTTTCATGAAAAACTTCAAGACCAAGATGGCCGCTCTTGCCATCAAGAACGAGTTCCACGCGCTCAAGGCGTCGCTCGACCCGAACGAGGTCGGCGGCACGGCCATGCTCGGCATCAGCAAGCCTGTCATCAAGGCGCACGGCTCATCTGACGCGCGCGCGATCTACAATGCCATCCGTCAGGCGATCGCCTTTGTCGATTCCGGCATCATTGACGACATCACGGCCAATATCTCCTACATGCGTGTGGACAAGCACGCGGCGAAGGAGAGCGACTGATGGAGGCGCTGGAGGCCCGCCTGGGCTACACGTTCCGTGACCGGGGGCTGCTGGAGAATGCGCTCATGCACAGTTCCTATGCCAATGAAAACCGCGCGCGGGGCTACACCAGCAACGAGCGGCTCGAGTTTCTGGGCGATTCCGTGCTCGGCATGGTCACGGCGACGCGTCTCTATGAGCTCTATCCCGACATGCCGGAGGGGAAGATGAGCCGCCTGCGCGCCGAGCTCGTCTGCGAGCAGGCGCTGCACGGTGTGGCGCTCACGCTGCATCTGGGCGATTACATCCGCCTCGGCCACGGGGAAGAGCACAGCGGCGGCCGGGAGCGGCCGTCCATCCTTGCCGACGCGGTGGAGGCGGTCATCGCCGCCATGTATCTCGACGGCGGGCTGGAGCCCGCGCAGCGCTTTATCCTCGCGCACATCCTCAACGGTCTGGCCGAGGGGGAGATCCACCACGTCGAGGATTATAAGACCGAGCTGCAGGAGCGCGTGCAGCGCCGCGCCGGGCAGACGCTTTCTTATACCGTCTGCGCCGAGAGCGGTCCGGACCACAACAAGACGTTCACCATGGCCGTGCTGCTCAACGGCAGCGAGATCGGCCGCGGCACCGGCCGCACGAAAAAGGAGGCGGAGCAGTCCGCCGCCCGGTGCGCGCTTGAACAGATGACACAATAACGGCATGCAGCCGCTCGTTTCACATCTGAAAAAATGCGCTCCGGCCGTTGCAAAATGGCATTTTTGGCGGTATACTCTACTTTGTATTACTTTGATTTGAGATATCAGCGGCGTTTCTGCGCGTGCAGGCGCCGGATATGCGAGGGATTTTGTGTACTTAAAAGCATTGGAGATTCAGGGCTTCAAGTCCTTTCCGGACAAGACGCGCCTGAATTTTGACCAGGAGATCACGGCAATCGTTGGCCCGAACGGGAGCGGCAAGTCGAACATATCGGACGCCATCCTGTGGGTCATGGGCGAGCAGCGTACGAAAACGCTGCGCGGCGGCAAGATGGAGGATGTCATCTTCGGCGGCACGGAAAAGCGCAGCCCCATGGGCTTTGCGCAGGTGTCGCTCATCCTTGACAACAGCACCGGCATCTTCGACACCGAGAACACCGAGGTCATGATTACCCGCCGCTATTACCGCAGTGGCGAGAGCGAATATTATATCAACCGCGAGGCCTGCCGCCTGCGCGATATCAATGAGCTGCTCATGGACACCGGCCTCGGCCGCGACGGGTACTCGATCATCGGGCAGGGCCGCATCGCCGAGATCGTCTCCGGCAAGAGCAACGAGCGCCGCGAGATCTTTGAGGAAGCGGCCGGCATCTCGCGCTACCGCTACCGCAAGGAGGAGTCGGAGCGCAAGCTCGCCCGCACGGAGGAAAACCTCCTGCGCATCAATGACAAGGTCGATGAGCTGGAGCTGCAGGTCGAGCCCCTGCGCAAGCAGGCCGAGACGGCGAAGAAGTACCTGCGCCTGCGCGACGAGCTCAAGAGCGCGGAGGTCTCCGTCTGGATGGAGACGCTCGATCGTCTGCACGCGCAGGCCGAGACCGTGAACCACGATTATCAGACCGCGAAGGAGAATCTCGCCGGTGCGCAGCGCGAGCTCGAGCAGCTCTATGCCGCATCGGAGAACATCGCGCAGAAGATGCGCGAGACGGACCTTGAGTCCGAGCGCACGCGCGAGCAGATCTCCGAGGCCGAGAGCGCGGCCGCCGAGTGCGAGAGCGCCGCGGCCGTCGTGCGCACGAACCTGCAAAACAGCGCCGACAGCATCGCGCGCCTGCGCGTGGAGGCGTCCGAGCAGGCGGACCGCGCCAGTGCCCTGCAGGCGCAGATCGACGCGCAGCAGCGCCGCCTGCAGGAGATCGAGGCGGAAAAAGCGCAGCACGCGCAGGAGATCCGGTCCGTGCTCGATGAGATCGACCGCAACGCGGCCTCCTCCGGCGCGGCCGAGCGCGCGTACACGGAGCTGCTGGCCAAAGAGAGCGCGCAGAGCGGCGCACTGGCCGAGTGCCGCACGCGCATCACGCTCCTGGCCGATAAATCGCAGGAGCTGCTCGATCAGGAGAACGCCGTCGCCACCGCCGCCGCGGAAGCGGCCGAGCATCTGGCGGCATTGGAGGCGCAGGCGCAGGAAAAGCAGACCGCGCAGCAGCAGGCCCGCACTGCGTGCGATGCCCTGCGCGCGGAACAAAGGGAAAAGGCCCAGCGTCTTTCTGCCTGTGAGCAGGCGCTCGCGAAGCAGCAGGAGCGGCTGTTCGGCCTGACGGTCGACCTGCGCAGCACCGAGTCGCGCATCCGTATGCTCACCGAGATGGAAAAGGACTTTGAGGGCTACAACCGCGCGGTCAAGGCCGTCATGCACGCGGCCGAGAAGGGGACGCTGCGCGGCGTGCGCGGCCCGGTCGCAAATCTTATCAAGACCGGCGACCGCTACGCCCTCGCGATCGAGACGGCGCTCGGCGCCGCAGCGCAGAACATCGTCGTCGATACGCAGAGCTGCGGCGCGCAGGCCATTGAGCTCCTGCGCCGGCGCGAGACCGGCCGCGCGACGTTCCTGCCGCTCGATACCATCCGTCCGATGCACTTGAACAGCGTGCCGGATCAGGAGCCGGGCTATGTCGGCGTGGCCGATACGCTCGTCACCTGCGCCGCCGCTTACCGCAATATTATAAGCAATCTTCTCGGCCGCACCGTCGTGGCCGAGACGATGAAAGACGCCATCGCCATCTCCAGGCGCTATGACCACCGCTACCGAATCGTCACGCTCGACGGGCAGCTCGTCAATGCCGGCGGCTCGCTCACCGGCGGCAGCGCCGCCAAGGGCAGCGGCATCCTCTCGCGCGCGAACGAGCTCAAGCGCCTGCGTGCAGCGCTCGACACACTCACGCTGGAGAAAAAACAGCGCGAGGCCGAGCTTGAGGACGCGCAGACGGCGCTCGACACGGCGCACGCGCAGCTCGACACCGCGCAGGCGCAGCTGGAGCAGGCGGTCGAGACGCTGCACAAGGCGGAGTCCGAGGCCGCGCAAGTCGCGCTGCTGAAAAACGCTGCGCAGGAGACCATCGCGGGGCAGAATGCGTCCATCGCTGCCTGCCGCGCACAGCAGAAGGCAAATCAGGACCGCATCACGGCCGCCCGCGCCGACGCGCTTTCGACGGAGCAGGCGCTCGCCCAGCTCCGCGCCGAGCGCGACCAGAGCGAGCTTGGCCGCGGCGCGTTTGACCGCCTCTACATCGCCCCCGAGACCTACCGCCGCCGTCAGGAGCTGGCCGACCAGCTGGCCGGCCTGCGGGCGGAGTCGGCGTCTCTGGACGCCGAGCGCGAGACCATCACGCGCACTACGCAGCAGATCCACGACCTCTTTGAGGAAATGACCGGCGACCGCACGGCCCGCCTCGCCCAGATCGAGCAGGCCGAGGCCGGCACGCAGCAGCTGCAGCAGACCCTGCAGATGCAAGAGCGCCGCCTGGCCGAGCTGCGCCAGCGCGCAGAGACACTGCGCGGCGAGCTTGCCGCGTGCAGCAGCCGCAAGCTGGAGCTTGAGGGCCAGCGCACTCGCACCGACCGTGATGCGCAGGCACGCAACCGCGATCTGCTGGATATGCAGGGTCTTGTGTCGCGCTTTGAGCAGAAGAAGCTCTCGGCCGACATGGAGGAAAAGCAGATCCTCGATAAACTCTGGGACAATTACGAGCTCAGCCGCACGGCGGCCGAGGCGCTGCGTCAGCCGGTCGAGAACATGACGAAGGCCAGCCGCCAGATCGCCGAGCTGCGGCGCAATATCGGCGCGCTGGCCACGCCGAACCTCGGTGCGATCGACGAATTCACGCGCGTGAACACGCGCTACACCTTCCTCACCGGCCAGCGGGACGATATCCTCAAGGCCAAGCGCGAGCTGACCGGCATCATCGCCGACGTGACGGGGGAGATGGAGGGCATCTTCACCACGCAGTTTCAGGCGATCGATCAGGCGTTCCGCCAGACGTTTCTGGAGCTGTTCGGCGGCGGCAAGGCCGCGCTCGTGCTCGAGGACCCGGAGCACGTGCTCGACAGCGGCATCGAGATCAAGGTGCAGCCGCCCGGCAAGGCGCTCTCGACGCTGAGCCTCATGTCCGGCGGCGAGATGGCGTTCGTGGCCATCGCGCTCTACTTTGCCATTTTGAAGGTGCGGCCGACGCCGTTTTGCGTCATGGACGAGATCGAGGCTGCGCTCGACGAGGCGAACGTCACGCGCTATGTGCAGTATATGCGCCGCCTGGCCAAAAACACGCAGTTTCTCGTCATCACGCACCGCCGCGGCACCATGGAGGAGGCCGATCATCTGTTCGGCGTGACCATGCAGGAAAAAGGCGTATCCCGCGTCATCGAGCTTTCGCTGGATGAAGCGGCTAAAACCATATCGTAACGGAGAAGATAGTTCTATGGGATTTTTTGATAAGATCAAACAGGGCCTGACCAAGACCAAGACGAAGATGGACGCCCAGCTGACCGGCATTTTTGCCGCCTATGAGCCGGGCGACGAGGAATTTTTCGAGGACCTCGAGGAAACGCTCATCCTCGCCGATACCGGCGTGGAAACGACGACAAAGGCCATCGCCCAGCTGCGCAAGGCCATCGAGCTCAAGAAGCTGCGCACCGGCGCCGAGGTGAAAAAGGAGTTCGTGCAGATCCTAACGCGCATCCTCAAGGTGCAGGACACCATGCTCCTGCTTACGACGCAGCCATCGGTCGTGCTCGTCGTCGGCGTCAACGGCGTCGGCAAGACGACGACGATCGGCAAGCTCGCCGCCCAGCTCAAGAAGGAGGGCAACCGTGTCCTGCTCTCGGCGGCGGATACGTTCCGCGCCGCGGCGGCCGATCAGCTCACCGTCTGGGCGCAGCGCGCGGGCGTGGACATCGTCAAGCACGAGGAGGGCTCCGACCCTGCCGCCGTGGTGTTCGATTCCATTCAGGCGGCGAAGGCCCGCGGCACGGACGTTGTCATCATCGACACGGCCGGCCGCCTGCACAACAAGGCAAACCTCATGAACGAGCTCAATAAGATCACCCGCGTCATCCGCCGCGAGCTGCCGGAGGCCGACATTGAAACGCTCATGGTGCTCGATGCCACGACCGGCCAGAACGGTCTCATCCAGGCCAAGCAGTTTCTCGACACGGCGGACCTCACCGGTATCGTGCTCACGAAGCTCGACGGCACGGCCAAGGGCGGCATCGTCTTTGCCATCGCAAACGATCTGCAGCTGCCGGTGAAATACGTCGGCGTCGGCGAGCAGATCGACGACCTGCTGGAGTTCAAGCCTGCGGAATTTGTGGAGGCGCTGCTGTCATGATCCTTGCGAGCAACAACGCACATAAGCTTGAGGAGTTTCGCGCCATCTTTGCGGATATGGGCATCGAGATCATCCCGCAGAGCGCGGCCGGCTGCCACTTCGAAGTGGACGAGACGGGGGAGACCTTCGAGGAAAACGCCTATCTGAAGGCCATTGCCGTCACCCGCGCGACGGGGCAGCCCGCCGTCGCGGACGATTCCGGCCTCATGGTCGATGCGCTCGGCGGCGCGCCCGGCGTGCACTCGGCGCGCTATACCGGCCGGCATGAGGACTCGGACGCCGCACGCTATACGCTCCTGCTCCGCAATCTCGGCGACCGTACCGACCGCACGGCCCGGTTCGTGTCGTGCATCTGCTGCACGTTTCCGAACGGCGACGTCCTGCGCGCCCGCGGCACCTGCGAGGGCAGCATCCTGTTTGCACCGCGCGGGGAAAACGGCTTCGGCTATGACCCCGTGTTTCAGCCGGACGGCTATGCCTGCTCCATGGCGGAGCTGCGTCCGGAAGAGAAAAACGCCATTTCTCATCGTGGGAATGCGCTCAAAATCCTGAAAGAAGAATTGAGGAACTACTATGCTGACAAGTAAACAGCGCGCCCAGCTGCGCGGCCTCGCCGCGACGGAGGACACCATCGTCCACATCGGCAAGGGCGGCATTACGGACAATATCATCACCCAGATGAGCGACGCGCTCAAGGCGCGCGAGCTCGTCAAGGGCCGCGTGCTCGAAAACTCGCTCCTGACGGCGCGCGAGGCGTGTGACCAGCTTGCCGAGACCTGCCGCGCCGAACCCGTGCAGGTCATCGGCTCGAAGTTCGTGCTCTATAAGCGCAACGAGCAGAAGCCGAAGATCGAGCTCGTGAAAAAGGCAAAGAAATGAAGATCTGCATCTATGGCGGCAGCTTCAACCCGCCGCATCTGGGACATACGGCCGCGCTGCGCGCGGTGCGCGCGGCGATCCGGCCGGATCTGACGCTTGTCATCCCGGACCGCATCCCGCCGCACAAGGAGCTCACGGCGGGCAGTCCGGAGCCGGGGGAGCGCCTGCTCATGACGATGCTGGCCTTTTCTGGCGAGCCGGGCGTGGAGGTCTCCGACATGGAGCTGCACCGCTCCGGCAAGAGCTATACGGCCGACACCGTGCGCGAGCTGCGCGCGTGCAATCCGGATGCGGAGCTGTACCTCGTCATCGGCACGGATATGCTCACGACGTTCGAGGAGTGGCACGATTTCCGGTATCTGCTCGGGCAGGTGACGCTCGTCGCACTCGCCCGCACGGGCGATGAGCATGATGAGGTGGAGCGCTTCAGCGCCTACCTGCGCGAGACGTATGCCGCCCGCGTCATCGCCCTGCCGGCCGAGCCGATTCCGGTTACGAGCACGGCCGTGCGCGCGCTGCTGCCGCAGCGGCGGGGCAGCGAGTACCTTGCGCCGAATGTGTATGCGCACATCATCCAGCAGCGGCTCTACGGCGCAAAGCCCGATCTTAACTGGCTGCGCGAGCAGGCTTACCCCATGCTCAAGCCGCGGCGTATCTCCCACGTCTGGGGCTGCGAGCACGAGGCGCGCCGTCTCGCCGAGCGCTGGGGCTGCGACCCCGATGCTGCTGCAGAGGCCGGAATTTTGCACGATTGCACGAAAAAATTAGAGCTATCTGACCAATTGCTATTGTCTGAAAAATATGGTATCATGAACGATACGGTCGAAACGGCCAACACCAAGCTCCTGCACGCCAAAACCGGCGCTGCCGTGGCGAAGGACCGTTTCGGCGTACCGCTTGAGATAGAAAACGCCATCCGCTGGCACACGACCGGCAAACCCGATATGACTACGCTCGAAAAGGTCCTGTACATGGCCGACTATATCGAGCCGTCGCGGGATTTTGACGGCGTGGACGAGCTGCGGCGGCTCGCTTACACCGATCTCGACGCGGCCATGGTGCTCGGGCTGAAAATGAGCCTCGAGGATCTGGAGGCCGGCGGCATCACGCCGCACGAGAACACGGTGCAGGCATTAAACTGGTATCAGGGCAGGGAAAAAGAATATGAAAAGACGACAGAGTGACGATCGCTATCCGGGCGATTACGGCGGATATGACGATCAGGGTTACGACCGTTACGACGGCGGCTATGATGACGGCTACGACGACGGCAGCGGCTTTCAGGACGACCCGTTTTCCGAGACGTCCGCGGCGGTGAATCACCGCGTGCAGGCGCAGCAGTCGCAGGCAAAGCGGAAGAAAAAGAAGAAAGTGCGCATCACGATCATTGTGGTCGTGGTGCTGGCGCTGCTTATCGGCGAGTTTGCGATTCTGATGAATCACTGGGTCAGCCCGCCGAGTCTGAGCGGCGGCAATCCAGACGACGGTGTGAACGTCAGCGCCGACGGCCGCAAGAAGGGGTGCTATACGTTCCTCATCGCCGGCAAGGACCGCGCGGCCGGTCTGACGGATACGGTGCTCGTCGGCATGCTCGACACGGAGAATAAGTCTCTGAAATTTGTCAGCATCCCGCGCGACACGGCCGTGAACGTGTCCTATAAACCCAAGAAGATGAACCAGTACTACGCCGCGGCCGAGAACAACGGCAAGGACGGCGTGGAGGCGCTCATCGGCGGCGCGGAGCAGATCCTCGGCTACCGGGTCGACAGTTATGCGCTCTTTGACGTGGAGGTGTTCGTCGAACTCATCGACGCCATGGGCGGCATCGACTTCGACGTTCCGGTCGATATGGACTATGACGACCCCGGTCAGAATCTGAGCATCCATGTCCAGAAGGGCTATCAGCACCTCAACGGCTATCAGACCATGGGTGTGTTCCGCTTCCGCAACACGTATGCCAACGGCGATATCGGCCGCATCGACGTGCAGCACCAGTTGCTTAAGGCCATGACGAGCCAGTTTTTGAAGCTGCACAACATCCCAAATCTCAACAAACTCATTGACATCTATGAAAAGGACGTCACCACAAACCTGTCGGCAGGCAACGTGATGTTCTACGTCAAGGAGTTTTTGAAACTTGATGAAAGCGCCATCTCGTTTGAGACGATCCCGGCCAACTACAACGGTACCAAAAACGGTATGTCCTATGTGTTCATCCACGTGGATGAGTGGCTGGATTATCTCAACACCTGGCTCAACCCCTATACAACGGAGATCACGTCCGCGAACGTGGACATTCTCTATGAATCCAATGGGCAGGTCGTGGCCACGTCCGGCACCGTCCAGGGCCCGAACAAATGGTAACGAAAAGGAAGGATGTAGCATTATGATGCCTGCTAACGAGCTTGCCACGGTTATCGTCAAGGCGCTGGACGCAAAAAAGGGCGAGAACATTCAGCTGCTCAAGACCCGGGAACTGACGACGCTGGCGGACTATTTTGTCATCTGCACGGCCAGCTCCTCGACGCACGTCAAGACCCTGACCGACGCCGTGGAAGCGGCGGCGGACGACGTGGGCGAACCTGTCCTGCGCCGGGAGGGCCACCGCAGCGGCAGCTGGGTCCTGCTCGACTACGGCTGTGTGATCGTGCACGTGTTCCAGGACGAGGCCCGCAAGTTTTATGATCTGGAGCGGCTCTGGAGCGACGCGGAGGTCGTGGACATCTCCGACATGCGCGCTTAAAGCACCAACAGGAACCAACCGGGGCGGACCATCGCGCCGCCCCGCGATCTACTTATGATTTTTTGATTTTTCAGAGAGAAGTGAATGTTATGAAGTACGATTTCCAGGCGATCGAGAAAAAATGGCAGGCGCGCTGGGAGAAAGAAAAGCCCTTTGCAGCCGTCACCGGTGACCCGCGGCCGAAGTTTTACGGCCTGATCGAGTTCCCGTACCCCTCCGGCCAGGGCCTGCACGTCGGCCACCCGCGCCCGTTCACGGCAATGGACATCATCTGCCGCAAGCGCCGGATGCAGGGCTACAACGTTCTGTTCCCGATCGGCTTTGACGCCTTCGGCCTGCCGACCGAGAACTATGCCATCAAGAACCATATCCACCCGGCCGTCGTGACGAAAAACAACATTGCCAACTTCACCAGTCAGCTCAAGATGCTCGGCTACAGCTTTGACTGGGACCGCGCGGTCGATACGACCGACCCCGCCTACTACAAGTGGACGCAGTGGATCTTCCTGCAGATGTATAAGCACGGCCTGGCCTATAAGACCACGATGCCCGTCAACTGGTGCACGAGCTGCAAGTGCGTGCTCGCCAACGAAGAGGTCGTCAACGGCGTCTGCGAGCGCTGCGGCAGCGAGGTCGTGCGCAAGGAGAAGAGCCAGTGGATGCTCGCCATCACGAAGTACGCCCAGCGCCTGATCGACGATCTGGACGATGTGGATTACATCGAGCGCGTCAAGACGCAGCAGCGCAACTGGATCGGCCGCTCCACCGGCGCGGAGATCACGTTCAAGACCAACATCGGCGACGACATCACCGTCTACACCACCCGCGCCGACACGCTCTTCGGCACGACGTACATGGTCATCTCGCCGGAGCACCCGCTGCTCAAGCAGTGGCAGCCGCACATCGCCAACTGGGACGCCGTGGCCGCCTATCAGGAAGAGGCTGCGCACAAGTCCGATTTTGAGCGCGGCGAGCTCAACAAGGAAAAGACCGGTGTCCGTCTCGAGGGCATCGAGGTCATGAACCCCGTGACGCATAAGGCACTGCCCATGTTCGTCTCGGACTACGTTCTCATGGGCTATGGCACCGGCATCGTCATGGGCGTTCCGGGCCACGACCAGCGCGACTGGGAGTTCGCTACGAAGTTCGGCCTGCCGATCGTCGAGGTCGTCGCCGGCGGCGACGTGACGAAGGAAGCCTTCGTCGCCAAGGACGACAGCGCCGTCATGGTCAACTCTGGCTTCCTCAACGGCATGACCGTGAAAGAGGCTATCCCTGCCATGAAGAAGTATGTCGTGGAGCAGGGCTTCGGCAAGGAAAAGGTCAACTATAAGCTGCGTGACTGGGTCTTCAGCCGCCAGCGTTACTGGGGCGAGCCGATCCCGCTCGTCAACTGCCCGAAGTGCGGCTGGGTGCCGATCCCGGAGGATCAGCTCCCGCTTGTGCTCCCGCAGGTGGACAGCTATGAGCCCACCGACGACGGCGAGAGCCCGCTGAGCAAGATGACCGACTGGGTCAACACCACCTGCCCGCAGTGCGGCGGCCCTGCCAAGCGCGAGACCGATACCATGCCGCAGTGGGCCGGCTCGAGCTGGTATTTCCTGCGCTACATGGACCCGCACAATGACAAAGCGCTCGCTTCCAAGGAGGCGCTGGACTACTGGAGCCCGGTCGACTGGTACAACGGCGGCATGGAGCACACCACGCTCCATCTGCTCTACAGCCGCTTCTGGCACAAGTTTTTGTATGACATCGGCGTCGTGCCGACCAAGGAGCCGTATCAGAAGCGCACAAGCCACGGCATGATCCTCGGCGAGGGCGGCGAGAAGATGTCCAAGTCCCGCGGCAACGTCGTCAACCCCAACGACATCGTCGATCAGTACGGCGCGGACACCATGCGTCTGCACATCATGTTCATCGGTGACTTTGAGAAGGCCGTCACCTGGTCCAACGAGGCCGTCAAGGGCTCGAAGCGCTTCCTCGACCGCGTCTGGAACCTGGCCGAGAGCTGCACGGACGACCCGGCCATCTCGGACAAGAACGAGACGATCATCCACAAGACCATCAAGAAGGTCACGGAGGACATCGACGAGCTGAAGATGAACACCGCCATCGCGTCCATGATGACCATGGCCAACGAGTTTGCCACCAACGGCTGCACGAAGGGCGATATGGAGCAGCTGCTGCTCCTGCTCAGCCCGTTTGCACCGCACATCGTCGAGGAGCTCTGGGAACGGCTCGGCTTCGCCGCCAAGTACGGCAAGATGTGCTGCCAGTGCGACTGGCCGACGTATGACGAGGCCAAAACGGTCGACACGACCGTCACCATGGCCGTGCAGGTGCTCGGCAAGCTCAAGGGCACCGTCACCGTGGCCAAGGACAGCGACCAGCAGACTGTTGTCGACGCGGCGCTGCAGCTCGATAAGGTCCAGCGCCAGATGGAGGGCATGCAGATCGTGAAGGTCATCCACGTCCCGAACAAGCTTGTCAACCTGATTTTGAAGCCGAAGGCCTAACTTCATCTTGACATCTGCGATCATTGCAATTATAATATTAACGCTAAAGCCATGCATGATGGCCCTTGAAGCGCCGCAAGGCGTATTTGGAGGGAGGGAATAAAATGTCTGAAATCTACGTCAAGGAGAATGAGTCTCTGGACAACGCGCTCAAGAGATTTAAGCGCAGCTGTGCCAAGGCCGGCGTCATGTCTGATCTGCGCCGCAAGGAGTACTACCAGAGCCCCAGCGTTCGTCGCCGCAAAAAGTCGGAGGCTGCACGCAAGAACAAGAATAAGCGTTACTACTAATGCAAACAAAAAATCCTGCATCCGAGGATGCAGGATTTTTCTTTGCTTTTTCAGCCCTGCTGCTCGTACACTGGCAGGTCCACATACGTCGGCGCGTGCGCCAGCGCCGGGATCAGCACGTCGACGGCGTCCGTCATGCGCAGCTTGAGCGTGGAGGTGTTGATGCACGGGTGGCAGCAGAGGTACGTATCGTCCAGCAGGTCGCGGTCGATGAGCAGACGCACGCGATGGCCATGATCGTTCATCAGCCCCAGCACGCTCACGGAGCCGGGCGTGATGTCCAGCAGCTCGCGCATATGCTCCGGCGATGCGAACGACAGCCGCGCGCTGCCGATCTGGTGCGAGAGATCCTTCGTGCGAAACGGCTTGTGCCCCGGCATCAGCAGCAGGTAAAATGCCGTCTGCTGCCGGTTCGTGAGGAAGAGATTCTTGCAGATCCCGGCCCCCAGCACGTCCTCCACGGCGGCGCAGGC
>OMED01000690.1_pt1 | contig 16076 bp, 13 predicted proteins | sample 1673411 | NCBI WGS metagenome assembly OMED01 (sample SAMEA103958110, study PRJEB25191) | human gut metagenome | reverse complement strand
TAAGTACACGAACCTGTCCACGGGCAGCAGCGCACGAATTTGATGAAAGTTAACTATAAAGACAACAATTGAAAAAGTAATGCAATTTTGCATACAAAAAGGCCATCCGCGGATGCGGATGGCCGAATTAATTTTTTGAGGGTATCAGACGGAAGCGCTGCTTGCGCGGTAGATCAGAGTGACTGCCTGACCGCGGGTGCAGGTCGCGTTGGGAGCAAAGGTCGTTGCGGTGGTGCCCTTGGTAACGCCGTTGGCAACTGCCCATGCAACTGCGTCTGCGCAGTAGGAGTCTGCCGCTACGTCAGTGAAGTCGGTGCCGCTGGTGACCTTGTCGTCGCCGCTTGCGCGGAACAGGAAGGTTACGATCTGGCCGCGAGTGCACACGGCGTTCGGATCGAAGGTCTCGGCGGCCGTGCCGTTGGTGATGCCGGTGGAAGCCGCCCAGACGATCGCGTCGCGGTAAACGCTGCTTTCCTTAACGTCGGTGAACGGATTCTTCAGACTACCGACGCTGGGAGAACCGGCAGCGCGGTACAGGAAGGTTACGATCTGCGCGCGGGTGCAGCCGTCGTTGACGCCGAAGGTGTCGGCGGTTATGCCGTTTGTGACCTTGTTCTCAACCGCCCAGAGGATCGCGTCGTAGTAGGGGCTGCCGGACTTGACATCCTTGAACGGATTCTCGGCCGGAGTGGGCTCGGGATCGACGGCAGGAAGCTGATCGACGGGGATGACCGCGTTGACGGAGCCGTTGTCGAGAGTGATCTGATAGTTCTGCGAGTATCTTGCCTTGCCCTGCTCGTAGGTGTAGATGACGAGGGCGAGGGTGTGGCCTTCCTCAACGGTGTAGAGGTTGGGCTGGAGGTAGATGGTGTAGTCGTGGTTTTCACCGACCTTCAGAGCAACCTTGGTGTCGGCCGAAGCGGAGTTGTAGCCTGCGCCGGGGTTGCACAGATCCATCCAGCCGCGAGCGATGATCTTGTAGCTGACGTCGCTTGCCTTGAGTTCTGCGTAATCATAGTTGCTCAGGCCGCCGCCCATCCATGCGCCGTTTTCGGTGAGGTCCTTGGGAACATAGCTGCCCTCGGTGTTGAATGCCTTGAAGGTCTTGCCTTCGGGAGCGATGTCAACGAGCATTGCGCTGACCATGAGCGCGTCGCGGTCGATAAGATCGGCTGCGTCGGGCAGGGAAACAGTCACGCCGCTGCCTGCTGCGCTTGCAACGTAGTTGTCGTGATCAAGCGCGCTGAGGTCAAGCTCGGGAGAAACTGCGTTGTCGTGATCGACGCCACCGCGCGGAGCGTTGGGAGCGTCGTAGTTATCAACGCTTGCAGAGAAGTTAACGGCAACCGAGCCCTTGATGACCGTGTCGGCCTTGACGGGCATGGTGTACATTGCGCTGACTGCGGTATCGCCTTCGGTGAGCTTATCTCTCCAGTTGCGGCTGTTGATGCCGAGGGAGGAGTAATCGCTGTTTATGGTGGTGCTGCCGGTCTTGCCGGAGGAAAGGGTCACGCTCTTTGCGGTGTCCCAGCTGTCATAGGTGTGCCATACGGAAGCGTCGTGGCTGTCCTGAGCGGTGACTGCCGCCATGTTTTCTGCGCCGTTTTCAACGCCGCACAGATAGTGGCTGAACCAACGGTTAAGGACATTGTTGTAGCTTTCGCCGTCAATGTAGAACTCGAGGTTGCCGGCAGGGTAGCTGGGAGTGAGGTGAGCGTCCTGGTGGAGCAGGAGCTTTACGTTTACGCCGGCCTTCTGGTATGCCTGATACATCAGGTCAAATTCCTTGGTGCGGACGTTGTCGTCGTTGAGGCCGTGAACTATGAGTGCAGGGCACTTGATGTTCTCTGCGTCAAGAGTGTAGTCACGGGTAGCCCAGTGCTTGGAGTAGTCGCCGTTGGTGGCGAGCTGATCCTGCTGGATCTGATACAGATAGTTGCCGTACTTCTCGGCGATGGTAGCGTAGTCGGCAGGATCGAGGTAACGGCCGTTGCAGTACCATGCGAGCATCTCAGAATAGCTTGCCGACCATGCGCTGGTGGAAATACCCTGAGAGTTGGTGTACTCATACCAGCTTGCGATGCCTGCTACGGGAACGATGGTCTCGAGACCGGCAACGCCGGTGGTGGCCAGACCGAACTGAGTGGTGCCTGCGTATGAGCGGCCGGTCATGCCGACCTTGCCGCTGGACCAGTCTGCCGCGATGGTGATGTTGCTGGTCTTGTCGGTGTAGGCTACGCGATCGCCGTGCAGCCATTCGATGACGCACTTGAACGCATCGATCTCAAGATCGGTGCCGCAGGTCTCGAAGCCGTCCGAGCCCTTGGTGCCGAGACCGCCGCACTCGACGACGGCAAAGCCGCGCACGAGGTAGTAGTCGTACCACTCGAGATCTTCGTAGTCGTACATGCCCTCGGAGGGGTTCCAGTAGTACCAATCTGCGCTGTTTGCGTTCGCGGCGGCCTGCGCGGTGGTTGCGCTGCCTGCCGGAGTGCGTGCTGCCGGCTGGCTGTAGAGCTTGGAAATGTCATAGCTCTCGCTGCCGAGATTTTCGCCGGGGCTCATGGAATCGTTGCAGCCGGTGATGTAGGGGCGAGCTTCGTAGATGGTAGCTGCCTTGTAGTTGCCCTCGACTGCCGCACGTGGAACCTGAACAACGGCCTTGACGAGGTCGAGCTTGCCGTCATCGTCGGTGTCGTAGTTGGTCTCGACGTATACGCAGTAGCGGATGATGTCGCTGTCGGCATTGCTGTAGCCGGTCTCGACAGAACCGGTGGTGTACGGGAATATGGGCTGAGCCATACCGTTCATGTAAAGCGGCTGGAGCTTATCGGCATGCAGTGCGTCGTACATGGTGTTGGCAACTGCCTTCATCTGACGGTAAGCGTCAAGGGTGCAGGCCGCGTCGGTGTCGGTATCGGCACTGATCATGCCCATGCTGCGAGCCAGAGCAAGATAGTCGGCAGGGAAGGTGCCGAGCTGCTTTTCGCTCATGCCCGTCCAAAGCAGCAGTGCGCGCACTGCGTCTGCAACAGACAGCTCTTCGCTTGCGGAAGCGCCGTCGGGGATGGTGATGCTGCTGTCAATGTCTGCAAGATCCGCATAGGTCAGCACGTCGCTGCTGTCTGCCGGCTCGGCAAAGGCTGCGCCGGGCAGAACGGAGAGGATCATGACAAGGCTCATCAACAGAGCAAGAAGTCTTCTCTTCATAATACGCCTTCTTTCTGAGTATTCTAAATCAGTACACCTAATAATAATACAAGGTTACCGATTTATGTGGTTTAGTTTAAAGCGCGAAAGTGAAATTTTCAATTGACAGAATTAACGAGCGTTAAGAAAAATTAATACCGATATTTGTAGTATTTATATGAAATCGCGAAAGTGTATCAAACTTACGTGATTAAACGACAAAAGCAGCCTGAAATGTCCAGCATTTCGGGCTGCTTTTGGAAAATGATTATATTCAGAAAGCCATTCCGCCTGCGAAGCGGTTGAACATGACCGCGACCTGCGAACGGACCGCACTGCCCTTCGGGCTGAGCGTTGTGCTGCTTGTGCCGTTGATGATCCCTGCGCCTATTGCCCAGCACATGCTCTCGCGTGCAAAGGGGCTTACCTGCTGCGCGTCGGAATAGCCGCCGATATCGGCGTAAACGTCGGTGTTATAGCCCTTGTAGTTTGCGTATCTGTGCAGGAAGGTGACAAGCTGCTCGCGTGTGAGCGTTTCGTTCGGCGCGAAAGTGCCGTCGGCGTAGCCGTTGGAGATGTTGTTGTGCGAGCCCCAGAGCAGAGCATTGTAGCAATACTGCGAGGAGCTTACATCGGAAAAGCGGTTTTCGTATCCCGAAACATCGGGGCTTCCGTCGAGGCGATAGAGCACCGTCACGAGCATGGCTCGGTCCATTGTAACATTGACGCCGAAATTGGTCTCCGTCAGCCCCTTGAACATGCCTGCCGCAACAACATTGTCAATGTCGTTATGCGCCCAGTAGGTCACGGGAACATCGGCAAAATTTTTCGAGGGGCAATTGTCGCCGAACAGGCAGCCGTCCTTCCACACGGCAACGGCGGTGACGTCTGATGCCGGCATCGTTATGTACCAGTATCCGTCGCTGCCCTTTGAGGCTGTCGCGCCGCTTACTTCCCAGTGGTCAAATATCTTTGTTCCGTTAGCGCTCGGAACAAGCTTTATTCTTGTGCCGGCCGAGTAGCTTCCGCTGCCTTCGCCGCCGGAAACGGTGAGCTTATAGGTCGTCGGCTCCGGAGTGGCGCCGCCTGCCCAAACGGCGACGAGAGTCCGAGTTTTGTCTGCGATCGTCGAGGTCGTAACGGCCTGACCTGTGCCGGAATCTTTCCAGTAGTCGAGCTTGTATCCGTCGCGCTTGACGGTGGGGAACGAGCCGTAGGCCTTGTCCTTATAGTAAGCAACGACGCGGTTTCCGCTCACCGTGCCGCCGTTTGCGTTGAAAACTCCGGCAACGAAGTGCGTAAGCTCGGTGCTGTAATTGTTATAAAGGAAGATCTCCGCCTCGTTTATGCGGCGCTTGACCAGCCCGGGGAGGATCTCGCCGCCGGCAGAGCACAAAACCGCGAACGAATCCGCAAGCTCAAGATCGGAAACAGGGTTGCCGTAGCTGTCTTTAAAGCCCTGCTGTATGTACCGAGCCAGTCTCCAGCCTGTGTTGTAATCGACCCAGTTCGGCCCAAAGTTGTAAGCAAGGCTTACAAGCGCGTCAAACTGATTTTGCGTCAAGCTCAGTCCGTATTTTTTCGCGGTGTTGTTGACGCCTCTTTCAAATCCGACTATATCCTGCTCAAAATATGCATCGGCCTGCTCGAGCGTGATCTCCATGCCCTCGTAAATGTCCGAAGCATAATGCCCGTAGCCGATGGTCCAGTATTCCTCGCTCGGATGCGCCTTGTATGCCGTAAGCCGTAGCCCCTCCCAGCCCTTAATGAGGAGCTTTAGGTTGTCGCTGGCTTTCATGTCTGCCTCCGCAGCATCGGCGAAGGCCACCGTCGGCACAAGCGTCACGAGCATCAGAACGGCAAGCAGGAAGGATATGTACCTTTTCATATGCGTGTCTCCTGTTTTGCGTGATGTGTGAAAATAAGTTTAAAAATGAGTGGCAAAATTATTACATTCTGCATTCTAACAAAAAAACCTTGAAAAATCAAGGCTTTTGTTGTCGAACGCCCCGGACGGTAAAATTTACTGCGCCGAAAATGCCCGAAAGGGGCAAAAGTCGCCTAAATGCGAGGTGCTTGGACGGCCTATTTTGTCACAGGCGCTTATTGACAGAATCGGACGGATATTATAAAATTTATTGTCCGATATTTATAATTATTGAGGAGCTGAGTGCAATGCGTGATTACAGCAAGGAATTTGCCGACAGAGTGCAGTATATAAGAAGCCTCGTGGAAACGAGCGGCGTTGACGGCATCGTTTTCGGAAACTCCGGCGGCAAGGACTCTGCCCTTGTCGGCATACTGTGCAAGTTTGCCTGCGAGAACACCGTGGGTATCATGATGCCCTGCGCGTCAAAGCGCAATTTTGAGCAGGATATGAAGGATGCTAAGGAGGTTGCCGAGCATTTCGGCATAGAAAGCCGCGTCATCGACCTGACCGACGTCCGCCAGGCGGAGATAGACAGGCTTCAGGGCATAACGACGCTGACAAATGCCGCCGTCAATAACATTGCTCCGCGCCTTAGAATGACAACGCTGTACGCCGTTGCGGCCTCGGAATACCGCCTCGTTGCCGGAACGGGCAACCGCAGCGAGCGCTACATGGGCTATTTTACAAAGTGGGGCGACGGCTCGTGCGATTTTAACCCCATATCCGATCTGACCGCGACCGAGATCATCGAATTTCTCAAATGGCTCACTGCACCTGCATGCATCATAAACAAAGCACCCTCGGCAGGACTGTTCGACGGTCAGACCGATGAGGACGAGATGGGCGTGAGCTATCACGCGATCGACAGCTATATTAACGGCGGCGAGGTAAGCCCCACCGAGAAGAAGATAATCGACCGCTACCACCGCGTAAGCGAGCATAAGCGCAGCGGCATAAACGTATTTAAGCAGATAGATGAGTAAACACGAATTTTATGAAAATCCCCTGTGCGGGAGATATGCCGGAGAAGAGATGAAGCGCCTTTTCTCCGATGACTTCAAGTTCTCGACCTGGCGCAGATTGTGGATCGCCCTTGCCGAGAGCGAGAAAGAGCTTGGACTCGATATAAGCGATGCGCAGATCGAGCAGATGAAAGCGCACGTTGACGATATCGACTACGAGTCGGCGACCCGGCACGAGCATGAGGTGCGCCACGACGTTATGGCGCATGTGCTCACCTTCGGCGAGTGCTGCCCCGACGCAAAGCCGATAATCCACCTCGGTGCAACGAGCTGCTATGTCGGCGATAACACCGATATCATCCGAATGCGTGAGGCGCTCGTTCTTGTGCGGAAAAAGCTTGTAAACGCCATCGCGGCGCTGCGCGATTTTGCCGAAAAGTACAAAAGCGTTCCGACGCTTGCGTACACGCATTTTCAGGCAGCGCAGCCGACGACAGTCGGCAAGCGCGCAACTCTCTGGGCGTATGACCTCATAAGCGACCTTGAGCAGCTTGATTTCCAGCTCGGCAGGCTCGAGCTTTTGGGCTGCAAGGGCACGACCGGAACCGGCGCAAGCTTCCTTGAGCTTTTCGACGGCGACGAGAAAAAGGTGACGGAGCTTGAAAAACTCATAGCCGAAAAAATGGGCTTTAGCCGCTGCGCCCCCGTGAGCGGACAGACGTATTCGCGCAAAGTCGATTTTTATGTTTTGCAGGTGCTCTCCGGCATTGCGCAGAGCGCGTCGAAATTCTCAAGCGATGTAAGGCTTCTGTCGCACCTTAAGGAGGTCGATGAGCCGTTTGAGTCAAAGCAGATAGGCTCGTCGGCGATGGCCTATAAGCGCAATCCCATGCGGAGCGAGCGCATAGCGTCGCTTTCGCGCTTTGTCATAAGCGATCTGCAAAATGCAGCCTTCACCGCGTCGAGCCAGTGGCTCGAGCGCACGCTGGATGATTCGGCAAACAGAAGGTTGAGCATCCCCGAGGCTTTCCTTGCCGTTGACGGTATCCTCAACCTTTATATAAACGTCGCGTCCGGCATGAAGATATATCCTGCCGTGTGCAAAAAGCATCTGGATGAGGAGCTGCCGTTCATGGCAAGCGAAAACATCCTCATGTACTGCGTTAAAAATAAGGGTGGCGACAGGCAGGAGCTGCACGAGCGCATCCGCGTCCACTCCGTTGCCGCGGCGCAGCAGGTCAAGCTCTATGGCGAGAAAAACGATCTGCTCGAGCGCATAATGGCAGACCCTGCGTTCAAGCTCAGCGAGGATGAGCTGCGTGAGATGTGCGATCCGCGCGGCTTCACCGGCATGGCCGAGCATCAGACCGAAAAGTTTATAAATGAGTATCTTGATCCTGTCATCGACGCAAACAAAGAGTATCTCGGCGTCGAGGCAAGTGTAAATGTGTAAAGGAGCGTAACAATGTTAACTGCAATCGTGGGAACAAACTGGGGCGATGAGGGCAAGGGCCGCATGGTCGATCTGCTCTCTGAAAATTACGACATCGTTGTCCGCTATCAGGGCGGCAACAACGCAGGCCACACCGTGGTAAACGACAAGGGCAAGTTCATCCTGAACCTGCTGCCGTCCGGCATCCTCCGCGACGACACCGTCAACGTCCTCGGTGCCGGCATAGTCATCGACCTTGAGCACCTGTTTAATGAGACCGCGCGTCTGCGCGAGGGCGGTATCGCAATAAGCCCGGAAAACCTCAAGATCAGCGACCGCGCAACCATCTGCATGCCCTATCACAAGCTCCTTGACGGACTGGAAGAGGACAGACTCGGCGACAAGAAGTTCGGCTCGACACGCCGCGGCATTTCTCCGGTCTATTCCGATAAGTTCATGAAAAAAGCACTGCGCATGGGCGACCTTAAAAACCTCGATCACCTGCGCGGCCGCATTGCCGATATCATCGAGTGGAAAAACCTCACCGTCGCCGGCGGCTACGGTCACGAGCCGATAGACGTTGACGAGATCATGGCGTGGCTCGAAAAATATGGCAAGCCCTTTGCAGACTATGTGTGCGATACGACCGTGTACCTCACCGATGCGGTGAAGGCCGGCAAGTCGGTCATGTTCGAGGCTCAGCTCGGCGCACTGCGCGATATCGACTTCGGCATCTATCCCTACACCTCCGCCTCAACGACGCTTGCGGCCTATGCGCCCATCGGCTCCGGCGTTCCTCAGCTCAAGCTCGATGAGAGCATCGGCATCATGAAGGCTTACTCCAGCTGTGTCGGCGAAGGCCCCTTCACCTGCGAAATGTTCGGCGACGAGGCTCACGCACTGCGCGAGGCAGGCGGTGAGTACGGCGCTGCAACCGGTCGTCCGCGCAGAGTCGGCGGCTTCGACGTCGTTGCATCGCGCTACGGCGCAATGATGCAGGGCTGCACCTGCATCGCCCTGACAAAGCTCGACGTTATGAGCTATATGGACAAGATCCCCGTCTGCGTGGCTTACGAGCTTGACGGCAAGAGAATCGAAAACTTCCCCGGCAACATCGAGGAGCTTGAGCGCGCAAAGCCCATATATGAATATGTCGAGGGCTTCAAGTGCGATATTTCCGGCTGCCGCAAGCCCGAGGATCTGCCCAAGGCGGCGCTTGACTATGTCAAGTTCATCGAAAAGGCAGTCGGCTGCCCGATCAAATACGTTTCAGTCAGCGCCGAGCGCGAGGGCTGCATCGAGATGTTTTAACGGGAGGGCAAGGAATGCAGAATCAGCGCGTACTTGTTCTTGACTTTGGCGGCCAGTATAACCAGCTCATCGCACGCAGAGTCCGTGAATGCAACGTCTACTGCGAGGTAAAGCCTCACAGCATGACGATAGACGAAATTAAAGCATATGATCCCATTGGTATTATTTTCACCGGCGGTCCGCAGAGCGTTTACGCTGCCGGCTCGCCGCAGGTGGATCCGAAGATATTCGAGCTTGGCATTCCCGTGCTCGGCATATGCTACGGCTGCCAGCTAATGGCGCACTACCTCGGCGGAGAGGTCACTGCCGCGCAGTCGGATACGGCTCGCGAATACGGCAAGACCCCGACCTTCTTCGACACCGACTGCCGCCTTTTCAAGGGCCTGCCGGAAGAGAGCGTGACGTGGATGAGCCACGGCGACTACATGGCCAAGGTTCCCGAGAGCTTCCGCCTTGTTGCGCACAGCGCAGCCTGCCCTACCGTCGGCATATGCGACGAAGCACGCAGATTTTACGGCGTGCAGTTCCACCCGGAAGTGAACCACACCGAATACGGCCAGAAAATGCTGCACAACTTCCTGTATGAGGTCTGCGGCGCAAAGGGCGACTGGACGATGGGCGACTATATGCGCGCATCCATTGAATCTATCCGCGCTAAGGTCGGCGACGGCAAGGTGCTGCTGGCACTCTCCGGCGGCGTGGATTCCTCCGTTGCGGCGGCGCTGCTCGCCGAGGCTGTCGGCAATCAGCTAACCTGCATTTTCGTCGATCACGGCCTTATGCGTAAGGATGAGGGCGACGAGGTCGAGGCGGCGTTCAAAAACTGGGATATAAACTTCATCCGCGTAAACGCACAGGATCGCTTCCTGTCCAAGCTCGCCGGCGTTTCCGAACCCGAGGCAAAGCGCAAGATCATCGGCGAGGAGTTTATACGCGTGTTCGAGGACGAGGGCAAGAAAATAGGCTCGGTTGACTATCTCGCTCAGGGCACTATTTACCCCGACGTTATCGAGTCCGGCACGAACGTTGCGGCCGTTATCAAGAGTCACCACAATGTCGGCGGCCTGCCCGATTTCGTTGACTTCAAGGAGATCATCGAGCCGCTGCGCCTGCTGTTCAAGGATGAGGTTCGCACGCTCGGACGTGAGCTTGGTCTGCCCGAGTATCTGGTAATGCGCCAGCCGTTCCCCGGCCCCGGCCTTGCCATCCGCGTCATCGGCGATATCACGAAGGAAAAGCTCGATATCCTGCGCGAGGCAGACTTCATCTTCCGCGACGAGATCACAAAGGCGCACCTCGAGGGCACGATGAATCAGTATTTCGCTGTGCTCACGAATATGCGCTCTGTCGGCGTAATGGGCGACGGCAGAACCTATGACTATACCCTAGCCCTGCGCTCTGTTACAACGACCGACTTCATGACTGCCGACTGGGCACGCATTCCCTATGACGTGCTCGATAAAGTCTCCGTGCGTATCGTAAACGAGGTCAAGGGCATAAACCGCATCGTCTACGACATAACCTCCAAACCCCCCGCAACAATCGAGTGGGAATAATCACAGAAAGCCTAAAAACCCAGTAATATCAAGGGCTTTCGGATTTCGCTCACCCCTTTTGATAACGATTTGATAACAATCCTTAGAGTGACCATTATTCTATACCACGAGTGGTTTGTAGGTTATCAGAATAATAGTCAAGTGGTTGTCATCAACAATTAAATCTGTATTAGACGATTAAAAAGCCCTTAACTGTGGATTACCGCAGTTAAGGGCTTTTTGTCGTCTTTTTTCTTAGTCCGGTTTCAAACGGTCTTTGAACGCTTCGACCATAGCATCGCTGAGTTCTTGGGAAGGAACTTTAACCCATCCGCCCGTTGTATCGAACTTGGGATAGTGATAGCGCCATTGGTCGTAGGTTTCCTTGTCGATCTCACCTGAATCGAGTTTGGCTTTCTGTTCGTTCCAAGCGGCAAGCATACGGATAACCTCTGCGGCATCCTTGCCTTTGTCGGCATTAACTTTAAGGCAGAGTTCCCCATCGGCTTCGCTGACGGTAATGCCATAAATGTCTTCAAGCGCAAAGAAAGTGTGAGCCAAACCTATGTAACTGTCAATATCGGGCACGTTCAATGCTTCGGGTGCAACATCCAAAACTTGTGCCAACGCTGCGGTAATATCCGCTTTTGGAGTACGGGAACCTGTTTCATACTGTGCCATGCGAACATCAGCAGATTTATCGGGAAAACCGAGTTGTAAACCGAGATATTTCTGTGTCATTCCACGCAGATTTCGGAAAAAGTGAATTCTTTCGCTAATAGCCATAGTAATTACGCTCCTTGTTTATATACTGTGCAATCAGTATAAGAACCTGTCAAGCATCGGGTAGTATTTTCTGCGAAAATATCAACCCTAACTTGCTTGACAGAACCTTGTATTGGGTGCAATTTCATTGTACACCCAGTATAGCAGAAATGTTTAGTGGTGTCAAGAGAAATCAAAACAAAAAAGTTTAGTATTTTCTCGCAAGCCACTTGACAAAAGCAAATATGCTTAGTATAATGATATAGAACTAAGCAATTACGCTTAGTAAAATTGAATGACCGTCCAAGTGTGATATGATTTTGTCAAGACCTCCGAGTGGCGACGGAGCGAGCGAAACAACGCCGCTGAAACAGCAGGGGTAGGAACGGCACTTGGGTAAAACGGCACCCCATTATACTAACCGAAGAAAGGAGGAAACTTATGGGACAACAGTTTATGCGAGTGGAAGAAGTCGCTGAGATTCTCGATGTTTCAACCTCGTATGCCTACAAAGTCATACGAGAGCTGAACGAGGAACTGAAGCGTAAAGGCTTTATTACCATATCAGGAAGAGTCAACAGAGAGTATTTTAATGAAAGGCTGTACCAAGCCAGAAAGGAGAACAAAAATGCCTGTTTATAAAAATGAAGATAACGGCACTTGGTATGTTTTAACACGATATGTAGATTGGAAAGGCGAGCGCAAACAGAAATGTAAGCGAGGTTTTGAAACCAAACGTGAGGCTCAGGAGTGGGAGCGAGTATTTAAGCAGCAAAGTGCTGCCGATATGGATATGAACTTTTCCGCCTTTGTTGAGCTTTATATAAAGGACATAAAACCTCGCTTAAAAGAAAACACTTGGCTGACCAAAAAGCATATCATTGAAACCAAGATTTTACCCTATTTTGAAAAGAAAAATGTCAGTGAGATCACCACAAAGGATGTAATCGCTTGGCAGAATGAATTGCTCGCTTTTCGTGATGAAAAGAAGAAGCCGTATTCACAGACCTATCTCAAAACCGTCCACAATCAGCTTAGTGCTATATTTAACCACGCTGTAAGACATTATGACCTTCGTTCCAATCCCGCCGCAAAAGCCGGTAATATGGGCACAGAGGAACGCAAGGAAATGAAGTTTTGGACGAAAGAAGAGTACAAGAAGTTTGCCGATGAAATGATGGACAAGCCCGTATCCTATTACGCATTTGAAATGCTTTACTGGTGCGGCATTCGTGAGGGCGAGTTGCTCGCCCTGACTGCGGGGGACTTCGACTTTGGAAAAGGTACGGTGACAATCAGCAAATCCTATCAGCGTTTGCACGGCGAAGATGTCATTACCACACCGAAAACAAGGAAAAGCAACCGCACAATTAAAATGCCGCAGTTTCTCTGTGAGGAAATGCAGGATTATATCGGTATGCTGTACGGCTACAAAAAGAAAGACCGTATATTCCCCATTTCAAAGAATTATCTGCACCGAGAAATGGATCGTGGTTCAAGAGCCGCAGGGGTAAAGCGTATCCGCATTCACGACTTGCGCCATAGCCATATTTCCCTGCTCATAGATATGGGCTTTTCTGCGGTGGCAATTGCTGACCGTGTCGGTCACGAAAGCATTGAGATCACATATCGCTATGCACACTTATTCCCGTCAAAACAGACAGAAATGGCAAAGAAACTTGAATATGAAAGGATGGATATTGAAAATGTCCGCTAAAAATCTTGACCGCCACAACCGTTGGAGGAGCAAAACAATCGCTTTTCGTATGTCGCCACAGGAGGCTGATGTTTTGGACAGTAATGTCAGAATATCGGGACTGACAAAGCAAGATTATCTTTGTGCCCGTGCCCTGCAACAACAAATAACGGTGGTCGGCAATCCGAGAGTTTATAAGGCTCTGCGAAACGAGCTTGCCGCCGTCCTCGATGAACTTAAGCGCATCGAAGCCGGCGCAAATGTTCACGATGACCTGCTCGATCGCATTGAGCAGATTAACACCACGCTATATGGAATGAAGGAGCGAAAGGATGGCATATAAAACCGAAAAGACTGTTCCCATTGTATCTGTTGGCGCAGATACGGAACAGTCTTCTCAAAAATGTACTGCAAATATTATAACCTATGACTCCTCCAATTTCAATAGTTTTGAGAAAAATTGAAAGGAGGCAACGCCTATGGCGGAATTAAAAATCATCAGTATGGATGAAGTGCCTGTCGAAGAAGTGGAATGGCTGTGGTATCCCTATATCCCATACGGTAAGTTGACAATCATTCACGGCGACGGCGGTGAAGGAAAAACAACACTGATACTGAGATTAGCGGCTCTGTTGTCAAGGGGAGAAAAACTACCCTGCGACGACACCGAGCGTGAGCCTATCAAGGTAATATATCAAACCGCAGAGGATGGGCTTGGGGATACCATCAAGCCCCGTCTTCTTGCCGGTAATGCAGATTGCTTACAAATCAAGGTAATCGACGAATCTGAAGCTGCACTGACGATGCTTGACGAGAGAGTTGAAAAGGCTATTGCAGAAACGGGCGCAAGGGTAATGATTTTAGATCCGATGCAAGCCTATATCGGCGCAAAGGTAGATATGAACCGAGCAAATGAAGTCCGTACCATTCTCTCTCAGCTTGGCAGGATCGCCGACAAATACCGTTGTGCGATTATACTTGTGGGACACTTAAACAAGGCACAGGGTAACAAATCCAATTACAGAGGTCTCGGCTCTATAGACTTTCAAGCAACAGCAAGAAGCGTCCTTGTGGTCGGCAGAGTAAAGGACAAGCCAGAGGTACATGTGGCGGCTCATCAAAAATCCTCCCTTGCTCCGGAGGGCAAGCCTATCGCCTTTGAACTGAGTGAAGCCAACGGATTTAAGTGGCTCGGTTACTATGATATTTCCATCGACGATCTTCTCAGCGGTGTCAGTCGTGAGAAGAAATCCGATATGGCTGAAAGCCTTATCGTTGACTGCCTATCCGGCGGGAAGTACCCGCAACAGACCTTGCTACAAAAGGCGCAGAGTTTAGATATCTCCAAACGAGTGCTCGATGAAGCAAAGAAAACTCTGCGTGTGCGATCTGTTAAGGAAGGCAGTGTGTGGTATTGGCAACTACCCGAAGAAAAAGAGAGCGGCGATCTGTAAGGTTGCAACATTGCAAAGGTGCGGGACTTTCGCAATCTTGCAATGTTCTTTTTCGGCAGGTATGCCAATACGAAGTTTAGGCGGGGTGCAGGGTGCCCTTTTCAAAGGGCGGCTCTGCTGGGGAGTTGTCGGCAGACAACGGGGCAACGCCCCGCAACCCCCTCGGAGAGCGCAATAGCAGCTTTTGATGGCAGAAGGCTGTCAAAAGTGCTTTTGCGTTACTCTTGACAAGAGTAACAGAACCGAGAACGGTAAAATTTTGGAGATTGGAGGTAATAAAATGCAAAGAACGATAAGTGCAATGGTCGGTAAAGGCTCTGTCAATCATAACAGCCGCAAGTTCAAAGCGGAAAATGTTGACGATAACCGAACACATCTCAATATCGACTACTGCAATGAAAATATCAAAAAAGTCTATCATGAATTGTTTGACGAAGCACTTAAAAGGTACAACAATAAACAGACAAGAGCCGACCGTAAGATAGAAAACTATTATGAAAAAATCCGTAATTCAAAGCAAGAAAAACCGTTTCACGAACTCATTTTGCAGATAGGCGATAAGGAAAATATGAGTGCTGAAAGCGAAAACGGAGAGCTTGCAAGACAAATTTTAGATGAATATTACAGTGGATTTCAAGAGAGAAACCCCAACTTAAAAGTGTTCTCTGCTCATCTTCATATGGACGAAGCAACACCGCATTTGCACATTGATTTTGTACCGTTTACCAGCGGAAGCAAGCGTGGACTTGAAACAAGAGTATCTCTAAAACAGGCTCTTGCCGCCCAAGGTTTTAAGGGCGGAACCCGTGGAGATACCGAGTGGAACCAATGGGTAAGCGCAGAAAAATCCGCACTTGCATTTGTTATGGAGCGTCACGGGATTGAATGGGAACACAAGGGTACTCACGAAAAACACTTGTCTGTTTTGGATTACAAAAAACAGGAGCGAGAAAAAGAAATTGCTGTATTGGACAACCAACTTGCCGAGAAAAAAGACGAGTTTCGTGTTATGGCTGACCGCATTGAGAACTTCGATAACGGAGAAAAATCCTTGCAGAAACTTGATGAAAGCATAATGAATAAGCCTGAATATCAGTTGCCTGAACCGCCTGCAATGATGTCGGCAAGAACTTATAAGGCAAAGTTTGTTGAGCCGCTTATAGCCCGATTTAAGTCTTTAATAAGCACCTTATTTGCACGATATTTCAAGGCGTTGGACAGTTACCACAGATTGAACATCACAAACGGAAACCTATATCGTGAAAATGAAAAGCTATCGAAAGTTAATGAAAAATTATCACGAGAGAATGAAAATCTGCGTGCGGAAAACAGGGATTACAAACTTCTCCGCAAAGTATTTGGTCATAAACAGATTGACAATTTGCTTGATAGTGCAAAGTTGGAAAAACAGTCTAAACAGCGTGAAAAACGCTTTAGAAATTATAAAGATGAAAGGTAGGAAAACACAATGAAACAGCATTTTACAGACGAAAAAACGGGAATCCGCTACACCTTGCAGGGAGATTATTATCTGCCCGACCTTGCGTTACCCGCTGAAGAACAACAGCCAATCGGTATATGGGGACAACGACATTTGCGACACATCAAGCAAAACCGAAGGGTGTTATACACCAATCTGCTGACCAGCGGCAAGTTAAACAGTTACCTTGCTGATATTGACAAACAGGCGGAAGAAATGTTTTCCCGGCTGGTGAAACAGATGGCAGAGCGTGAGGGTGTGACCGAACAACTCAAAGTCGATAATCAAATGGCGTGGGTTGGTTGAATGAACAACATCCGCA
>OMED01000686.1_pt1 | contig 16116 bp, 9 predicted proteins | sample 1673411 | NCBI WGS metagenome assembly OMED01 (sample SAMEA103958110, study PRJEB25191) | human gut metagenome | reverse complement strand
ATCCTCATTGTACATATCTGCCGGTACAGAGTTGTTGATATCCAGTAAGGTTACAACATCCTCGCTGACAACGGTTCCGATGAACTCGCTTAAGCATCCGTAGATATCAACCTCGCAGGATACCGGGATTCCCTGTGCGGTCAGACGGCTGTTGACATAGCAAGGAACAAATCCGAACTGTGTCTGGAATGCAGGCCAGCATTTTCCGGCGATTGCCACATACTTGCGATATCCCTTGTGTGCTTCTACCCAGTCCTTTAAAGTAAGCTCGTACTGTGCAAGCTTTGCAAGAACTTCCGGCTTCTTGTTTCCTTCACCAAGCTCGGCTTCCATCTCTGCAACTACAGCAGGGATTCTCTCATCGCCTTCATGCTTGTTGAACGCCTCAAACAGATCAAGCTCGGAATTCTCCTCAATCTCAACACCGAGGTTGTAAAGTTGCTTGATTGGTGCATTACATGCAAGGAAATTAAGCGGTCTCGGTCCGAAGCTGATGATCTTGAGATCATTTAAAGCTACAATAGCGCGTGCGATCGGCTCAAACTCATGGATCATATCCGCACACTCTTCTGCGGTACCGACCGGATACTCCGGAATATACGCCTTAATGTTGCGAAGCTTTAAGTTATAGCTTGCATTGAGCATTCCGCAGTACGCATCGCCTCTTCCGTCAAGAAGACTGTCTCCGGACTCCTCTGCTGCTGCAACAAACATCTTCGGTCCGTCGAAATGCTTTGCAAGAAGCGTCTCTGCAATCTCCGGTCCGAAGTTTCCGAGATATACGGCCAAAGCGTTACATCCGGCTGCCTTCACATCCTCCAATGCCTGTACCATATGGATCTCACTCTCCACGATACAGATTGGGCACTCATAAATATGTTCCTCACCGTATTTTGCAGTATAAGCATCGATCAGTGCTTTTCTTCTGTTAACGGAAAGACTTTCCGGGAAGCAGTCGCGGCTGACTGCGACCACTCCGATCTTGATATTTGGCATATTCTTATTGTTCATGATAACTCTCCTTCTCCTAATTGTTTTGTTAATGAAAGTATAGCAATTTGCCCGATTCCAAACGAGTTAAAACTTGCCTTTACAATGTCACTTTTTTGTCATTCTTATCCTAAACCTGTTTTTCTTCCGTGAACTGATCTATGATCTTCATGAGTTTTTCTACGCTCTCTTTGTTGCTGTTTGCCACGTTTATCATCTGTTCAGAAACAAGTGTTGCGCTTGATGTCTTGTTTACAATGTCACCAACCCCACGTTCATTCTGTTCAGACGCCTGCTGAATATTACTCATCTGCCGCGTCACATTATTCAAAAACACACCAAACTCCTGTAACGTTTCCTGCATCTGGACGATCACAGATTTCAAATCCGTTGCCATCTGTTTGTTTTCCTCCGAAATATGGTTGAATGCGCTGAATGCCGGTGCTACATCCTGTTCCAGATAATCGGTCAGCTGTGTGAAACAATCCGCAACATCACTAATATTTTCATTCACATTTCCGCAGATTCCGTCGATCCGCGAAGCAGTCTCCGAAGAATCTTTTGCAAGGTTGCCGATCTCCGACGCAACGACGGCAAATCCCTTTCCTGCCTCTCCGGCTCTTGCCGCTTCGATGGAAGCGTTTAAGGATAACAGGTTCGTTTCCTCCGCTACCCCCATAATATCCGCAACCAGCGAATTGATTTCCGACAATCCCCGGAGCTTGGAAGTTGCTTCCTGAATATGCGTACGATTGCGCTCAATGCTCACCAGAGAGGATTCATAAGACTCCTTTGATGTCTTCTCGATATTGGAGGAACTGTCCAACAGTTCCTGACTTTTATCCGCACCATCCTGTATCAGTGATGCAACCGTTTCAAGCATGTTATTGATATGTTCCACCTTTTCGTTCAGGTCAGACACGATCCCGTTTGTTGATTCGATTCCTGCTGCCAGCTGCTGTGTCGTCGCCATATTGTCCGTAATATAATCGGACAGTTCGCCTGTATTGGAATGAATGGACTGCGAGGACACATTCACACTCTCGCTGCAGTCGTTCAATACCCCTACGATCTCAGCCAATGCCTGCCGCAGCTTTTCAATTTTATCCGCCAGAATACCAACCTCATTTTTATGCCCCAGATACCTGTCCAGTTCCCTGCTTTTTGTCAGATCCAGATTGCCGAGTCTTACAATTGCACGCTCAACAAATCCCAACGGTCTGGTACATCTCGTAATCGAGACAAACGACAGAATTCCGATCAGCAGATATGCGACCACGCAGCATGCGGCAAGCTGCGCAACGATCTGGTTGGAAGCACGATAGGCTTCTTTGGCATCACATACCAGAACAAGTACCCAGGAACGGCCCGCCATATTTACATACTGCACAAATTTGCCGTCCGTTGTAAAATGCCCGGTTTTGGTTTTCGGATGCTCATTGGCACGATCAATCACATCCAAAAGGATCGGATCCTCACTTTCCGTTGCCAGCAATTTTTCATCCGGATTGATCAGATTCATTTTTGTCTGCGTGTTTACCATATAAAACTTTGTATTTTCCATACCGGAAATCTTCAGATTGCTCAACACTTCTTCCAATTGGGCACTGAACACACCGCCTCCGACATAGCCGATCGGATTCTCGTTCTGATCATATATCGGCGCATACATAGACAGACAAAGTTTTCCGGTTCCCGGAGATACAATAATACCGGCATCGTATACGCCGGACTGTGCGTCAAGCATAGCATTGCGCAATTCTTCAAGCCGTTCTCCCTCGCGCAGTGTTTTGCCGATCATTTCCGGATTCTGATACGTCAACACCGTCGTGTCCCAGTTCCCGATATACAATCCCTCCCAATTGTCGAGGGAATTGTAATATTCCATAGTATATTTCTGTGCCTGTTCCTGTGCCTGTGCATCTTTCTCATTTAACAATACACGCCGGACATCATAACTTTTTCCAAAAAGCTTTAAGTTATTCTCTTTCTCTGTAACAAAATTCTCGATCGTGTTTGCCTGTGCTGTCAGGTATGTTGCCATATTGTCAGACGTACTCTCACTCAACGCTTTCTGATTACGGCTGCTCGCCATCAGAAACAGGGCACCGATTCCAATCAGACTCGTTACCAGCACGATCACCATAATGGCGCTTCGCATTTTCCAATTTTTCATAGGGCACCTCCATTTACTTAAAGGCTATCTGCGCAAAATTAAAAAAGCCGAGATACCAGATATGAAAATCATGCATGCCTTTTAATTCCTGCCAGATAAAATTATCAGGTTCCGTTAATTTATCGCATAAATCAGGAAGATTCTTTGCAGCTGCTGCCGCGCTGTCGTACGCGATCTCATCCTCCATTCCGCAGATATTGTAAAAATAATCAATGTTATATGGAGTATCCTCTAATATTTTTGCCGTCTTCTCCGCCAGATTGCTGGTCGGTGCTGCGGAAAATGCACCAAAATAACTGAACAGATCCATACATTCTCCGATTCCGATGTTAATCGTCTGCATCCCTCCCATCGAAAGTCCCGCCATCGCTCTGTGCATTCTTGAAGCACTTGGATCTCCTTCCACCGCATAGGTCGAATAGTGCGCTTCTATATACGGGATCAGATCCGAACGCAATTCTTTGCCAAACACATAAAACGAGTTATAATCCGAACCTTCTCTTGCACAGTTTTCAGTGGATCGTCCGTTTGGTGTCACCACGATGAACGGCTCGATTTCTTTGTAATAGATCAGATTGTCCATCATTCTTTTTACCAGCGAATCCTCATCAACCATTCCCCACTCGGCTTCGTCTCCGCCGATTCCGTGCATCAGGTAGAGCACGTTGTACTTTTTATCCCGGCTGTAACCATACGGAAGATAAACATTTGCTTCCTTTGTGATTTCTTTTCCAGCTAGAAAATAATCTTTTGACGGGTAGCGGATATGCTCGATCACTCCGGCCTCATCGGCTCTCTTCTGCTGATATTTTTCCGGAATGCTTTGTGCATTCACATGTACCTTGCCGTTTTCCTGTGCGATCGCCTTTTGGATCATTTCCTCACTGTGTCCCATTTTCTCCACCTTTTCCAATACCTCATTTTCGAATCATCATTTCTAATAGATCCGGTAATTTCCCGATAAAGCAAGCATCGCAAACATATACAAAAAATTGTCGTAATACCGTCTCTCACCGGTTCTAAGAGGTGTGTTCCAGAATTTGTCAACACATTGTTTCGCATAAGTTCCGTCCGCAGCCAGTGCACTTTCGGCATTGACCGCAATGATGGCTACCGGATGCAGTGCTTTCTCCTCCAGTCTGGTTCCGTCGGTCAAAAAGACGCCGTCCCAGTGATCCTTCTGATCCTCGCAGTAGAATTTCTGGAATTTCTCTGCAATCTGCACCTGCCACGGATCCTTGTCAAACCACAGATGGTCCATCGCGATATTTGCGATCGTGCGATAGGCATCACTGTAATACCAGTCGTGGCGGCCGAAGATCTCCTGATGCGCGCTGTGCGGGGTTCCGTCATAATCCGCATACTCTGCCGACAATCCGGTATCCGGATGACAGGCTTTATGCAGGTAGGCCCGGCTTGCTTCGGCAGCGCCTTTCCAGAACTTACGATCCTCCTCATCGGCATATTCCGCAAAAAGCTCGTAAAAATGCGGCAGATGATACGATGGATCACTGAAATCCAGTCCCGGGATAAATTTGATCAGTTTGTTGGAAGGCTCCCACATCGGATCGCCCGGATGTCCCGGTTCTCCCTTATGCACGCACTCATGCAGGATCGCTTTTGCCTCCCTGCTGTAATTAAAAATGCCCTCTCCGTCTCCCCATCTTCTTGATGCAAAGAACAATGCCATAGCAAAATACTCTTCCCCGTCCGGTGCCGGTCCGTCCGCATTTCTTGTGCCGTCCAAAGCGCAGGACCATGCAAAATAATTCTTTCCCGGTCCTTCATCCATATACATATAAGTTCTTGTCCACTTCCACAGACGGTCAAATTCCTCTTTCTTATCCAGCTGTACACAGACCATCATGCCGTACGACATGCCCTCGGTCCGCGCATCATGATTGCCGGTATCTTCCATAAATCCCATATCCTCCCCGGCTTCATGGTAAAAGCGCTCCTCTTCGCTGCCATGAAAAATCGTCTCAAATGTCTCCTGTACTCTTTTTTCGATTTCTTCTTCCGAATAACCATACTCCGCAAATACATTGCGGTACTGTTTTGTTTCATAAGCTCCTGCCATATTTTTCTCCTTCCTCTTTCGGTCAGCCCATGCCAAATTTTCTTTCCGCAAATGGACTGACATGCTTCTTTAATCCATACTTTATCAGGATTATTAGGAATGTACTCATTATTAAGTCATACGCTAAAACTCTTGCCAGTCATAAACTTTTCACCGTTATCGTGTAAAGTTTTATTGTGACTGAGATAAAAGTTATAGACATACCTACAAGTGCCGATAGTCTTGTTAATTTTGATTTTTTGCTCGACTGTCGGATTTACTTCCGTTTTGAAGCTCTTTAGCAATTTCCTTATCCCCTTCTATTTGTTTTTTATACTTGCGAAGACTGTACAATCTACAAGAAAAAACGTGTAGTATAGACACAATATCCTGTACAAGTTCTTCCTGCGGTGATAGTTCTTCATTATTCACTACCACTATGGCTGTATTAAACTTCATACAGAATTTTTCAAACCAATCATAGCCAAATCTGATAAACCTATCTTTATGTGTAACTATGATAGTTTTGATTTTTTGTTCCATTACTTCATCTAATAATTGATTCCACTTTTTACGATTGTAGTTAAGCCCACTTCCATAATCTTCAATACATTGATCTACAATGATACCTTTAGCATTGCAAAACTGACGTAAAAAAGTTACTTGGTTTTGTAAATCATCTTTTTGGTTTCTTGTAGATACTCTGGCATAAATAACAATCTGACGATTATCGTTTTCAGTATTTATACCCTTGAACTGAAGATATTGATCATAAGTATAATAACGCCTATTAGTCGGAGTTCGATTTGCTTTCAGAATCCCCTCTCTATCCCAACGTTGTAACGTTTTGACTGAGACGCCCAATAATTCAGCAAAATCTTTTGGTTTGTAATTAGTGATATTAGATGTGTTCATAACAATATTCTCCATGGGTATATTTTAACATATTTAATCACTATTAACAATGATTTTTGTTACTTAATGTTTTCTCCTGCACCGATACGTTTCTGTCGGTCCAAGATAGGCTTCTGCCGGTTTGTTTCCATGGGGATAGATCACGATCTTCTCGAGCACAAAGCCCGGCGTGACCGGATAGACCCTGATCGTATTGATTCCCTGTTCCAGCTGCACCGGTACACTCTGGCACCGGATCTGATCCAGCACACCGCGCGCCCACACAGGCTGATGATCTCCGATCTTAAAATCATCCGTAACGGCATCCAAAATCTGCATTTGAACATCGTTCACGGACACTGCATACTGCAATCGGTTCTCTGTTGTCACAGGATTCGACGGCTGCATATAGAATTCCGCTTCATAATCCCCCGCCTGCTTTGTCACGATGCTGTATTCGATATACGGTGCCCCATTCTCTGCATCTGCGTAGGAATCCGTCGGAAATGCTTTCATCGCAGATAAAGTCTTTCCGTAGCCGGCAAGACATTTCCATTGCATCGGTTGTCCTTCCCGATCAAAACCGTCCTTGCATCTGCTGTAATGTTCCGCCTCGATTGCGATCCATCCCTGTGTATCCACAAACGTATTGTTTCCATATTCATACGTTGACCGGTCGACCGGCACGCTGATCTTGCAGATGCCCGCCGGCAATTCCAGCCGAATCATTCCCTGCGTTCTTCCATCGGTGAGTGCCATCGCAAGCGCACTCTCGTCCACTGTGACATCAATGGTGAGTCTCTTGTGCTCTTCACCGTCAAGCGTTCCATCCATTGCGGACAGTACGATCCATTCGGGCTTTTCGATCACCCGAAACGATGCTGGAAGTTCGCTTCTGCTGTACAGGCTGATCGAAGCATATCTGCATTCCGGATTCAGAAAATCCGAAATCGTCATTCTCTGATTCAGCCACGGACTGCCTTCCACATGCTGCACGGTACCGTCCACCGTCGCTATAATCGTCGGCTTTTGCAGCGGTAACACCTGCATCAGAAGCGGGTTCTTACACTCATCCTCATTCCAATTCGTAAACCCGATATGCTGCGACAGTCCCATTCCGTACCAGCGCGCATCATCCGACCGATGATACTGCTCTATGATCTTTTGGTCTGCATCCAGACATGCCTTTGCCTCTTTCGCATAATCATTGGCACTGAGTGCACCGATTTCTGCCAGATAATGATTCATTCCTGACAACAGCTGAAGCTTCAGCACATTCATCGTTCCCATCGCCGGATACCAGACGAGCGCAACATAAGCGGGAAGTATTTCGGGCGCAACACGCTCCAGCTCATCGTACAAATCCTGTGCGGTCTGCATCACCCGCCCGGCCTCCGCAAGCACCCGTGAGCCTTCACGATAATTTGCCGCATGATAGGTTTCCGGTCTTAACGCCTCCGGTCTGCACTTGTGTATCATCCTTGTATAATCCGTCAGGATATCCGCAATCTGCGCCTGCTGCACTTCCGACAGCCTGCCAAATTGCCGCTTTACCCACAGTCTGGTATAGGCATCCGTCGTATTTGGTGCAGTCGTTCCCCAACGCTCAAAATCATACGCCAGGTCCATAAAAAACGATAACGGAAATTCCTGCGTTGCAATGTCTCCCACATTGACGATCCAGAGTTTTTGTACTCCGAAATCATATGCCTGCGTCATCTGTTCCCAGATTTTCGGAAGATAGGAACTGTTGATCCACTCATAGGAGGTCGGCCACCCATGATAATCGAAATGATAATACATACCGTATCCGCCCGGATGCTTACGCATCTCCTCCGTCGGAAGCGTTCTTAAGTTCCCGTAATTGTCATCGCAAAGCATGAGGATCACATCGCAAAGCTCCTTGGATCCGATCAACCCCTGCGTCGTCTCATCCCCGTAGAAGAAAGCCTCCACCTCCTTGTACAAAGCGATCATTCTCGGAACTTTCGACAGATCTTCATTGACATTCTCCTGGATCAGCTTTCGCTGCGTTCTGAGCACGTCCCTGAGCAGTTCAATATTGTCCGCAAGCGTTGCCCCTTTTCCCATGATTGCGGTGTCCGCTTCTCCACGCATACCAACCGTGATCACATTCTCAAATTTACCGCTCCGCTTCAGACCATCTTCCCAGAATCTTATGATTCCTTCCCGGTTCGTCTTGAAATTCCACGCATCTCCGTAAATACTGTCTTTTCCGCGCAGATATTTGTATTCCTCACCCTGCCGCAGACACGGCTCATGATGCGACATTCCCATGATCACACCGTACTCATCCGCAAGTTCTGCGTTCAGAAGTCCCGGGCCGTCATCCTCAAACCGTGCACTCCACATCGCCGGCCAGAGATAATTTCCTTTCAGGCGAAGAAGCAGTTCAAAGATCGGCTCGTATGCCTTCGCATTCGGTCCTCCGAAATGGTACTCACTCCAAGTGCCGAAAGCAGGCCACTCATCATTGATAAAAAACCCCCTGTATTCCACCGATGGTTCTTTTGCGATACATGCCATATCCGTGCTCAGCCGGACTTCGTCCCGATGTACCGGCATCACATGACACCAGTTCACAAACGGGGATACACCAAAGATCTCCGACAAATGAAACAGTCCGTATATCGTTCCCCGCTTATCGCTTCCGACAATGACAAGCAGTCTCTCCCGCAAGCCATCATCCGGGAAAAACCATCCGTAGCACTCCCGTTTTCCTTTTAACACATCCGTCGGGATACTTTTCTGTGCATCCAGCCACCTGCTATGCTCCATCGTTGTGACAATGATCGTCAGTTCACGGGCTGCACTGCTTCTTACCTCTTCATGATCGATTGTTTCGACAACACTGATTTCCGGCAGCGTGCCGGTCACAAGTTCCATGTCATGTGCAACTTTTCCTGCGATCTTCAAAACCCCGGAATACGCACTCTGTTCTATGATAAATTTCATGCTCTGCTCCCTTTTTCCCCTTTTCCATTATTTTTATTCTTATCCGTATAAATCGTGATTACCGGCTGTCCTTCCACAACCGTAAGGGTTCCATACATAGATGCCGTTTCCATCCATTTCAGTGCAATACTGTCCGTATAGATGACCGGTCTGGTAATCGTCTCACCGGCATACATGATTCCATTATTTTCGATATATATCCGGCATCCGCGCCCCGTATGATCTATTCCCTGCATTAGATAACGAGCCGATAATTTTGATGGCTGATCCTTATAATAAATCTGCGTATCCACACCGCCCGGAAGGATCTCTCCTCTGAAATAATCTCCATCGCACCTTCCGTCAAACGAAATCATCTGTACGGTAGCGCATTCAGATTCCACCTTCTCGCAGCCATTCACATGAATATACAATTTCAACACTTCCATTTACTTCTCCACATCTGCCTGTTCTTTCATTGCTCAGCGTAAATAAAAATCCCCATTCTTCTGCAATAAAATATTGCATTATGATGAGGATTTTATTTCTATCTCTTATATCATATAATTACTGTTTTATCGAAGTATCTGGTCCACATGCCTCTGCAGAATTTCGAAATAGTCCTGTGGATCACATTTCTGATACGCAGCCATATATGCATCCCATGTCGATGCAAAGTCATCGCTCATGATCACCTGCGGTAACCAGCTTCTCTTGACCGCGTCTATTTCATCACGAATCATGCCGCCTTTGGATTTTGATGACAAAGACTGTGTATACGAATACATCGGATACCATGCGCCGGGCGCTTCATTTGTTCCCAGCAGCTCGACATAATTTTGTACACCATACGCTTCAAAACACTCCCGTATGTCGGGCTTTAGGCTTTTCATAAACTCCGCCGACTGATACTCCATCGAAAATGCATTGATTCCGTCGTCAAGCAGACCTTCTACTCGTGGGAAATACGAATAGGGACAAAAATGGGATTCATTCAGTGCGCTGTCTCCGTGACGTTTTTCCTGTTCACTATTCATATAGAACATACCGTTTTCGTCCACCGAATAGTCCAGGTCTTTTTCTCCCCAGAATCGAAGCTTCGTAATATCGGAATCCAGCAGATCATTTACAAACTGAAGTGCCCCCTGCACATCTTCACAGGATGTGGTAATCGAAAGTCCGCTCGATGTATCCATCTCTGCATTCCGGCTTGTATGCCACTGGTTTGACGTACCTTTGTCCATTGTAATCGGAAGCGGAACATAATCGCACCCCAGATCACTCAGTCCGTTTGTCTCATAAGGCTCTGCCAGATTGTAATAGAACTGCCACCATTGGTCAACCATTCCGAGAACAGCACCGGTTCCTAATTTATCCAGATATTCTTCGTATGTACTGGTGAACGACTGCGGATCAAAAATACCCTTGTGGTACTCTTCGTTCAGCTTCTGAAAATACCGTCTGGCAGTCTCCGTCGTATTATAATCAATCACCTGATCATTCCCGGGATCAACCATACAACTTCCGTCATTGGGATATCCATCCAGAAACTGCGGCACATTCTCCAGACAGAAGAATCTCCAGTCATCGCACAACACGGTAAACGGAACATTTTTTGTCCCGTCCGGCATGACCGGATTTGCCTGCACATAAGCTTCGATCAGATCAAAATATTCATCCACCGTTGTAATCTTCGGATATCCGGCCCATTTTAAAACGCGCGTCTGTATCCAGAATGCCTCGCCCGTATGCGTCACTTCAACATTCTCTCCCTGAGACACACAAAACTGTGGAATCCAGTAAATATGTCCGTCTTCCTGCCGGAAGCGCTCCCACTGTTCCTCCGAAAGATAATTCCTGATATTCGGATAGTCATCCCAATACTCATCAATCGGAATCAGTGCATCCGCATCAAGCAGCACTTTCTCTCCGAGAATAAAATCCGGATATTCCCCCGATGCAATATACGAATTGAGTGCCTCTTCCTTGGATTGCCCGACAAGCCAGTTTTCCTCGCAATCTGCCCCAATTTTGTCCGCAATCATTTCCTTTATATCATTTTGCGTATTCAACATCTTACCCGTAACGCTGAAAAAAGCAGTAAAATGTTTGATTTCCTGCTTCTGCACATATTGTGCGTTGTAACTGTATCCCGCAAGTCCAATAAGCAGTCCCGCCATAAGCAGCGCTGACACGATTCTCTTTTTCATGCACTCCTACCTTCTCCTCAAAAGCTTTCTTTTATTATAGCTTTTTTTCTGTCAAAGGACAAGCAATCGCATCCGCAAGCACGGTTAAAGTGATATATTCTCTCCTCTTAATCCATTAAATGCACCCTTGATGGCAGCCTCCTCATGTGCGATCAGCCACTTGTTTTTCGCGGTCATAAGTTTGTCCTCACCATCTGCTGCAAGGGTAAAATCAATCGGTGTGTTTGTACCCTTCGGCAAGATCACAACACACTTAAATCCACCGTCTGCTGCGTTGCACGGTGCATAATGAAGTGTCGTCTCATACATTTCAACGACCGTTCCTGCCGGAACCTTAAAAGCCTCGATTTTTGCTGTATCATAAGTAAATTCATCCGTTACATCCGGCAGCCATCCCAATAAAAGGATCATATCCGTTACCGCAATGTTGATTTCGGAATTTCTATGATATTCTACCGCGTTTAACTTGTGATTGTTTCCGTTGCAGTAACCAATCTGGATTGGAAGTCCGCCAAAGACACGCTCGCTGAATGTCTTTGCTTCCGGAACCGCTTCAAGTTCCTCGACTGACGGCACATAAATAACATCCTCCGGAAGCGGTGTGTGCTCCATTCCTTTCAAGAGCTTTGCGCATTCCATATTGTTCCAAACCTTACCGTATTTACGGAATTTTTCATCATTAACAGAAAAAATCTCCATGATTACCTCCTCATACTCATTTTTTCTGAGTATAACAGTTTGGTAGCCATGGAGACATGCCTTTCTTTGTCTTTACAATGTCACTTTTTTGTCTTTTTCCAGCAATGCCCGATGATGGGCATATGATTCCCTCTGCTTTTTCTTAACAAGCTGCTTTCGGTATTCACTCGTCAGCATTCCATACCGCTTGCGAAACAGATTGGTAAACGCTTTACTATTGGCAAATCCATGATCAAATGCAATATCCACGATCTGCTTATCCGTATTTTCCAAATCCTTTACCGCATGTTCTAACCGGATATTTTGCAGATAATCCTTATAATTGATGCCCGCATAGCGTGCAAACATTTTTGACAGATAAGACGGCGAATATCCAAATATTCCCGCCAGTTTTTCAAGTGAAATATCTTCCATATAATGATCCTTGAGATAGGATGTAATCATACCGAGCCGGTTCAGCTGCTGATTGCTTTTGAGCAATTCATCCTGCACATCCAGCTTCCTGTATTTCTTTACCAGAATATGTAATAGTTGATAAAACATACTTAAAATTTCAAAATCATAGCCATCTGTCTGCATCCGATACACCTTATACATCCGAAAGATCAGACATGCCACCTGCTCATCGTATGTCCGTTCACTGTGCGAAAACCAGATAAACTGCTCGCCCGTAAAGTACGACGCGAACTGATTCAGCGGAATCTGCAGCACAATTGTGTGATTCGGCCTGTTCGCATGGATCGCATGCACCTCGTTGCTGTTGACAATGATGAACTCGCCTTCTCCGAGATGATAATGCGTTGTGTCAAGAATAAAATCAAAAATCTCAATCGACCGGTGCCAGTGTTTCTCCCTGATATATTTTCCGCTGTGTCCCTCGAATAAAAAAAGTTTAAACGGAAAGCCTTTGTCCGGCACAATAACCTCATGTTGATACTGCTGCTCTGTCATATGCTCCCACATAACTATCACATATTTCTTGACTAGACATTAAATCTGAAAAGAATCACATCGCCGTCTTTAACCACATAATCCTTTCCTTCCATGCCAACGATTCCTTTTTCTCTGGCTGCCGCAAGGCTTCCGTTATCCAGCAGATCCTTTAAGCTGCTCTCGGCATCTTCCGTATCTTCCGCCTCCTCAGAAACTTCCGTCTCCTCCACGTTCTCTGTGGCAGCGCTGCCTGCCTTTGCCGCATTCACACTGTAGACGGAGGAACCTGTTGCAACAAGCGTAACGACCAGGACTCCGGCAATAATGCGAATTGCATATCTATTTTTGAATTTTGATTTTAACTCTGGTAATTTCATGGTTTTTACCTTCCTTTCCCGTTACTGTACCGATACATTGTTTTCCGACACATTCACCGTCGTGCCCTTTTTATTGCGAAATCCCATGCTCGTCGCACAGATCAGTTTATCAAAAATCATAAACATGGACGGCAGAATGAAAATAACGACAAACATACTGATGATTGCTCCGCGTGCCATCAGAATACACAGGGAACTGATCATATCAATATTGGAATACATGCCGACACCGAAGGTCGCTGCAAAGAAGCTGAGCGCACTGACAATGATCGACTGGATGGAACTGCGAAGTGCCGTCGCAATCGCTTCCTTCTTGTCCGCTCCGTTGTAGCGAAGCTTCTTGTACTTTGTTGTCATGAGAATCGCATAATCGACCGTCGCGCCGAGCTGAATCGTACCAATGACGATAGAAGCGATAAACGGCAGCGTCGTGTGCGTATATGCCGGAATACCCATGTTGATAAAAATGGCGAACTCAATGACCGCCACCAGAATGACCGGCAGTGATACCGACTTAAATACCAGTGCGATAATCACGAAAATTGCACCGATCGACACGATGCTGACTGTCTTAAAGTCCTCATCCGTGATCTCAATCAGATCCTTCGTACACGGTGCCTCACCGATTAACATGGCAGAGGAATCATATTTTTTGATGATATTGTTGATCTCCTCGCACTGCGCGTTCACTTCATCAGAAGCAACCGCATATTCCGAGCCGACCACCATCATCTGATAATCGCCGTTGATCAAGACGTCTTTTACGTCATCCGGGATAAACTCCCTCGGGATGCCTGGTCCTACCAGCGAGTCAAAGCCAAGCGCCATCTTCACGCCATCCACCTTGCTGATCTCATCCAACATTGCGCTGGCATCTTTTGCGGAGAGACTGCTGTCCGCAATGATCATGTGCGTCGCACCCATCTCAAAGTCTTCGTTTAACTTATCGTTCGCAGTAATACTGCTTAAGCTCTTCGGCAGTGTTCCCGCAAGATCGTAATACACATCCGTGTGTGTGTAGCCGTAGACTGCCGGGCCCAACACCACCAGAAATACGATCAGGAATACGCCGTAATGGCGCACGATCCAGTCTGCAATCCGTCCCAGATCCGGGATGATAACCTTGTGCTTCGTCTTCTCGATCGCCTTGTCAAATACAAGCAGCAGCGACGGCAGCACCGTAACGCAGCAGATAACGCCGAGAACAACACCCTTTGCCATGACAATTCCAAGATCCATACCAAGTGTAAAGCTCATGAAACACAGTGCCACGAAACCAGCCACCGTCGTGATGGAGCTTCCGACCACCGATGTGATCGTATTAGAAATCGCATGCGCCATCGCACGTTTTTTATCTCCCTGAAAACGCTCCTGCTGCTCTTCGTAACTGTGCCAGAGGAAAATGGAATAATCCATCGTCACACCCAGCTGTAAGACCGCCGCGAGCGCCTGTGTCACATAGGAAATCTCTCCCTTGAAAACATTGGTACCCAGATTGTATACAATCGCCATTCCGATACTGAGCAAAAAGAAAATCGGCGCCAGAGCCGAATCCATCGTAAGTGACAGGACAATGACTGCCAGTACAACCGCAATCAGCACATAGACCGGGGTCTCCTTGTTCGACAGATTCTTGATATCTGTAACCACTGCCGACATACCGCTGATATAGCACTGATCTTTTACCACACCGCGCAGTTCCTCAATCGCATCCATCGTCTCGTCCGCGGACATCGATGTATCGTATAACACTGCGAGCAAGGTGCTGTCCTTCTCATCATTATTAAAGAAATCATAGATCTCATCCGGCAGCATCTCCATCGGAATGCTGATGTCCGCCAGTGAATCGTACCAGATCACTGATTTTACGTGAGGAACTTCCTCCATCTGCTCCCGCATTGCAGATATGTCCTTCGCGTCCATACCCTCCACTACACAAAACGAGAATGCTCCCGTTCCAAACTCGTCAAGCAGGAGATCCTGCCCCTTCATCGTCTCAATCTCTTCCGGCAGATATGTCAGGATATCATAATTCACTCTCGTGTTAAAATATCCGATTGCCGACGGTATCAATAAGAAAATACTGAGAATCAAAATCGGTATTCGCAGCTTGACGACCGCTTTTCCAAATTTAATCATGGTCCCTCTCTCCTTTCCATAAAAGCATTGTATAAAAAAAAGACTGAATATGAAAATATTCAATCTTTTCTCCGTGTATCGGGTTATTATACACTCGACCCGAAATGTATAACTATCTATACATTTATATTCATTTGTATTCTGTCCGCAATTACAGTTCTGTCAGAATATCCGTCATCGACCGCTTGATCATGTAATTATAGATTTCTGCAAGTTCCCTGGACGATATCGTCATTCCGGACTTGATCCAGGTGATCACCACATAGCACATGGACTGTGCATAATACTCCGCGATACGCTCTGGTGTCAGCCACACGTACCGGCTTTTTCTGCCCTCTGCCTGTCCTTTGATGACCTGTAGCAGCACGCGCTCCACACAGCTTTGTGCAATGCTGCCGAATGAATTCTGTCCTTCCAGCCGGCTTGCCTTCGTGTAGAACTCCTTCTCACGCTCGATCCCGCTGAACAGAAGCACCAGCGCCTCGTTGATCATCCCGTTCTGGATCAGCGGTTCCACCGGTTCCAGCAGTTCCCTGTCGATAATCCACTCCAGCAGATCATATTTGTCCTGAAAATGATTGTAAAATGTCGGGCGGATCACGCCCGCCTTATCTGTAATCTCTTTGATTGTAATCTTCTCTATTGGCTGCTTTAACGCCAGTTCCTTAAAGCTCTCTGCCAAAA
>OMED01000660.1_pt1 | contig 16566 bp, 13 predicted proteins | sample 1673411 | NCBI WGS metagenome assembly OMED01 (sample SAMEA103958110, study PRJEB25191) | human gut metagenome | reverse complement strand
AAAAGATGCAGCAGAGCGCCGAGCGCTTCGGCGCGGTGACGGAGCTGGCAGAGGTGTACAAGGCCGGCCTGTCTGGAAAAATCAAAACGCTGGACACCAGCGAGGGTGTCTTTCAGGGGCGCACGGTGGTCATCGCCACCGGCGCGTCACATCGTCCCTTGGGCGTTCCCGGCGAGGAAGCGCTCGTTGGCAAAGGCGTTCACTACTGCGCCGCCTGCGACGGCGCGCCCTATCGCGGCAGGACCGTGGCAGTGGTGGGCGGCGGCAATTCCGCCGCGGCGGACGCACTTGCCCTGTCCCGTATTGCCCAAAAGGTCTACCTCATCCACCGCCGGGACAGCCTGCGGGCAACGAAGGTCTATCATGAGCCGTTGATGAACGCGCCCAATGTAGAATTCTGCTGGAACAGCACCGTCTCTGCTCTGCTGCACGAGAACCGCCTGACAGGGCTTCGGCTGAAGGATGTCAACACCGGCGCGGAGCACGACCTTGCCTGCGACGGTGTGTTCATCAGCGTGGGCAGAGCTCCGGCAACGGAGCTGTTTCAAAGCGAGCTGGCGCTGGACAAGGCCGGCTATATCATCGCCGACGAATCCACCCGCACGAACCTCCCCGGCGTGTTTGCCGTTGGCGACGTGCGCACCAAGGCGCTGCGGCAGGTGGTCACCGCCGTATCGGACGGCGCGGTGGCCGTCCACTACGCGGAGGAATATCTGGCGGAGAATCGGTAAAGGAGACTGTCTTGAGAACATACAGGGATAAAGAGGAGCTCAAAAATGAGATCCGTCAGAGCTTTGAAAAGTACATTTCCGAGTTTGATACGATCCCGGAAGCCCTGAAGGATAAAAGAGTTCCCGAGGTGGACAGAACGCCGGCAGAGAATCTTGCGTATCAGCTGGGGTGGACGACACTGCTCTTGAAATGGGAGGCTGACGAGAAGCGTGGAATGGACGTGAAAACACCGTCGGAACAATTCAAGTGGAACCAACTGGGCGGCCTGTACCAATGGTTCACGGACACCTATGCCCATCTGTCCTTGGCGGAATTGAGGGGCAAATTAAACGAAAATATCGCCGCTATCCAGACCATGATCGATTGCATGAGCGAGGAGGAGCTGTTCCAGCCGCACATGAGACGGTGGGCGGATGACGCCACCAAAACAGCGGTGTGGGCGGTTTACAAATTTATCCACGTCAATACCGTCTCGCCCTTCGGAACGTTTCGGACGAAGATCAGGAAATGGAAAAGGCAGTGCTGTAAATTGCAAGGAAGTGCAGCAAAAAGCGCAGCCGCAGAGAACATCTGCGGCTGCGCTTTTATCCATTCTCAAGGCTTCAGCCTCACGCAGCACCATATTGCCGTCTAAATCAGCAACGCCGTTTCACTTTTGAAGCATCGGGCGGCTGGCCGATGCCAGCCTCGGCGCGGGGATACCGTCCGGCCTCCCGCCGCTTACTCCGCGCAGAGCTCAGCCACCAGAGCATCCACCTGCGCCTCACTGGTTTGGTTCAGTGCGCCGCGCAGCGACACCTCCGTTTCGCACAGTCGGATATCCTTCATCTTTTCCAGCTCGGCGCGCATCAGCCGCGCAGCGGCAGGAGCCGTTTTCCATCAAGCCGACCCGGCGGCTCCGGAAACCCTTGGCCTGTAAATGCTCCAAAAACGCCTTCATGGGCGGAAACAGCCCTCCGTCATAGGTGGAGCTGGCCAATACCAGCTTCCCGCAGTAGAATGCGCTGGTCACGGCATAGGAGAGGTCTGTCACCGTCAAATCGCACAAGGTAACTCGCACGCCTTTTCCCTCCAGCTTGCCCTTGAGGATCTCCGACGCATGGGCGGTGTTTCCGTGGATGGACGCATGAGCGATCAGTATGCTCTCCGGTTCCTCCGGCTTCCACTGTGACCACAGGTCATACAGCCGCAGATACTCCTCCAACCCCTCTGTGAGCATCGGGCCATGGAGCGGGCAGATCGTTTTGACCTCCAGCGCGGAGACCTTTTTCAGCAGAGCCTGCACCTGCGCGCCGTATTTGCCGACGATATTGTAATAATACCGCCGCGCCTGTGGTGCCCACGGGGCGCGGGCCGTACGCTCCAGCGCACCGAAGCGGCCAAAGGCATCCGCCGAAAACAGGATCTTTTCCGTTTCCTCATACGCTGTCATTACCTCCGGCCAGTGTACCATCGGCGCCAGCAAAAAGCGCAGCCGGTGCGTACCCAAGGAAAGCGTATCTCCTTCGCCAACCTCCAGCATACGGTCCTCCGTCAGCGCACCTGTGCCGAAAAACTGCTTGATCATGGTAAATGTTTTCGCATTTCCCACGAGCTTCATCTCCGGGTACCTTTGCGCCAAATGCATGAGGCTGCCGGAATGATCCGGCTCCATGTGTGTGACCACAAGATAGTCGGGGCTGCGCCCCTCCAACACCTGCGCCACATTGGAAAGCCATTCCTCCGCCGCCCGTGCGTCCACGCTGTCCATCACAGCGATCTTCTCATCCAAAATGATATAGGAGTTGTAGCTCACCCCCATAGGCTGGACGGGGTACTGGTTTTCAAAGAGTGTCAATGTGTTGTCGTCCGCCCCTACATAGCGGATCGCATCCGTTACCGTTCGGATGGCCATCGGAAAAACACCTCCTGATTTTCTGTTTTGAACCGGCATTAGCCTGTTTTCCGAAACTCGTTTTGTTACGGTCTGACTTGCTTTGCCTCTTTTGGAAAAAGGGCGGACAAGCGCAGGATCGTGCTTGTCCGCCCCATCTCGCGGAATGCGGTCTCCCCATAAGGAGGCGGCAGAGCCTTCCGGCAGCCTATTTCTTTCTTCCGCTCCCCGCGCCGGTCACTGCACGGACTCCAAAATCGCGTCCGCCAGCGTTTCCAGCTCAACGGCCTTGTCCTCCCCCAGCGAGGAGGCGAGACTGAGCCGCTCGTTGAGCACCGTCATGTTCTTCAGCTCGTCGTTGACGAATTTTTGCATGAGGTCGCCGGACTTCACCGCCCACGAGCCGTTTTCGATGATGGCAAAGGTGCGGTTTTGCAGGTTCAGTGCCTTCATGTCCATAAGGAAGTCGTGCATGGCGGGGTAGATGCCCAGATTGTAGGTCACCGAGGCCAGCACGATGTGGCTGTACTTGAACGCCTCGGAGATCAGCTGGGACACATGGGTGGAGGACACGTCGTACAGCGCCACACGGCTCATGCCCTTGTCGCAGAGCCTTGCCGCAAGTGCCTGCGCCGCGTTCTCCGTGTTGCCGTACATGGAGGCGTAGACGATCAGCACGCCCTTTTCCTCCGGCGCGTACCGGCTCCATGTGTCGTACTTCTCAATGAACCAGCCCAGATTCTCCCGCCACACCGGGCCGTGGAGGGGGCAGATATACTTGATCTGATCCAGGATCCCGCCGGCCTTTTTCAGCAGGAGCTGGATGTGGGGACCGTACTTGCCCACGATGTTGGTGAGGTAGCGGCGGGCGTCGTCCAGCCAGTCCCGCTCGAAGTCCACCTCGTCGGCAAACAGCTTGCCGTCCAGCGCGCCGAAGGTGCCGAAGGCGTCGGCGGAAAACAGCACGCCGTCGGTGAGGTCGAAGGTCACCATGGCCTCCGGCCAATGCACCATAGGCGCGCCCACAAAGGTGACGGTGTGCCGGCCGAAGGAGAAGGTTTCCCTCTCCTTCACCTCGATGCACTCATGGTCGTCCACGTGGAAGCCGAACTGCCGCATGAGCATGAAGGCTTTTTCGTTGGAGATGACCTTCACCTTGGGGTGCCGCAGCAGGATCTCCTCGATGCAGGCGGCGTGATCCGGCTCCAGGTGGTTGATGAGCAGATAGTCCAGCTCCCGCCCGGCCAGGACGTGGTTCAGGTTCTCCAGCAGCTGGCGGCAGGCGGACCAGTCCACGGTGTCGAACAGCACCGTTTTCTCGTCCAGCAGACAGTAGGCGTTGTAGCTGACGCCGCGGGGAATGGGAAAACAGTTTTCAAACAGGGCAAGGCGGTGGTCGTTGGCGCCCACCCAGTAGAGGTCGCTGGTCACATTACGCACACAATACATATCTCATACCCTCCCGGCTCAAGCCTTCACAAATTGATCCTTGCCCTCCGCGCACTCCGGGCATACCCAGTCGGCGGGGAGCTTCTCAAACAACGTACCCGGCGCGATCTCGCCGTCCTCGTCGCCCAGCTCCGGCACATATTCGTAGCCGCAGCCGCCGCACACATAGGTGTCGCCGATGGGCGTGGGCTTGGGCGGCGTGGGACGCTTCATCTTCACCATCGGCGGCGCGGGCTGCTTCTCGCCGCTATCCAGCGCGGCGGTGAGCAGAGGCAAAATCTCCATCACGTCGCCCACGATGCCGTAGTCGCAGTTCTTAAAGATGGGCGCGTTTCCGTTTTTGTTGATAGCCACGATGGTGGAGGCGTCCTTAATGCCCTTGAGATGTTGGGTGGCGCCGGAGATGCCGCAGGCGATATAGAGGTTGCCGGTGAACTTCTGTCCGGACATACCCACATAGCGGTCAAGGGGCAGGTATTTCAGCGTCTCCGCCACGGGACGGGAGGCGCCGATGGCCGCCCCGGCGGCCTTGGCCAGACCCTCCACCAGCTTCATGTTTTTCTTCTCGCCGATACCCTTACCGGCGGAAACCACACGCTCCGCCTTGGGGATAGGCGTATCCATGGGGATACCCACGGAGAAGTCGTGACCGTCCTTTTTCAGTGCCGCCACCAGATCGTTGACCTGCTGGGCGGCGTCGCCCTCCCGGAAGATGGTGCGCTTGCGGATACCGGTGATGGGCGCGGGCTTCTTGGCCGTTGAGCGGCTTTCGCCGCCGCTGCTCTTGCCCAGCCTGCCGATGAGATGGGAGGCGATGACCACCCGCTGGATCTCGTTGGTACCCTCATAGATGGTGGTGATCTTGGCGTCGCGGTAGGCGCGCTCCACCTCCATGCCCTTGAGGAAGCCGGTGCCGCCGTGGATCTGCACGGCGTCGTTGGTGACCTCCAGCGCGATGTCTGAGGCGTACATCTTCGCCATGGCGGACTCCATGCCGTAGGGGGCGTGCTGCTCCTTCAGCTCCGCCGCGGAGTAGACGAGGAAGCGGGCGCAGCGCAGCTTGGTGGCCATGTCCGCCAGCTTGAAGGCGATGCTCTGCTGGGCCGCGATGGGCTTTCCGAACTGGACGCGCTCCTTGGAATAGCTCAGCGCCTGCTCAAACGCACCTTGGGCGATGCCCAGCGCCTGCGCGGCGATGCCGATGCGCCCACCGTCCAGCGTGGACATGGCGATCTTGAAGCCCTCGCCCTCCTTGCCCAGCAGGTTCTCCTTGGGGACCTTCACGTCGTTGAAGATGAGCTCCGCCGTGGAGGAGGAGCGAATACCCATTTTGTCATAGTGGTCGCCGAACTCAAAGCCCTTCCAGCCCTTCTCCACGATGAAAGCGGAGATGCCCCGGGTGCCGATGTCCGGCGTGGTGACGGCGAAAACCACATAGGTGTCCGCCTTGGGAGCGTTGGTGATAAAGATCTTGCCGCCGTTGAGCAGGTAGTGGTCGCCCTTGTCCAGCGCCGTGGTTTCCGTGCCGCCGGCGTCCGACCCGGCGTTAGGCTCGGTGAGGCCGAAGGCGCCCAGCTTTTCGCCTTTTGCCAGCGGCACGAGATACTTCCGCTTCTGCTCCTCCGTGCCGTAGGCGAAGATGGGCCACGCGCCCAGCGACACGTGGGCGGAGAGGATCACGCCCGCGCCGCCGTCCACACGGGCCAGCTCCTCCACGGCGATGGCATAGCTGAGAATGTCAAGCCCCGCGCCGCCGTACTCCTTGGGGAACGGCAGCCCCAGCCAGCCCAGCTGTGCCATCTTTTTGACAGGTTCGTCAGGGAACTCATTGTTCTGATCCAGCAGGAAGGCAAGAGGCTTGATCTCCTCCTCCGCAAAGGCTCGGATCTTGGCGCGCAGCTCCTCGTGCGCGGGTGTGGTCTGAAACAGCATACGGTGTACCTCCTTATGTCACGTTTGTTGGGTCACTTCTTCTTTTTTAATTGCTTCGCCGGTCAGCAGCCGGTGCAGGCTCACGGCGCGGAACGCCTCGTCCTGCTTTCGCTGCAGCTCCGTTAGCTGGCAGTGGATGGCGCATTTCCCGTGTTCGCTTTGCCAGCGGCAGTCGTACCCCGGCTCCATGCAGGCGCACAGGACATCATGCTCTCCCATGACGACCATGAGGTCATAGAGGGAAACGTCACGCAGGTCACAGGACAGCCGGCAGCCGCCGGCTGCGCCCCGGCTCACCTGCACCAGCTCCCCAGCGGAGAGCTTTCGCAGGATCTGATAGGCAAACTGCATGGGGATCAGCTCCGTCTCCGCCATCTCGGCGGCGGAGTGCTTCTCTTCGTCCAGCAGCACCCGCAGCATCCGCAGTGCATAGTCCGTTTCCCTTGTGATGAGCATATCCCTGCATCTCCTTTTTCCTTGGTTGTATTTTCATTCTATCAATCTTGATAATATTTGTCAAGATTGATTTCGAAAGAAATTTCCCTCCTTTCCACTCATATTCGAAAAAATGCCCCGCCTTGTGCCGCAAAACACCGACAACGCCAGCCTCGGCGTGGAGAACCATTATGCACGAGAAAGACCATGCCCGCTGAAAATCAGAGCGGCGGGACAGTAAACTGTCCCGCCGCCCATGGTTCAAGCTTCTGTTAGACTGATAGATTGAAATGGATCGAGCTGCTTCGGCAATTCGTTTTCTTCAGCTGGAGCCGCCTGCTCTTGCACGGCGTCCGCTGTTGGCTTTGCGTGGCTCCGCGACCCATACCCGGCCTCAAAACGCTTATTCATTTTGCAAGGCTTGGGAAAGCGCTTCCCAAAATGTAAGACGGCTGCTGACAGATATGCTTATATCGGGCATATTGTCTACCGTGATCGCATAGCGGTTCCGGCTGGATAGATGCGTAAAGGTGCAGATTTTCTGTTTTTTGTCAAGGCGGCCCAGCAGAATGCTCTCGCTCATGTTTATAGTGGACAAATCACTCTGCAAATGGCGATACGTTTCCCTGCATTTTTCACAGGTTTTCATATGTTCGACAACCGCCTGTTGGCTACCATTACCATCACCATGCCTCGCGGCACAGATGTGACGAAGCTGACCCCGGTTATCGCCACCAACGGCGTCAAGTCTCTGACGCCCGGTACCGGTGAAACGGTGGACTTCACCAATGCCGTGACCTACACAGCCGCCATGGAGGATGGCAACAGCAAAACCTATACTGTCACGGTCTACGTGGACAAGGGGACGCTGGCCGATCAGTTCTGGGATATGAGCGTCGGCAATCCGACAGGCGTTCAGTATCTCCGCTGCTCCAAGCGGGCCGACAGTAAAAGCTGTGATGGCTGCGGGACGCTCCGTACACGGGAATTTGAAAGGTTCCTGTACGGCGAGATGGTCAAGAAGCTGTCCGAGTTCCAGACGCTGACGGCAAAGCGGGAAACGGTCAATCCCAAATTGACCGCGCTGAACATGGAGCTTGCCCGCGTGGAGGACGAGATTGAAAAGCTGCTGAATACTTTAACCGGGGCTAATGCGGTGCTGCTGTTCTATGCCAACAGCAAAATCGAGGAGTTGGACACACGCCGCCAAGCCCTGACAAAAGAGATCGCGGCGCTGTCAGCGGAAACCATGTCCCTGGAACAGATCGAGCGGTTGTCGGTCTACCTCAATCAATGGGGAGAAATTGACTTTCGAGGACAGGCGGCAGGTTGCCGACGGCCTGATCTCACAGATCCGCGCAACCGACGAACACGTTTCGATTGAGTGGAAAATTTGACTTTTACTTATCCATCGCACACGACAAAGGGCTGTGTGCCCTTGTCAAGCGATGTAAAAGTTATCGCAACAAGAAGCCTGGAAATTACTAATAGTATTGTTAAAGGAACAAACCGACAAAATATCGTCTATGATGAAGCATTTGAGATTACCAGACAATTTCACAAAGATTTGGAATATCTATTTAATGCGCTTGCGGTTGAGAGTGGCGTTAGGTTGTTTTATGAACGTCGCTCCAAGCAATACATAAACAATCCAACAATTAAACCTTTTGAAAAGGTTAACTTGCGCGGAATTATTCAGAGTTTTGTAAGTATATTTTTGAGCGAGCCTTTTAAAGGACATCGACACGAATCGAAGCTCTTGCAAGAATACCGCAACAAAATATTTATCGATACGCAATCCAAATATCCATATTATATGGCGGCGCTAATTCTCTCCCTACCGGTTCTGCAAGCCCGCCAGATTCTGAAACACGCAGCTCATGCTGACGCCCCGCGAGCGGATCACACTGATCTTCCGGCTCAAGTCTGGAATAACGCCGCAGGCTGTCAGCTCTTCGCCCAGCACATGAACGGGGACTGGCAGCCTGCGGTCAGCACAGTTTTTATCCGCGTAACGGATCAGCTTGATAAACGCGAAGGACAGAAACAGGGACGTGAGAAAATCAAAGGTACTGTCCTGATCGGATGTGATACAGAAATAGGCACAGGGCTGCTTGCCCGGCAGCTCCATGTCAATTTCATCATGGCTGGTGATCTGGCAGATGGGCCGATTCTGAAACACCTGCAAGCGGCTGCCCAGCCCAATGATAACGCCGCTGCGCACCGTATCTGAGGATTGGCTGAACAGCGCATAGGGTGCTCTGGCAGGATGGCTGGCAGGCAGCATGGAAAAACGGTTGTCCAGCTCCTTCTCCGCGTTCAGCACTAACAGCTTGTAGACCTCGCCGATATTCCGGCTCTCCGATGGATACAAGGGGTTCTCGGTCACTTTGGGTTCCTGTGCAGTCTTTTTCATCGTTCGACCTCCTTATCGCCGCGCATCCCTGTCGGGTACAATCTGAGTTCAAAGTGATAGACTTCATGAGCGTCACCGCAGGTGACCACCAGTTGAAGCCACCGGCGCAGCGGAGGCACCCCTTCTATCGTAACCTCGCAGTCGTCGGATAATGGTAATAACATATATTTGGATTTAGGGCATGAAGCGCAAGGCAGCCCTTGTGCTACAAGGATTTCACGCATCTTTCGCTCGATTCGATGGCGGTTCATTTCTGAAACGCTACCGGCCTCATTTGAACCGCTGGATGCCGCAGTGGTCAGGGTGGTTTCTTCCTGAAGCTCCAGCTTGATGCCAAGGCTCATGGCGATCTCCTCCTTATCCACCACGATGTCAGAAATTTGGAACATGGTGGAGAGATAGTTCTGGAGGTAGATCGTGGTGCCGTGCGTACCGGGGAAAGTTGTCAGTTGCAGATAGCCCCGTTCAGCCATGCGCTTGAGGTATCGGCCGGCAGTTGCCTTAGAGACGCCCCAGCGGGAAGCCAGCTCCGCGTAGCTGACCAGCGGACAGCCTGTACCGTTGCGGAGGTAGACCACCGGCCCGATGTCTGAGCCGAGAACCTGCGGATCGTTATAGACGGTGTTCAGCCACAAATCCAGTACAGCGTCCATCTCTGAGCAGTGACCGGCACTGACCAGCTCTGTGGCAGTGGATACAGGGAAGAAGAAAAAGCCGGTGTCCTTCTGACAGGGCGCGTTGTAATCGAGGATCGTGTTGTGACGCCGCCAGCCGCGAATCTTGAATTTGACCAGCTTACCATGTCCGAGAACAAGAAAACTGATAAGCCCTTTCTTTTGCAGTCCCTCCAAAGCGGCCAAGGTCTGGCGGCGGAAGCGAGTGCGGAAATACCGGGACAATTCCTCCACGGACATGATCCATTCGCCGGGGTAGATGGTGTAACTAATGCCATCAATGCGCTTGTATGAGGTGCGGAAATTGGCATAGGCGCAGAGCACGACAAAATAAAAAAGGCCGGAGCCTCCGCTCACGCGAATGCTCCGGTCTGCTATCAAGGATTGCACGAACTGCCGGTAGATCCGACATCGTGGATAATCTACGATCTGTTTGATCTCAAGTGTATATTCTGACATGGAAACCTCCAAAAATACTTCCATTCACGATGGTTCTATGCTATAATTCAAAATCGAACCTACTGATTTAGATTTTGACTCCACTGTAAAACTGCTAACATTTTGCTAATTGCACTACGAAATACCAGCAGATATAGCGGAGTATCAACAATGTCGAATGAAGAAATTGCTCCCCTGAAGACTGTGTAATTCGGTGTACTACGAGAGTCGTGAAGGACTACGATTGGCGACGTATAAGTTATAATAGTGGCTTCTAAGCGGTAGGCCGCCAGTTAGAGTCTGGCCGGGGGTGCCAGCGCGCAGAGAGGCTTTTGCCCCTCTGCGCGCCGTTTTATCACAGAAAAAAGAGCACCCCATGGGTGCTCTTTTGGCTTTCGCTTAAAATTCCGCGTTGCCCACCGTGCGGGGGTGCAGCTCCACGTCGCGGATGTTGCTGACGCCCGTGAGGTACATCACCATGCGCTCGAAGCCCAGGCCGAAGCCGGCGTGGCGGCAGGAGCCGTAGCGCCGCAGGTCGCAGTACCACCAGTAGTCCTCCGGGTTCATGCCCAGCTCACGGATGCGGCTCTCCAGCAGCTCCAGGCGCTCCTCGCGCTGGCTGCCGCCGATGATCTCGCCGATGCCGGGCACCAGGCAGTCCGCCGCGGCCACGGTCTTGCCGTCGTCGTTCAGGCGCATATAGAACGCCTTGATCTCCTTGGGATAGTCAGTGACGAACACGGGCTTCTTGAATACCTGCTCGGTGAGATACCGCTCGTGCTCGGTCTGCAGGTCGGTGCCCCACTCCACCTTGTAGTCGAACTTGTCATTATTCTTCTTCAGGATCTCCACCGCGTCGGTATAACTGACCCGGCCAAAGTCGCTGGACGCCACGTGCTCCAAACGCTCCTTCAGCCCCTTGTCCACGAAGCTGTTGAAGAAGTCGATCTCCTGAGGGCAACGCTCCAGCACCCGGCGGATGATGTGCTTGATCATGGCCTCGGCCACATCCATGTCGCCGGCCAGGTCGCAGAAGGCCATCTCCGGCTCTATCATCCAGAACTCGGCGGCATGGCGCTGGGTGTTGGAGTTCTCCGCACGGAAGGTGGGGCCGAAGGTATACACATCGCCGAAGGCCATGGCGAAGTTCTCGGCGTTCAGCTGGCCGGACACCGTCAGGCTGGTTTTCTTACCGAAGAAGTCCTGGGTGTAATCCACCTGCCCGTCCTCGGTCTTGGGGACGTTGTTCAGGTCGAGGGTGGTCACCTGGAACATCTCGCCGGCACCCTCGCAGTCGCTGCCGGTAATGATGGGGGTCTGTACATACACAAAACCCCGGCTCTGGAAAAACTCATGCACTGCGTAGGCCGCCACGGAGCGTACCCGGAACGTGGCGGAGAACAGGTTGGTACGGGGCCGCAGGTGCTGGATGGTCCGCAGGAACTCCACGCTGTGGCGCTTCTTCTGCAGGGGGTAATCCGGCGTGGACTTGCCCTCTACCGCGATGCTGTGGGCCTTCACCTCCAGGGGCTGCTTGGCATCCGGCGTCAGCACCACGGTGCCCTTGACGATCAGCGCCGCGCCCACGTTCTGTGCGGCGATGTCCTTATAGTTGGCCAGCTCCTCGGCGGACATGACCACCTGCAGATTTTTGAAGCAGGAGCCGTCGTTCAGCTCGATGAAGCCAAAGGTCTTCATGTCGCGGATGGTGCGTGCCCAGCCGCACACGGTCACGTCCTTGCCGCCCAGGGACTCCTGATCGGCGAAGATCGCGGCAATTCTCATTCGTTCCATATCATTCTCACCTTTTCTATGTTCTTCTGCGTTGCATTCCGCAGCCGTTTTGACAGTACATTATATTATAAACCAACGCGCCGGGATTTACAAGGCCGACTTTTGACCTGCAGACGCCGTTCATAAAAAGAAAAGGCCCCGTAGCTTTCGCCGCGGGGCCTTTTGTCATGCCTGCCAATCCTTTACCTGCTTGCGCAGCCAGTCGCACCAGGCGTCCATACCCTCGCCGGTCTTGGCGGAGACAGGGAAAATCTCCAGTTTCGGATTGCGCCGGTGGGCGTATTCGATCACCTTCTCCATGTCGAAGTCGAAATAGGGCAGCACGTCGGTCTTGTTGATGAGCAGCACATCGCACACGGTGAAGATCAGGGGGTACTTCAGTGGCTTGTCGTGGCCCTCCGGTACAGAGAGGATCATGGCGTTCTTCACCGCGCCGGTGTCAAACTCCGCCGGACACACCAGGTTCCCCACATTCTCCAGCACCACCAGGTCCAGATCGTCCGTGCCGATCTCCCGCAGGCCCTGTTCCGTCATACCCGCGTCCAGGTGGCACATCCCGCCGGTGTGCAGCTGGATAGACCGTACCCCGGCGCCGGCAATAGCGGCGGCATCCACGTCCGAGTCGATGTCCGCCTCCATGACGCCCATCCGCAGCTCGTCCTTCAGCGCCTCGATGGTCCGCAGCAGCGTTGTGGTCTTGCCGCTGCCGGGGGAGGACATCAGGTTCAGCAGGAACGTCCCCTTTTGCTTCAGCGCCTCCCGTACCCGTGCCGCTTCCCGGTCGTTGTCGGCAAACACGCTCTCTTTTACTTCGATGATCTTATAGGTATCCATACTACGCACCCTCTATCTCTTTAATGCTGATCTCGCTGCCCCGCAGCAGCCAGGTATCCCCGCTGCCGCAGTGGGGGCAGACCCGCCCGTGGGCCACAGTGGGGTAGTCCGCACCGCAGCCGCCGCAGTGTGTCACGGCGGGCAGCGTGTCGATGTGCAGCTGTGCGCCCCGCAGCAGGTCGGATCTCTGCACGGCCCAGTCCCAGCAGCTGATCAGCTCCTTTGGGATGGCGCCGCACACCTCGCCCAGCTCCAGCGTTACGCCCGCCACGCGGGTCAGGTCATTCTCCGCGCCCACGCGCTCCACGGTCTTGATCACGTGGAAAACAATGCCCAGCTCGTGCATATTACTTGGCCGCTTTCTTGGCCCTGCGCTCCGCCTTCTTGATCTTGATGTTCCGCTTGATCATATAGGGCAGGATGGCCTTCATCTTGTCCTCGCAGGCGTACATGGTGCTGCACTCCGGACGCTCCCGGTGCAGGTGGATGGCGTCAAAGGCGCACTTGGTGGTGCACACGCCGCAGCCGATGCACTTATTGGGGTCCACGATGCTGGCGCCGCAGCCCAGGCATCGGGCCGTCTCCGCCTTCACCTGCTCGGCGGTGAAGGCCACGCGCTCGTCCCGGAAGGTCTTACGCAGGGCGTCGTTGTAGCCGATGCGCTGGCGCGGCGTGTTGTCGTAGCTGTCCACGGCGATCAGCGCGTTTTTCTTGTCCAGCTCGATGAACTGCCGGCGGTCGCGGCCGATGGTCAGCGTGGCGCCCTGCACATAGCGGTGCAGGCTGATCGCGCCCTGCTTGCCGGCGGCAATGGCATCGATGGCGAACTTCTGGCCGGTATAGGCGTCGCCGCCCACGAAGATGTCCGGTTCAGCCGTCTGATAGGTGACGGGATCGGCCTTGGCGGTACCGTTGGGGTTGAATTCCACCTGGGTGCCCGCGAGAAGCGTCTTCCATTCCGCCTTCTGGCCGATGCAGTACAGCACCGTGCCGCAGGGGGCCATCTGCACGGTGTTCTCATCGTACACCGGCGCGAAGCGCCCGCTTTCGTCCTTGACGCTCAGGCACTTGACAAAGGCGATGTTGGCGGCCTTGCCGTTCTCGGTCTGGACCTCCTTGGGACCCCATCCGGCGTAAATGGCGATACCCTCGCGCTCGCACTCGCTTCGGTCCTCCTCGCCCATAGGCATCTCCTCATAGCCCTCCAGGCAGTACAGGCTCACGCTCTCCGCGCCGCAGCGCACGGCGGTGCGGGCCACGTCGGCCGCGATGTTGCCGCCGCCGACGACCACCACCCGGCCCTTCAGCGCCTTCTCGTCCCGCAGATGCACGCCGCGGATGAAGTCGATGCCGGAGATCACGTTTTCCGCGTCGCCGCCGGGCACGGCCAGGGCGCCGCCGTGCTGCAATCCGACGGCTACATAGAAGCCCTTGTAGCCCTCCTCACGGAGCTGGGCAATGGTGATGTCCTTACCCACCTCCACGCCGCAGCGGAACTCCACGCCCAGCGCGCGCAGCACGTCGATCTCGGCCTCCACCACGTCCTTCTCCAGACGGAAGGAGGGAATGGCGTTCATCAGCATACCGCCGGGACGGCTCTCCTTTTCAAATACCGTGGGGCGATAGCCCTTTTCCGCCAGATAGTAGGCGCAGCTCATGCCGGCGGGGCCTCCACCGATGATGGCGATCTTTTCGCTGAATTCGCCGTCCACCTTGGGAATGACCTTCTCCGGGATGAAGCGCGTCTCCGCGTCCAGATCCTGCTGGGCGATAAAGCGCTTTACCTCGTCGATGGCCACGGCCTCGTCCACGGTGCCGCGGGTGCAGGCATCCTCGCACCGGCGGTTGCAGATGCGGCCGCACACGGCGGGAAATGGGTTCTCCCGCTTGATGAGCTGCAAAGCCTCCCGGTACTTGCCCTGTGCCGCCAGCTTCAGATAGCCCTGCACGGCGATGTGGGCGGGGCAGGCGGTCTTGCAGGGTGCGGTGCCGGTGTCGTAGCAGTTGATGCGGTTGCGGTCCCGATAGTCGATGCTCCACTTCTCCGGGCCCCACTTCACCTCGTCGGGCAGCTCGGCCCGGGGATACTCGATATAGCCGTCCTTGGTGCACAGCTTCTGGCCCAGCTTCACCGCGCCGGCGGGACAGTTCTCCACGCAGCGCCCGCAGGCCACGCACTTCTCCGTCTCCACCGCGGCCACATAGGCGCTGCGGGACATATTGGGCGTGTTGAACATCTGGCTGGTCCGCAGGGCGTTGCACACGTTGACGTTGCAGTTGCAGATACCAAAGATCTTCTGCTCGCCGTCGATGTTGGTGATCTGGTGGACGAAGCCGTTGTCCTCCGCCTGCTTGAATATGGCCATCGCCTCGTCATAGGTGATGTACTCGCCCCGCTGGGTCTGCACCACATAGTCGGCCATGTCGCCCACGGCGATGCACCAGTTCTCCACATCGTCGCCGCAGCCCTCGCCCAGCTTGTCGCGGCTGGCGCGGCAGGAGCACATACTCTTGGCGTACTTGCCTTCATACTTGTGCAGCCAGTAGGAGATCTTCTCCAGCCCGATGGCCTCCTGCTCCGTCTCGATGGCCTTCTCCACCGGGATCACGTGCATACCGATGCCCGCGCCTCCGGGGGGCACCATCGGCGTGATCTTCTCCAGGGGCAGCATGGTCATGCGCTCAAAGAACGCCGCCACCTCCGGGTGCGCGTCGATCTGGCTCCGCCGCATATTCAAAAACTCGGCGCTGCCGGGCACGAACAGGGGTAGGATGTACCGCTTCTCGTGGTTCGGGTTTTTCCCGTCCAGGTTCTCCCAGTTGTACTCAATGAGACCCAGCCAGGCCATCTCGTCCAGCAGCTTCTGCAGGGGCTCGCGTTCCATCTTCGTCAGCTTCATCAGCTGCTCGATGGTCTTGGGCTTGCGGACACCCATTTTCAGTGCCACGTCCGCCATCTCATCGGTCACCAGCGCATCCAGCCCCCAGTATTCGGGGTCGTCAGCGGTGGCCTTCAGGCCAATGCGGTTGGTGATCATGCTGCCCAGTTTCAGGATCTTCTCCCGGGGCGGCCGGTCGGGACAGGGGATCTTGAACGAGAGCTTTTCCTCGTCCAGGGGGAAGCTGGTAGGCTTGCTGCCGTTGATGTCGCGCATCGTCTCTCTCCTCCGTTATCTGCTGCTCTGACCAGAGATATTTTTCTCTCATGGGGGAGCAGCGTTGTGATTTTAAGCTCTATTGTACTTATAATACCAACTTTTTTGCCGATATCCTATTGACTTTTCCGCCAAAGGTGTGATAACTTTTTATATGGTCCTGGTCGGACCAGAAAAGAAAGCAAAGGAGCATGAGCTATGGCCTTTCGTGAGATCGTCGCCCCTACCGTCAAGGAGCTGTTCATCCAGCAGCTGGAGGGTATGATCCTCTCCGGCGAGCTGCGCCCGGGGGATCGGCTGCCCACTGAGCGTGAGCTGGCGGATGAAATGAAGATCAGCAAGACCGTGGTCCATGAGGGATTGCGGGAGCTGCATCGTCTCGGCTTTCTGGACATCGCCTCCCGCCGCGGCGTCACCGTGGCAGACTACGCCCAAACCGGCAGCCTGGAAACGCTGCGGGCCATCATGGATTTCCATGGCGGTCTCCCGGATGCCAAAACGGCGGGCAGTATCCTTCAGCTGCGCTATTATCTGGAGGGCCCCGCCATGGAGGAACTGGCTGCGCGGCACACACCGGCAGACATGGCAGCGCTGCAGGCCTTACAGCGCCAGGCGGAGCAGGCGGCGCAGGAGGGGACGGATGCGCTGGCCGAGGCCCTGTTCCGCTACCACCGGGGCATCACCTTCCTCAGCGGCAACACCATCACACCGCTGCTGTTCAACGCCTTTACCCGGGTGAACCTGGAGTTCTGGAAGGAGTATATCCAGCTTACCGGCATCGACCGCTGTCTGGAACGGCTGGCCCAATTCACCGCCCATATCGAGGCGGGGGAG
>OMED01000651.1_pt1 | contig 16711 bp, 18 predicted proteins | sample 1673411 | NCBI WGS metagenome assembly OMED01 (sample SAMEA103958110, study PRJEB25191) | human gut metagenome | reverse complement strand
TCTGGCGGCAGACTGCGTGCGGAATGCGGCATTGCTTCGCTCGCCGCATTGATTAGCACTCCGGTAGACGGTGATTACTGCGCACTTCTACAAGATAGGCAGAGCGGCAGCGGATAATAGAAGCAACTCAAATCGTATAGCAATGCTAACGCGGCAACGCCGCGCGCAGGCATTTTCATTCCGGAGGCATAAAGTCATCCAAGCCTGAGACTGCCAATCTAAGTCTTTCTCTTGGGGTTCCAAAGGGGCCATTCTCTTTCACGAAAGAGAATGGCCCCTTTGACTCGCTCCCCTGCGCGGCGCAGGGAATTATGTGCAGCGCTATCGCGCTGTATTTTATAAATACGGAATAACCATCGATGCAACGAGCGATAAGATCATCACCGCGACCAGCAGGATCGCGACGGCTCTCGTCTTCTTATTCATGGGGTTCCTCCCTTTCTACGATTTTCTTGATGCCCTTTTCCGCCTTGGCGCGCGGGAGCATCACCTCGCGGCCGCAGCGCGTGCATTTGAGCTTGATGTCCATGCCCACGCGCGTCACGAGCCAGAGCTTTTCGCCGCAGGGATGCGGCTTCTTCATTTCGACAATATCGTTCAACCTCAGGTCCATGTGCTCACCCCTTGATCGCTTCCCAGTACTGCGCGGCGGCGCGCTCGACCTTATTGTCGCCGTAGTGGTAGTACTGCACGTTTTTGAGCTCGTCGGGCAGATATTGCTGCTTCACCCAATGGTTCGGGTAGGCGTGCGGGTACTTGTAGTTCTGCCCCTGCGCGCCGCCGGTCGAATCGGCGTGGACATTCTGGAGGCAGCGCGGGAAATTGCCGCTCTTGCCCGCCTTCACATCCGCCCAAGCAGCGCCGATGCCCTCGATCACGCTGTTGGACTTCGGTGCGGTGGCGAGCAGCACCGCCGCCTGCGCCAGCGGCAGCTGCGCTTCGGGAAGGCCGAGCTGCATCGCGGTGTCGACGCAGGCCTTGACGATGGCGATAGCCTGCGGATAGGCCATGCCGACATCCTCGCTCGCCGAGCAGAGTAACCTCCTGCATGGCGTGACCAGATCGCCCGCCTCTAAAAATCTTGCGAGGTAGTGGAGCGCCGCGTCGGGGTCGCTGCCGCGCAGCGACTTCATCAGCGCGCTCGCACAGTCGTACATCGCGTCACCGCCCTTGTCGTAGCGCATAGCACTGCGCTGTGCGACCTGTAAGGCGTCTTCACTTTTCAGCAAAAGTTCGCCGTTCGTGACGTCCGCCGCCTCGTATAAAAGCTCGCACGCGCTCACTGCCTTGCGCACATCGCCGCCGCACTGTTGCGCGATGACGCGCGGCACATCGTCCTCCCAGGAAAGCGGCAGCTCGCTGCGCTCTTTCAAAATGCCGAGCGCGCGCTCGACCGCGGGGATGGTCTCCTCCGCGCTGACGTTTTTGAACTCAAACACCGTCGAACGGGATAAAAGCGCGCCGTAAACGTAAAAATACGGGTTCTCCGTCGTCGACGCGATCAGCGTGATAGAGCCGTTTTCCATGAATTCGAGCAGGCTCTGCTGCTGCTTTTTGTTGAAATACTGAATTTCGTCGAGGTAGAGCAGAATGCCGCCCGGTGCCATCATCGTGCCGACATCGGAGATAATGCTCTTGACATCCTGAAGGCTCGCGGTCGTCGCGTTCAGGCGGTACAGGGTCTTATTCGTGCGGTTTGCGATGATGTTGGCGATCGTCGTCTTGCCCGTGCCGGACGGGCCGTAGAAGATCATATTCGCGCTTGAGCCGGACTCGATGAGTCGGCGCAGCAGCGCGCCCTTTCCGAGCAAGTGCTTCTGCCCCACGACCTCGTCGAGCGTCAGCGGGCGGATCTCATCCGCCAAAGGTCTCTTTTCACTCATATCAGTTGTTCCTGCTGCATTTTTCCGCGTCGATGGCCAGCACGACCATCAGCGCGCCCAGCGCGTCCTTGGGATCGTAAACGTCGATCACATAGGTATCCGTCCAGTGGAACAGCTCCTTCGTGATGGTGGCGATGCAGCCGCGCGAGGGGCTGTCGATCGTGTAGTCCCACTCCATGAAGCTGCCGTTCACTTCCCAGTCACTGCACTCAAGGGTGAAGCGCGGGGTGAAGAACGTGAATTCCTTGCGGATGCAGCCGTAATACAGCTTGCCGATATAAAGTTCAAACTTCGGGAGGAAGGTCAGCACCCGCTGCTGCACCGTTCCGATGTGATCGCCCATGGCGTTCAGAATGTGCAGACAATGTCCCCACGCAAGCTTTCCCTCGACCGTATAGACGGTGTTGCCGTCCTCGTCGTAGATATCGTAGCTGTCGAACCAGGAAAAAAAGCGCTGCTTGAATAGTAGCCGCATCGCACAAGCCTCCTTTTTTACAGATGGAATGATTATAGCACGTTTTTTCTTCACTGCACAGACTTTTTCTGTCGATTTTTCCGTGTCTCTGTGCTATACTGTCGGCAGTATTGATGAAACGCAGGAGGTTTCGCCATGAAATCCAAAGCCGCCGTCCGCCGCATCGTGGAGGAGCTGAAGGTCCTCTACCCCAACGCGCGCTGCTCGCTCGAATATAAAAAGGACTACGAGCTTCTGTTCGCCGTGCGCCTTTCCGCCCAGTGCACCGACGCGCGCGTGAACATGGTCACGCCGTCGCTCTATCAGAAGTTCCCGACGCTTGAGGCCTTCGCGAACGCGACGTATGAAGAGGTCGGCGACGCGATCCGCTCCTGCGGATTTTACAACACGAAGTCGAAGGACATCGTCGAGTGCGCGAAGATCCTGCTCGAAAAGTACGGCGGCAAGGTCCCCGGCACGATGGAGGAGCTCACAGCCCTCCCCGGCATCGGGCGCAAAACGGCGAACCTGATCCTCGGTGACGTCTACGGCCAGCCCGCCTACGTGTGCGACACGCACTGCATCCGCATCACGGGCCGCCTCGGCCTGACGGACGGCAGCAAGGACCCGCTGAGCGTCGAAAAGCAGCTGCGCGCCATCCTTCCGCCGGAGGAGTCGAACGACTTCTGCCACCGACTGGTGCTGTTCGGCCGCGACCGCTGCACCGCCCGCAAAGCCAACTGCGACGGCTGCCCGCTTAGAAAAGACTGCGACTACGGCAAGGCGCAGAAATAATATCTTCCCAAAAGCGGCTTTGCCGCTTTTGGGAGAAGGCCGCGCTGCGCTCCGTGCCTCGCCGCCAATATGGCAGCTCGACACACGCTCCGCGAGAGGTGTTTTTCACCACGTACACGCCGCGGCGAAAAACGATCTGATTTTATTTCGTGCCTGCGGACACGAAACTCTGCGAGGCTTTCCCCAATAGGAGAAAGGTTCCGCACAGCATCGCTGTGCGGAACCTTTCTCGTTTTTCTTTCAGTTGTTGAATTCGCTTGGCAGGATGTACTTTGTCGTGCTCGTTGCGTAGCCGTTGCCGCGCTTGATGGTCATGTAGATCGTCTTTTCGCCGCCCTCAAGCTGCACGTAGCAGACGCCGTCCTCGTCGAACTTGTCCGTGACGTCGAGCTTCTGGTCGAGGTAGTAGACCGTGACCGTGCCGTCCTCGCGCTCTTCGACCTCGGGCGCGTTGAGATGCTCTAACATCTCTTCCTCGGTCAGCGCTCGCTCCGTGCCGTCGTCTTCGATGGCAATGCCACCGCCGCCCATTTCGTGCTCGGTGCCGTCCTTGTCCGGATAGCGCAGGGTGTAGCTTCCCTCGTTTACCGTCAGCGTTGCGTCCGTCATCTCACCGTTGAGCCAGAGCTGCACCGTACGCTGAATGCCACCGAGGTCCGAGGCATAGGCAACGCTGCCGAGCGCCAGCACGAGCGCGGCCGCAAGGCCGATGGTCGCGGCGCGGCGCAGCGCGGGCCGTTTCGTTTTCCGTTCCGTCATCTTCATTACCTCCGTCATCGTGTCCGGGGAGGCGTGCAGCGGCGCGAATGCGCGTTGAAATCTCTCTTTTTCTGTCATTGCTTTACTCCTCCTCCAAAATCGTTCTGAGCTTCGCCCTTGCGCGAAAAAGTCTTGTGCTGACGGTCTTTTCGGGAATGCCGAGCATCGACGCGGCTTCCGCCGTTGTATACCCCTCGTAATAGAAGAGCAGCAGCGGCACGCGGTATTTTTTGTCGAGCGCCATCACGGCTTTGAAGAGCTCGCCGTCCCGCGGCTGCTCGAAGGACAATGTCTCGGCATAGTCGTCGATGTCCTCGTGCCGGCGCCACGGCGAGCGGAAGAGCATCTTGCAGCGATTGACGGTGACGCGGATGAGCCAGTTTTTCAAATGGGCGTCCGACTCGAACGCCTTATCTGTTTTGTACAGCTCTATCAATACGTCCTGTGTCACATCGTTGGCGTCGTCCGGGTTTTTGAGCCAGCCGTAGGCCACGCGAAAGACCGTGTCCATGTACTTTTCTGCATTTTGGGCAAATGCTTCGTTTGAAAACATATATGTTTCTCTCCTCAAAGGCCTTACACCATACATGTGCGCGGGCAGGGCGTTTTCTTTCACGGGTTCGGAAAATTTTTCAAAAAATTTCGCCGCTGCGGCGGCACAACTGCCGCGTCCCTCTCATATACTGCCTTGAAAGACAGGAAACGGAGGCACAGCTATGGATCACAGCACGCAGCAGCTCATCGACAAGTTCAAGCGCAATCCTGCCATAGCGCAGTCGCTCCTGCAATCGGGCGACGGGCAAAGGCTCATGCAGATGCTCACCTCTCAGGATGGCGGCGCGGCGCTCAATCACGCGGCGCAGAATGCCGCGGCGGGCAACACGAAAGAGTTGGCCACAATGCTCTCGAACCTGATGAAAAGTCCCGAGGGCATGGCCATTATGAACCGCATCAACGACAGCGCAAAAAAATAAAAACCGCGGGAGGGCGTCACGATGAGCGAGTGGGAGGAAAAACTGAATACCCTGCTCTCCGATCCGGACGCCATGGCGCAGGTGATGAACATGGCGCAAAATCTGTCGCAGCAGATGGGGCAGTCCGGCGGCAGCGCGCCGCCTCCCCCGCCCGCGGGCGGTGCGGCCGGTCCTGCGCCGTCGGCTCCCCCTCCACCACCGCCGCAGGGCGATCCGATGGGCGATCTTTCGTCGCTGCTCGGCGGCATTGACCCCGGCATGATTGCCAAGCTGCTGACCGTGCTCTCGCAGCTCAATCGGCCCGAGAGCGGCGAGACCGCCGCATTTTTGCGTGCGCTGCGCCCATTTTTGAAGCCGGAGCGGCAGGACAAGGTCGAGCGCGCGGCACAGCTCGCGCGCTTCATCCACCTGGGGAAGACGCTGCTCCTCAGCGAAGGGGGGCCGCGCAATGTATAACCGCTATCTGCGCAACGACGACGGCGTCTACACCCGCATGCCGATGCAGGACGCGCCGCGCGTCGAACCGCCGCGTGATAACAGACCGCCTCCCCCGCCGCCCTCCGGCGGAAACGCACCGCCGCCAAGGCCGCCGCAGGGGGACGCTCCCCCTCCGCCGCCGATCAGTCAGGAGGCGTCGCAGTTTTTCTCGCGCATCCTCGACAAATTACCGCTCAAGGGCGTGGACACGGCGGACATTTTGCTGCTGCTCATTCTCTTTTTCCTCTTTGAGGAAAAGGCGGACGACGAGCTTTTAGTCGCGCTGGGGCTGCTGCTCATTTTATGACATTTTTTGACAAAAAGGCCGTCCGAAGAACGATCTTCGGACGGCCTTTTCAGTTTCTTTTACCGGTTTGCGCCGTCGAGCGCACTTTCGTGGAGCACTGTGCCGTCCGGCAGCGTAAAGGCGTCCTCCGCCACGTTCCCGCTGTCGACGCTCATGCCCGCCATGCGGTAGACGACATCCTCGCCCTGCAATTTTTCCGCCGCGCAGAGAAGGCCGTCGCTCACGCTGACCCAGTAGCGCTCAATGTAGCCGCCGTCATCGGCGGCAGTTTCCAGAAAGATGCAGTCCACGGTGTCGAGCAGGCGGTAATCCGCCGCGGCGATGCGCTCTTTGTCAAGGCGCAGGATGTCCTCATACGTCGGGATGCCCTGCTCCTCGTCGGCGGTGAAGGCTGCAGCGCTCTCGTAATAGAGCTCGCTGCCGCCGTACCAGACCCACGTTCTTTCCCCGTTGGAGATCGTGTGGCTCTGCGCGCCGCTCGCCTGCTCGGTGTCGACGCGCATCCACGCTCCGTCGACGCTGACACTGCTGCGGTCGACGCCGCTGCCGCCGGAATAGTAGCGCTCGATCGTGATGGCGCGCGAGTAGCGCGCGGGACGTTCAAGCGTCGCGATGGCGGACTGCACCGTGTCGGGCCGCACGGCGATGCGGCCCACGGCGCTGTCGTCGAGCGACGCGTCGCTCACATCGCTACTGCTCGCATCCTGCGGCAGCACGACGTGCGCGGGACGGTGCAGCGCGCCGCGCACCACAAACAGGAGCACCAGCAAAACGAGCGCGACGAAAGCAGCGCCAATGGGCGTCACCCTCCGCTTTCTCATTCCGCTCCACTCCCTTCTTTCATTCCGTCAAAATCAGGCGTTAAAATCCGCGGGGCGCTCGCTCCGGCGGCCAAAGTGCCACAAAATCGCGTCGGCGATGCGTGCGCAGGCGTGGCCGTCACCATAGGGGTTGACGGCGTGCGCCATCGCGTCGTACGCCTCCCTGCTGCGAAGAAGCTCGTTGCCCATGCGCAGCACATCGTCGTACTCGACGCCGCAGAGCTTCACCGTGCCGGCGGCGACCGCCTCGGGGCGCTCGGTCTCTTTGCGCATGACAAGGACGGGCTTGCCGAGCGCAGGAGCCTCCTCCTGGAGTCCGCCGCTGTCGGTCATCACCATGTAGCAGCGCGCCATAAGATTGTGCATCTCGTCCGCGCTCAGCGGGTCGATCAAATGCACGCGCGGCGTACCGGCGAGGAACTTCTGCGCGTTCTCGCGCACGACAGGGCTGAGGTGCACGGGATAGACGAGCTCGCAGTCCTCATTCTGGATGGCGATGTCGCGCAGCGCGGTCATGATGTTCTCCATGGGCTGGCCGTAATTCTCGCGGCGGTGGCAGGTCACGAGCACGACCTTTCTTGAATAGTCCAGCTCGTTGAGCAGTTCTGTTGTAAAGCGGTAATCCTTGCGCACCGTTGTTTTCAGTGCGTCAATGACCGTATTGCCCGTGATGAAAAGGCCCTCGGTCACGCCCTCTTTGAGTAAGTTCTCGCGGTTATTTTTCGTCGGGCAGAAATAGAGGTCGGCGATGGCCGTGACGAGCTTACGGTTCATCTCCTCGGGGAACGGGGAGTATTTGTCGTAGGTGCGAAGGCCCGCCTCCACATGTCCGACGGGCACCTTATGGTAAAAGGCCGAGAGCGCACCGGCAAACGTCGTGCTCGTGTCGCCGTGGACTAAGATCATGTCAGGCTTTAATTGCTCAATGGCGTCGTCCATACCGAGCAGACACTTGCTCGTGATGGTCGAGAGCGTCTGCCGCGGGGTCATAATATCAAGGTCGCAGTCGGCCTTGAGGTCGAAGACCTCCATCACGCTATCGAGCATTTCGCGGTGCTGCGCCGTCACGCAGCAAAGGCTCTCGATCTCGTCGCGCGAGGCAAGCTCCTTGACGAGCGGGGCCATCTTGATGGCCTCGGGCCGCGTGCCGAACACGCTCATAATGCGCAGTTTTTCCATTTATGCTTCCTCTTTTTTCTCTTCGTTGGATTCTTCTTCAGGTTCCGCAGGCACGGTTTCCGCCGGTGTGGCGGTCTCTGTGCTCTTCTCCTCTGCCGCGGCCTTTTCCGCCTGCAATGCCCTGTCGATATCGCGGCGGAAGATGACGCGCGATGCGAGGAACGCCGCCACCGCCAGCGCCATCAGAAAGAGCATCGCCTTGATCGCGCCGCTCGACGTCAGCATCACAGCGGAAAGTCCGAGGATACTGCTGATGACGTACAGCGCCGCGACGGCCTGCTTCTGGTTGAGGCCCATGTCGATGAGGCGGTGGTGGATGTGGCCGCGGTCAGGCGCCATCGGGTTCTGCCCGTGGGCAAGGCGGCGGATGATGGCAAAGAGCGTGTCGAACATCGGCAGGCCCAGGATCAGGAACGGCACCGCGAACGACACGATGGCGTAATACTTGAAAAGGCCCTGGATCGAGATCGTCGCAAGGATGTAGCCAAGGAACGTCGAGCCCGTGTCGCCCATAAACATCTTGGCCGGATTCTTGTTGTACGGCATGAAACCGAGGCATGCGCCCACAAGCGCGGCCATCACGAGCGCCACATCGCTTTCAGAGACGAGCAGCGCGATGACGAGCATCGAAATGGCGCTGATGGTCGAAACGCCGCAGGCAAGGCCGTCGAGGCCGTCGATGAGGTTGACGGCGTTCGTGATACCGACGATCCACAAGACTGTGATGGGGATGGACAGCCAGCCGAGGTCCCAATACGGGCTTTCAGCAAAGACGTTCGGGTTGGAGAGCGTCTGGATCACGACGCCGTGGAACACGGCGACGAGCGCCGCGAAGATCTGCACACAGAACTTAAAATACGCGCGCAGCGGGGACATATCGTCCACTACGCCTAAAACGACGATGATGGACGCGCCCAGCAAAATGCCCTGCAACTGGTGGTCGACCTTGACGAACAGCAGCATGCTCACGATAAAGCCGAGGAAAATCGCAAGGCCGCCGAGGCGCGGTACGGGCTTTTTGTGCATGCGGCGGTTGTCCTTCGGCACGTCGATCGCGCCGATCTTATAGGCAAACGACTTGACGAGCGGGCACATCAGAAAGCTGACGGCAAACGCGCACAGCAGCGCGCCGCCGACGCTCAGCAATAACTCTTTCGGAATTCCGTTCATGTTCTCCACCCTTTAATCAGCGCGCGACAAAGCCGACCTTCTTGTAGACCTTGCGCAGCGTTTTTTCTGCCACGTAAGACGCCTTCTGTGCGCCCGCGCGATACACGGACTCGAGATACGCCTTGTCGCCCAAAATGCGCGTGGCCTCCTCGCGGATGGGGCGCAGGGTCTCAACGACGGCCTCGCCCACGGCGGGCTTGAACGCGCCGTAGCCCTTACCGGCGAACTCCTGCTCGATCTCGTCAAAGCTCTTGCCCGTCACGGCGGAGTAGATGGTCATCAGGTTCGCAACGCCGGGCTTGTTCGTGGGATCATAGCGCACGCAGTTTTCCGTGTCGCTGTCGGTCACGGCGCGCTTGAACTTGCGCAGGATATCCTCGGGCTTTTCCATCAGGTAAATGGAGCCGTTGGGGTCCTTATCGGACTTCGACATCTTGGCTCCCGGGTCGCTCAGACTCATCACGCGCGCACCGACCTTGGGAATGTACGGCTCGGGCATCTTGAAGACGTCGCCATAGATGCCGTTGAAGCGCTGGACGATGTTGCGGCAGAGCTCGACATGCTGCTTCTGATCCTCGCCCACAGGGACATAGTCGGGCTGATAGAGCAGGATATCCGCCGCCATCAGCGCAGGATAGGTGAAGAGACCGCCGTTGATGTTCTCGCTGTTCTTGGCGGACTTGTCCTTAAACTGCGTCATGCGCGAGAGCTCGCCGAACATCGTATAGCAGTTCAGGACCCAGCCGAGCTCGGCGTGCTGCGGCACGTGGGACTGGATGAACAGCGTGTTCTTCTCGGGGTCCAAGCCGCAGGCGATGTACTGCGCCAGCTGCTCGAGCGTGCGGCGGCGCAGCGCCGCAGGGTCCTGACGCACGGTGATCGAGTGCATATCGGCCATGAAGTAGTAGTTGTCAAATTCCTCGTCGCGCTCCGCCCAGTTCTTGATCGCGCCGAGGTAGGACCCGAGGGTCAGATCGCCGCTGGGCTGAATGCCGGACAGCATCACTTTCTTGCGCGCCGCGTTTTCCATGTTTTCCATCGTTTTTTCTCCGATCTGTTTGTTTTTCTCATTTTATCTCGAATTGCGCCGTTTTGGCGCAGCTATCGACCCAATTTGTTATGTTACCATACCCCTTTTCAAAATACAAGCATATTCCGCTGAAAAAGAGCGTCGTGCGTTCGTTGACTTTTCGGTCAAAATATGGTGTAATAAGCTATCTTTATTTTGATTTCACTTCAGGAGGTCATCTATGTCCATCGACATGAAGTATTTTGAGGAAATGGAAGCGAAGATCCCGCACGGTAAGGTACGCACGCGCTTCGCTCCCTCCCCCACGGGCTATATGCACGTGGGCAACCTGCGCACCGCGCTCTACACCTATCTGATCGCCCGCCACGCAAACGGCACGTTCATTCTCCGCATCGAGGATACCGACCAGGGGCGTCTCGTCGAGGGCGCAACGGACGTCATCTACCGCACGATGGCGGAATGCGGCCTTTCCCACGATGAAGGCCCCGACGTCGGCGGCCCCGTCGCCCCGTATATCCAGAGCGAGCGCCGCGACACCTACGGCAGGTACGCCGAGCTTTTAGTCGAGCGCGGCCACGCCTACTACTGCTTCTGCGAAAAGGCCGAGAGCGAGGAGGACAGCGGCGAATTTGACCGCGCGGACGATCCCTGCCGCGACCTGCCGCTCGAAGAGGCCAAGGCGCGCGTCGCCGCGGGCGAGCCCTACGTCATTCGCCAGCGTATCCCGAAGGACGGCACCACGACCTTCCACGATGCAAGCTTTGGCGACATCACGGTGGAGAATAAGACGCTCGACGATCAGGTACTCTTGAAGCGCGACGGTCTGCCGACCTACAACTTTGCCAACGTCATCGACGACCACCTCATGGGTATCACCCATGTCGTGCGCGGCAGCGAATATCTCTCCTCCGCCCCGAAGTACAACCTCCTCTACGAGGGCTTCGGCTGGGAGATCCCGACCTACGTGCACTGCTCCCCCGTCATGCGCGACGCGCAGCATAAGATGAGTAAACGCAACGGCGACCCGAGCTATGAAGACCTCAAGGCGCAGGGCTACCTGACGCCCGCCATCCTCAACTATGTGGCGCTGCTCGGCTGGTCGCCGCGCGGCGAGCAGAGCGAGCAGGAGTTCTTCACGCTCGACGAGCTGGTGGGGGCGTTCGACATCGGCGGCATCTCCAAGTCCCCTGCCATTTTCGACATCGAAAAGCTGACGTATTTCAACGCGAATTATCTGCGCAATCTCCCGCCCGAGGAATTCTGTAAAGTTGCCGAGCCTTACATCCGTCAGGCCGTCAAAAACGAAGCGTACTCCGTCGGTGAGATCGCAGCACTCTTACAGGCCCGCTGTGAAAAGCTCACCGATATTCCCGAAAAGGTCGACTTCTTCGACGCTCTTCCCGAGTACGGCGTCGAGTTCTACACGAACAAGAAGTCCAAGACCAACAGCGAGGTCTCGCTCGACATGCTCAATAAGGTCCTGCCCAAGCTCGAGAGCCTTCCCGAGTGGACGAATGATGCCATCCATGACATGCTCGTCTCATTCGCCGAGGAGCTCGGCGTGAAGAACGCGACGCTCATGTGGCCGCTGCGCATCGCCGTTGCGGGCAAGCTCGTCACGCCCGGCGGCGCTGTCGAAATTTGCCATATCCTCGGCCGTGAGGAGACGATCAAGCGCGTCAAGGCCGGTATCGCCAAGCTGGCATGATCTTCGAACTCTGCCCTACGCTCTCGCGCGATCTCATCAAGCGGGAATTTTTGAACACCGCCGCTGCGTTCGGCGTGCTGGTGCTTCTTGGCTTCGCCGCCGGAATGATCTTCCCCGACATGGCGCAGCAGACGCTTCAAAACTTCGCCGCACAGATCGAGCAGCTGGGACTTACCGACGATGTTCCCCAGTCGCAGATGATGGCGACGCTGTTTTTCAACAACATCACGGCGTCCCTCCTCTCGATGCTCTACGGGCTCATCCCGTTCCTGCCGCTCAGTGCGCTCGCGCTCGGCACGAATGCGCTGATGCTCGGCGCGTTCGCCGCCATCTATCAGCAGCAGGGCATCGGTCTCGGTGTGTATGTTCTCGGCGTTTTGCCCCACGGCATTTTTGAGCTGTCCGCGCTGATCTTATCCTGCGCGCTGGGCCTTCTCATCTGCCGCACGGGGACGGAACGGATCCTCAAAAAGAGCGATACGCCCTTTTTCCGCCGTGTGCTGGACTGCATCCGCGTCTTTTTGACATTCTCTGTGCCGCTGCTGCTGGTGGCCGCGCTCATCGAGACGTACGTCACGCCTGCACTTTTGAACCTTGTGCTGTAAACGGCAAGGTTGACTTTCGTTCCACACAACTATATAATGGACCTGTCAAGATTTTGTAGAATTTTCATCTGCTGTTTCTTCAGGGATTGAGGAAAAGCACCGCTCCTGCGGCGCTTTTCCTTTTTCGTCAAAAAATGAGAGATTCGTCCCGCCGCGGGACAGAGAAAGAGAGGTGCGCATGGCGCAGACAGTTCCGGCAAGGCAAACCGTGCAGAACATGACGGAGGGCAGCCCCGTCTCGCTGATTTTGCGTTTTGCGCTGCCGATCTTCATCAGTCAGGTCTTCCAGCAGCTATACAGCACGGCGGACGCGTTCATTGTGGGCAAATACCTCGGCACGAACGCCTTTGCCGCTGTCAGCTCGTCCGGCACGCTCATCATGCTGCTCACAAGCCTCTTTATCGGCACGGCCATGGGCGCGGGCGTCGCGATCTCAAAGTACTTCGGCGCGGGCGACTATGAAAACGTCTCGCGCGCCGTCCACACGAACCTGGCGTTCGGTATCGTGTCGGGCACACTGCTGACGCTCATCGGCGTATTCCTCACGCCGACGTTTTTGGCCTGGATGAACACCGACGCGCAGGTCATGCCGCAGGCGGTCGAATACTTCCGCTACTACTTCCTCGGCGTGCTGGCAACGGTGCTCTACAACATGTGCACGAGCATTCTTAACGCCCTCGGCGACAGCCGGAGGCCCCTGCACTATCTGATCATTTCGTCGCTCGTCAACATCGCGCTCGACCTGCTGTTCATCGGCGCGTTCCGCTGGGGCGTCTGGTCCGCCGCGGTGGCGACTGTCCTCTCCCAGGGGACGAGCTGCGTGCTCTGCCTCATCCACCTGCTCAAAAAGGGCGAGGTCTACACCGTCACGCCGCACAACATCCGCTTCCACACCGGCATGCTCGGCGAGATCGTGCGATACGGTCTCCCCTCCGGCATCCAGAACTGCGTCATTGGCCTTGCCAATGTCATCGTCCAGTCGCAGATCAACTCGTTCGGCATGCTCGCGATGGCGGCCTACGGCGCGCACTGCAAGATCGAAGGCTTCGCCTTTCTGCCCATCACGAGCTTCACGATGGCCTGCACCACGTTCGTGGGTCAGAACCTCGGCGCCAAGCAGTATGACCGCGCCAAGCGCGGCGCGCGGTTCTGTATCATCATCGCCGTCGTGATGGCCGAGCTCATCGGCCTGTGCTATTACATCTGGGCAAGTCAGCTCATTTCCCTTTTCGACAGCACCCCCGGCGTTGTCGCCCTCGGCGTGCAACAGGCGCGCACGGTGGCACTGTTCTACTGCCTGCTGGCGTTTTCGCACTCTATCGCGGCGGTCTGCCGCGGCGCGGGCCGCGCGGTCGTGCCGATGATGATCATGCTCTCCGTCTGGTGCGTCATCCGCATCATCTACATCATGCTCGTCGTCCACTTCATCGGCGAGATCGGCTACATCTACTGGGCGTATCCCCTCACCTGGGCGATCAGCTCCACCATCTATCTCATTTATTACCTGCGCTCTGACTGGGTGCACGGATTTGAAAGGTGACTCTATGTCTTCTCCTGCGTTCCGCTTCCGCCTCGCCACGCTTGACGACGCTCCCGCGCTTCTGAGCATCTATGCGCCGTACGTCGAAAAGACGGCCATCTCGTTTGAATACGACGTACCGTCGCTCGACGAATTCCGCCGCCGCATCGCGGATATCTCGCGCAAATACCCTTATCTCGTCGCGGAGGATGAAAATGGCCAGCTCCTCGGCTACGCCTATACGCACACGTTCATCGCGCGTAAGGCCTACGACCACTGTGCAGAGTCGACGATCTACCTCGCCCTCGACGCGCGCAAGCACGGTCTCGGCAAGCGCTTCTACCGCGCGATTGAGGAGCTGTCGCTCGCGCAGAACATCTACAATCTCTATGCCTGCATCGGCGAGCCGCAGGGCGCGGACGACGAATATTTAACGGACAACAGCATCCGCTTCCACGAGCACATGGGCTTCCGCCGCATCGGTGTGTTCACGCGCAGCGGCTGCAAGTTTGGCCGCTGGTACAACATGTCCTGGGCGGAAAAACTGCTCATGGAGCATCCCGAGCATCCCGAACCGGTCATCCCCTTCCCGCAGCTCGACAAGGCGCTTGTCGCCGACATCCTTCGCCGCGCCGCGGAATAAAGAACCGAAATTTTACAAAAAATCATGCACACCCTATTGACATTGCCGATGGGGTGTGCTATATTTTCGCCCAAGTTAATACCGCAAACCGTTGAAGCGGAGATAACGGCAGTGATGCCTTCACAGAGAGCCTGCGATGCTGAAAATCAGGCAAGATACACATTGTCAAATGGACCGCCGAGGGTGCAGCGAAATGCGTTTTATGCGCAGAGTATCCTGCAACGTGTTGGCATACGTCAGTTGCCGGGAGATATGATGGTATCTCCGCCAAGCGCACGGGTAACCGTGAATTCAAGGTGGCACCGCGGATCGTTCGTTTCTCTCGTATCGCATTCGTCCTTGACAGACTGTACCGTTCTGTCGGGGGCGCTTTTGTTTGCGCAATAAGCTCCTTTGGCAGAACGCCAAAGGAGCTTTTCTTTTTCAGGAGGTCACTCATGCATATCCTACCACCGCTCGAAACCGTCAAAGACATCGCCGCGACGCAGCAGTACGACGTGCTCCCGCTGAGCTGCGAAATTCTTTCCGACTTCATCACCCCCATCGAAGCGATGCGCATCCTCAAGAACGTGTCCACCCACTGTTACATGCTCGAATCCGCGCAGGCGGACGACCGCTGGGGCCGCTACACGTTTTTGGGCTTCGACCCAAAGCTCGAGATCACGTGCATTGACGGCAAAATGAAGGCTGGCGGCCTCACCGTCCGCACGGACGATCCGTCCCAATACCTGCGTGAGCTGCTATCAAGCTACAGAAGCCCCCGCTTCGACTACCTCCCCTCCTTCACCGGCTCCCTGATGGAAGGCGCAACTATTGCTGATGCGTTCCAGACCATGAAGGATGAATACGGCGTACCCGATCCCAGAGGCGATGCTTACCCCATCATCGTAAGTCCCGTTGACCCCTATCCCGCAAATCCCGACAGTGAACAGACCGTTTACTGCGAATGGACTCTCTTCGGCAATGCTGAACCCGTTGAAATCACCGGCTTCAGTCTTGCAGAAACTTCTCTTGAAATGTATGTCGGCAGAAGCGGCAGCCTCACCTTCAACCGCGTTCCCGACAATGCCAACAATTACGAACTCGTTTGGACCAGCTCCGACGAATCCGTTGCAACCGTCAGCGGCAACAAGCGCAGGGCGACCGTGAACGGCGTCGGCGCAGGCACTGCAACCATCACCTGCACCGTTATGGTCAACGGTTCCGTATTCGGCACCGCAACCTGCCCCGTTACTGTCAATGTTGACACCACTCTCATGGATGCACTGAATGTTGAAGGCGGTTCTCTCCAGTTCGGTACCGGCGATCCCCATGGTTTCGAAGCAATCACCGAGGGCGACCGTTACCTTGCAAAGTCCAACAATGCAAGCATCGGCAACTCCACCGCAACCCTTACCACCACTGTTCAGATGGCAGCAGGCGACACTCTCACATTCGACTACTACTACAGCAGTGAAAGCAACTATGACTGGTACCGCTTCAAAGCAAACGGCACCGAAGTTCAGAAGCTCTCCGGCAACACCAACAGTGCATGGGCAACCTACACCTACACCGCAGCTGCCGACGGCGCATACACCTTTGAATGGTCCTACAGCAAGGACAGCAGCGTCAATAGGGGCGAGGACTGCGTTAAGATCGACAATGTTGCATTCTCCGGCGATGCAGGCATGGCAGACGGCGACGTTGACGGCGACGGCATCGTAACCGTTTCCGACGCACTGCTCGCAATGCGCGGCGCAATGGGTACCATCACTCTCACCGCAAGTCAGCTCGCACACGCTGACCTCGACGGTGACGGCACCGTTACCGCATCCGACGCTCTTGCTATCATGCGCATGGCAATGAACGGCTGAAAAAGCTAAACAGTCATGATGCATAAGCAAGCGCCTGTGCAGCACGACAAAACTTAAAGTCAGGCACCGCAGCCCGGTTCGGACTGCGGTGCCTGTTTATATGATTTCAAAAAATCCTTATTGAATCCGGGTATCGGTCTCTCTGCGGCGGCTGTTCTCATTAAAACTCACGGCTTTATTCCCGTAAACAAACGAACAAGCACCACTCAAAAGAGCGGTGCCCGCAAACTGCATACAAACTTCATGTTTTGACTAAAGCTCACTTTCATGCGCCGTTTACCTCTCCGAGCAGCGGCAATCACCGCAGAAAATCAGCTTGCATTAAGCAAACTGATTCACCGGTGCATTGGCTCAATCTTCAATTTCGGTCTCATTGCCGTTTACCGCTTTTTTCAGCGTGTGCGTACGGTCATGCTTTTCGAGAGTTTCCGTTTCCGACTTCTCCGACTTGCCGCGCAGATCATCAAGGCTGCGCGTGCATTCATGAACCGTCGGAACCCAGCTTGCCTTGCTGAATATCGCAGCAACGGAAAT
>OMED01000647.1_pt1 | contig 16806 bp, 15 predicted proteins | sample 1673411 | NCBI WGS metagenome assembly OMED01 (sample SAMEA103958110, study PRJEB25191) | human gut metagenome | reverse complement strand
AGGGCAACCCCGGTCGGGTGTTTCTCGTTTACGGCAATGTCACCTGTCTGCCGGTGATGGTCACCAGCATTTCCTCCCGCATTTTCTTCAGCTCGCGCATCATGGCGCTGCGGTCGGCGGAGATATAGTCCGCCAGCGCACTGAGGGAAAAAGGCAGCAGAAATGACCGGCCGCGCTCCTTGGCCGCCTGCAGCTGGAAATACCGCAGCAGCTTCTCCCGGATGGAGCGACGGCTGAGCACCTCTACCCGCTCCGACAGGAACATGGCCTTTTCCGTCACCAGATGGAACAGGTTCTCCACCATGCGGCCGTGACAGGCACAGGCATGCTCACAGCGGCGCATGACGGCCTCGCCCCGCAGGAAACTGACCCGGCAGGGCGTTACGGAGCGGGCCACCACGCTGTCGTCTCCCGCCGCCTTGAACATCATCATTTCGCCGAACACGCCGCCCGGTTCCAGATGCTCCAGAATGGCGCGGCCGCCCTCCCGGTCTATCCGCTCCACCACGGCGCTGCCCTCAGTGACGATGCCCAGCAGGCCCCGTCCATCGCCAAAATCGTAGATCACATCGTCCGGGCGGAAGCTCTGCTCATGCACCCCCAGACACGCCCGCATGGTCTGGTACTCCTGAGGGCTGACGCCCTCCAGCAAAAGGGATCTTACCATCTTTCTGCCTTCTCTCTTTCTTTATCGCTCATTCATTCTGTAAACGCAGGGAAAGCCGCGTGTCCCGCCGCCTTCCGATCACGCGGTACACGATCCAGTAGGACGCCAATCCCCAGGGGATGGCCGCCAGCACATCCAGCAAAGCATGCTGCTTCACCAGCAGCGTAGAGGCGATGATGACCAGCCCATAGACCGTAGCCGCCCAGCACCAGCCGGTTTTCCGCAGCCCCGGCGTTTCCCACACGGAGCTTACCGCCGCGATGACGCCCAGCACGTGGACGCTGGGGAACACGTTGGTGTTGGTGTCCAGATCGTAGGTCAACTGCACCGCCCAAGTGAAGATATCCCGCACCTGCAAGTCCGCCGGGCGCAGCTCCTGACAGTTGGGCACCAGCACGCAGAACACCGTGGCGGAGAAAAAGGACAGCGCCAGCATCCAGATATACCGCCGGAAGCCCTCGGCGTCCTTCAGGATCAAATAGACGCCCAGCACCGCCAGCAGCGGGCTCCAGCTCATATAAAAGAAAATGAAATAGGGACAGAACGGGATCAGCTGATCCACCGGCAGCTGCGTGACCCAGTAGGGCCCCGTCACAAATTTCTCAATGATGAAGAACGCCGCCAGATACAGCGGCAGGAACAGCCCCCACCACATATGGGGATGGTCTTTGACAAACGTTTTGACGACTTGCATGATACCCTCCTTGACACTGTGGCATTTGTCACAGTGTATTGTACCACCAAGTGAAAAAATTACTACCCCCGAAATCGTGAATTTTTTGCAAAGCTTTTGGGGTTGCGGGATGCCTCGCCGTAAATGTTCCCGCCCGCGTTTTTTTACACACAAAAATTACCAATCACGCAAAACGCATATTGCACGGATATGAGGGAAATCTAGCATTGCGATACCCAATCGACAAGCTTTTGCTTGACAACACAAGAAAGGAGATTTCAATCATGTCTGCTAAGAACACTAACAAGCTGAATGTTCCCGAGGCTCGTGCCGCCATGGATAAGTTTAAGATGGAGGCCGCTAACGAGGTGGGCGTCAACCTGAAGAACGGCTACAACGGCGACCTGACCAGCCGCGAGGCCGGCTCCGTCGGTGGCCAGATGGTCAAGAAGATGATCGAGTCCTACGAGAAGAACCTGTAAACTCCGCAAGGGTTTACCAAGATCTTTTCCAATAAATCGACCCCATCGGCTTTCAAGAAAGCCGATGGGGTCGATTCTATCCGGCGTGCAGAAACGGGCAAAGGACAGACGCCATGCGTCTGTCCTTTGCCCTGCCTAAAATCTGCACGAGGAAAGAGGTTTCCGCGCTCTATTGTCTGCGTTCCGGCAAGAACCCTCTCCCCTTGTCTTGCCGGATCGCTCTGTGCAGCTAAGTAAATTGACCGGAGGCTTTTAGCCCTCCTCGATCATTCTGAAATACAGGCCGTTGTTGCTGTCGTCGCCCTCCAGCATCACCATGATGGTGGTGCCGTTCAGGTCGGCGAACAGGCAGGTGAGGTCGGTGCTGGTGCCGTCGCCGTTGGGCATGGTGATGACCACCATCATGTTCTCCTCGTCCGCGCCGCAGCTGCCAGTCAGCACCGTGTCTCCGTTCAGGTAATCCACCGCGTCCACGTCGTTAAAGTCGATCTCCAGCACGCCGTTGCAGCCCTTCAGGGTGTTGGTGGCCTGCTCGTCGCTCATCTCGGTGCCGTTGACAAAGCCGCCGCAGAACTCCCAGCGGGAGCCCACGATGTACTCAGGCACTTCCACAAAGGTCATGGTCTCCAGCGGAGTGCCGGCGCCTGCTCCGGTATTGGCGTCATCCTCCACGGCCGGGCTCTGATCGTCCACGTTCGCGTCATCACCGGCGGTATCGCCGCCGCAGGCTACCAGCGCCAGCGCCATCATCAGTGCCAGCAGGCAGGCCAGAAGCTTCTTCATGCTCATTTCATAATCCTCCAAATTTTCAATACATTGCTGTCTATATAAACCGCAGGGTGCGGCTCATATCCTCATTTTCACAGGGTGCTGGTGTAGATCTCGCCGCCCTCGCAGGTAAACATCACGCCATCGGAATAGGCGTAGTTGCCCATGGCGTCCTGCATCTCGAACATCATCACATAGTCGCCGTCCGGCAACTCGCACTCGCCGAAAGCGGTGTTTTCCGTAACGGTGATGGTCTCGACGGCGTAGGCCTCCAGATTGTCCTCGTCGCTGGACAGGTTATCCATGTACCAGAGGATGGTCAGCTCATCGCCGGTCTCCAGCTGCCGCAGCTCCTTGTCGGCCATACCGGTATCGTCGATGCCCTGCCGCGCGCCCAGAATGATCCACTCCTCCTCATTGAAGTCGTAGGCCACCTGAAGATTGCATTCTTCGTCATTCAGCAGCACCGGCACGGAATAGAGGTTATAGTCCTCACCGGCGTAGCTGAGCTCCATGTACACCAGACAGCCGTCAATGCTGCCCCACACGCCCCGGAAATTGTCGGAGAACACGCCGTTTTTCCAGTCGGCGTTCATGTCGTTGTCGGTACCCAGCAGCAGCATGGTATTCTGCTCCGCGTCCACGTAAAGCAGCGTGAAGCCGATGTTGGTCAGAATGCTGTCCGCCTTGGGGCCAAGCGTCATGGTGGCCACACCGTCGTCGTCCACCGTCAGGCCGATGCCGTCCCAGCCCATGGCGGTCAGATTCTCCACCTCCGGAAGCTCCTCAACATTCATGTCCGCCACGTAGTCCATGCCCTCCTGGCTCAGACCGCCGGTCAGCTCATAGGAATAGAAGTACTTGAACGCCGTGCCTGCACCCTGGTCGATATAGCCGTTCAGATCGTCCACATCGCCGTTATAGGAATAGTAGCAGGACAGGCCCGTGGCCTCGGTACGGTACACGCCGTTGACGCGGTACAGCACGCACTGATCCAGCGCGTCCAGCACAGCCTGAGCGCTGGGCAGCAGGTCGGTGCTGCACCGGGCCATATGGCCCAGATCCACCATGTTGGTATAGCCCTGCTCACGGGTGTTGCCGCCGTAGTTCTCCGCCTGTGCCGCCACGCGACCCATCTGGGAGAAGAAGCCGGGGTCGGCGCAGGCGGCGGCCAGCGCCTCCTTGCCGAAGCTCTCATAGGCGTCCAGCAGGTCGCCCATCTTGGACAGGTCGGTCACGGACAGGGTGGTATTGTCCTCGGTGCCCACCAGCTCGCAGCCCTCGTAATAGGCGTCGCAGATGACGCGGCCCAGCGCCGCGCCGTCCATGGCGGGCTGCTTGGCCAGCGTGCCCACCCACTGGGAGTAATACCAGCCGTTGGCGGGCTCCGTCTCCTCCGACGCCACCAGATACTTGGCCAGGTCGCAGAAGGTATACGCCGTATCCACCGTAGCCATCAGGCAGGTATCAAAGCCCACCAGCTCCAGCGGCTGCTGGCCCGGCTCATTGCTGGGCTCCCACACCTGAACAAAGGCGCTGTACATCTCGCTGAGAGTCAGGGAATCCAGATCGTACAGCTCGTCAAAGGACGCGCCGGACACCGATCCGCCGCCGTGGTTCCAGAAGATCACCGCCGTCTTGTCGGCGGGATAGTTCTCCTTGGCAAACAGCAGGAAATCCGCCAGCGTCTCGCTGTCGCCCATGCTGGCCGAGGGCTGTTCGTCCACCAGCTGCAAGCCCTCGCTGTTATAAACAAAGCGCTGCAGCTTATCGGCTTCCACCACATCATTCTGCCACTGGGCAGCACCGCCGGTCTGGATCACCACCGTCACGTTTTCCGGCAGCTCCACCTCCAGCAGCTCCGACAGGTCGCCGGTGGCAAAGCCGCCCTCCGACTCCAGATCGCTGCCGCACAGATACCAGTATACCGCCCAGCTGCTGCCGTCGTCCCAAACTGTATCGTCCTCCATGTCCATGCAGCCGGTACACAGCGTCAGCAGCATCAGCACCGCCAGCAGCAGCGCGCCAATCTTTTTCTTCATATACGCTCCTTACACACTCTTGAATGTCGCTTTTTGTCCGTTAAATGCCCATTAACTGCCGCTTTTTGGCAGTAAACTCCTCCTCGGTGATGATACCGGCGTCCAGCAGGCCCTTATAGCGCTGGATCTCCGTCACCACGTCCACCGGCGCAGCGGCAGGCTTTGCCGCCGCATTCTTTTCCGTGGCGGCGCCGTCCCAGCGCTCCTTTGCCGCCGGGTCTATCAGGCGCATCAGGTGCTTCGCCAGCTCCAGCAGCTCGCCGGACTTGGCCCGGTATTCCTTCAGATAGTCCTCCACATCCGGCTGATGGCGGTCATAGCCCGGCGCGTCCACCTCGCCCTGAAACTTTTTCCAGTAGGGGTGGTTCAGCCTGACCTCTACGGTAAACTGCTTCACGGGAGCCGCCGCTTCAAAAGTGGGCTCCGGCGGAAGCCGCCGCTCCGCGTCACGATCCTTGTCATGGTCGTGATCCGAATGGAGCGTTTCGTGCAGCTCGGCCATGTACTGCATCCGCTGGCGCTCCTGCTTCTCCTGATAGAAGCGGGAGATCGCCGCCTTTTGGCTTCTGGCGGCGTCCGGCACCTTGCTGTTGTGGCACAGCAGCGCGCCGCTGCCGCTTTCATACAGCACAAAGCCGTCCTCGCAGATGCGGAAGGAGCGGATGTCGCTCCCCTTCAGCACCAGCGCGTCGTCATTCTGCTTCAGCCGCAGCAAACGGTGGGTATCGTCCACCACCAGATCGCCGGAAAACAGGCCGAAGGCATACAGGTACGTCCGCTGGAACTGCCTGCGCAGGGGCTCATTCTCATCATAGTACGCCATGTACTGCTGGAATTCCTCCAGCGTCATTTTATCCACCGTGCCCACAGGCAGATCCACCTTTTTGTCGCACGCCTTGCAGATGGGCATGTTCTCCACCTTGGTGGCCAGCAGCCGGGGCGTGGGATTCCCGCAAATGGGGCAGAGCTTCTTGTTGTTGCTGAACAGGCCCATACAGGCATCCTCCCTCTCTTTTCGTTTCTCAGGCCCTTACGGCCGGTCATCCGGCAGCAGGGTACGGGGCCGGAACCCCATCAGCCCCGCAATAAGCCGCGCAGGCATCCGCCGCAGCGCGGCGTTGAAGCGCTCCGCGGCGTCATTATACTGTTGGTGACTGCTTCGCAGCATCTGACGGCCACAGTCTATGGCAGCCATGGCGCGGATATACGCCGCGTCGCTTCTCAGCGCCGGATATTGCACCGCCACCGTCTCCACATACCGCAGCGCGTCCAGCGCCAGAGCCTCCTGCGCCGTTACGTCCGCCGCCTGTGAGGCGGAGACGATCACGCCCTGACCGCTCCGCACGGTCTCTGCCTGCGGCGCCTGCCGGGCGGTATAATCCCATGTCAGATCCAGCAGCGCCGCCACGGCGTCAAGGCAGGCCGCCAGACGCACACCTACCTGCTGCATGGCCTTTCCCGCGCCGCTGTCCATAGCCCGCAGCTTCCGCTCCTCCACAATGGCCCACACTACAAGCGCGGCAGCGGGCAGCAGGATCAGAACAAACGTCCTCATACATGCTCCCCTCCCGCAAAAAAAGCGGCGGATACAGATAGCGCTCCGTATCCGCCGACAGTTCGTGCTCATTACGTTGCGCGCCGCACCGCCGTTTCCATAATGTAAGGCTGCGGCTCATGGGTACAGTGTACTCCAAACCGCCGCCGCTGTTGTGCCAAGTGCATGAATCGACCGAAAAAACGACACAATCGCCGCCCCGCCTACAGCGACACCCGCAGCACGAAGCGGCCATCCTTCTCCGAGAAGGAATACATGCCGTTATACCGCTCAGCAATAGAGCAGATGCTCCGCACACCGATACCGTGTCCCGGCTCGCGGGTCACCGGCAGGCCCTTTTCAAAGGTCACGCCCGGCGGGCAGGTGTTGGTCACCTGCAAGAAGAATTTGCCGCTCTTTTCGTAGACCACCAGCTCGATATCGCAGGGTTCACCCGTCTGACGCAGCCGCTGGCAGGCATGCAGGGCGTTTTCCAGCGCGTTGGACAGCAGCACGCACAGATCCGTCTCCGCCACCGGGATAAAATGGGGCACCTCCGCCCGCACCCGCAGGGGCACGCCACTCTCCTCCGCCCGTCCGGCAAAGGCCGTAATGGGCAGAGAAGCCACGTCGCTCCATTCGTCCCGGTGGTGGTAGGGGCACTCCACATGGGTGCTGGCCCGCCGCTCCGACTCCCGCAGGGAGGCGATCTCGCGGGTGGCCTGCGTCACCTGCAAATGCAGGTTCTCCTGCGTCTGCTCCAGCCGCAGGCGCGTTTCGTTCTCCGCGGAGCTGCGCAGCACAAAGGCCAGATACGCCACGCAGCACACAAAGGGCATGAACTCCACCGCCGCCGGCGTACCCTGTGCCAGCAGATCCGTATAGATACGGGTCAGGTAGTCAAACAGATACCCCACTGCCGGGATCAGGCCAAAGCGCACCTGCATGGCGGGCTTATAGCCCGCGATAGTCCGCACGGCAGGCGCCACAAAGTACAGCAGCCCCAGCAGCAGCGGCAGCGTCAGCGCCAGCTCCGCCGCGGTCTGCACCTCCGCCCCGCCGGACATCAGCGCCGTCAGCAGCAGCGCCAGCCAGCGCCGCAGCTGGCAGCACAGATAGGCCGTCAGCACCGAAATGGTCGGCCACAGCAGCTTCCGCTCGAGGATGGCCAGCACCAGCACCAGCGGCATATGGGTCACCAGCGGGTACAGCAGCTTCAGCAGCTGGAGATCGGTGGTCATGCCATAGACCGCCGCCTGCGCCAGCAGGATCGCCGCCATGGACAGTCCATAGGCCCACTTCTTCCCCCTCGTCCACGTGATGCCGCAGAAGGCGGCGGACAGGATCATGCCGTACACGCCCACCGCCGCGTCGTTCAGCAGCGTCACGCCGTTCCACAGCGCGGCGCTGCTCCACACGGCGCCGCCCATCATAGCAGCACCTGCTTCCGGCTGAAGGCGTACTCCAGATACCGCTCCTTCAGCTCCGAGAACCGCCCGTGGGGAATGGGGATCTCCGTCTGATCCGTCAGCTGCAAGCCCCGGTAGGAGATGCTCTGGATGTGGTCCATGTTCACCAGATAGGAGCGGTGGGGCCGCACGAAGTTTTCATAGGCCGTCAGCTCCGCCGCCAGCTTGTCCAGACCGCCGGTGCTCTCCAGCACCTGGCCGTTGTCCAGATGCAGCAGCAGCGTCCGACCCACCACCTCGCAGTACATCAGCTTTTCCAGCCGGACGCGGACGATGCCGCTTTTGCAGCGCAGCATCACGCTGTTCTCCGCGCTGCGGCAGCACTCGTCCAGCACCGAATCCAGCACCTGAAAAAAGGTCTCCTCCCGGATGGGCTTGAGCTGATAGTAATAGGCATCCACCGTATAGGACTGCACCGCGTATTCCGCCGAGGAGGTGAGGAAAATAATCTTCACATTCCGGTCGTATTCCCGGATCTCACGGGCGGCGCTGATGCCGTTTTCCCCCGGCATGATTCGTCCAGCAGCAGCACGTCAGGACGAAGCCCCTGCTCCATGGCCGCCAGCAGCTCCAACGAGCTTTCAAAGGCATGGCATTCCATCGGCTGATCCCGCGTTTCCCGGTATTTGTTCAGCAGCGCGGCGATCTGCCGCACCACCGCAATATCATCATCACAAAAGGCAATTTTTACCATTCGGCCTCTCCTTGCTTTTTGCCAGTTCTTCACAGGCGGCGGACGCGTGTCCGCCGTTTACTTTCATTATACGGGGTGGGGCATCTTTCGTCAAGGAATGGTTTTTCCGAAAAAGTCCCCCCGCTTTTTCTATGCACCGGCGAAAAAATGTGCTATACTATTGCCACACCAGTTCAAAGGAGGCCGCGCCATGCATCTTTTTGACCATCTGCACACCGTCAACACCCATCGCCGTCTGGTGCGGCACTATTGCTGGAAGCTTGGTCTGGTCTGGCAGGGCCTGACCCACGACCTGAGCAAGTACAGCCCCACCGAGTTCTGGCGCAGCGTGAAGTACTATCAGGGCTACCGCAGTCCCAACGACGCCGAGCGCATCGCCAACGGCGTCAGCCTGTCGTGGCTGCACCACAAGGGCCGCAACCTCCACCACTTTGAGTACTGGATCGACTACTGTCTGCGAGAGGACGGCAGCGTGTACATCGGCGGGTGCAAGATGCCCAAAAAATACGTGGCAGAGATGTTCTGCGACCGCATCGCCGCCTGCCGGGTGTATCAGAAGGAGAAATACACCGACGCCTCGCCGTGGGAGTACTACCAGCGCAGCAAGAACCTGAAGCACACCGACGCCGGGCGCTACATGCATGCCGACACGGCGGCGCTGCTGGAGCGGTGGCTGCTGATGCTGAAGGAGCAGGGCGAGGACACCGCCTTCGCCCAAATCAGGAAAGAACTGCAAGACCCCAACTATTAAAAAATAAACGCCGCGTTTGCGGCGTTTATTTTTTAGCATTACTTCTTATACGGCACGTGCCAGATGGTGTCGGCATAGTCCGCGATGGAACGGTCGGCGGCGAAGATGCCGCTGCGGGCAATATTGATCAGGCTCATGCGGTTCCAGTTCTCCTGATCGGCATAAGCGTGGATCATGCGCTGCTCCGCCTCGGCATAGGAGGGCAGGTCGGCCAGCAGCATATACTGATCCGGCGGGCAGTCCGCGCCGAACACCAGCCGCTGCCACAGATCCTCGTAGCTGACGCCGTCGGAGAAGCCGATTTTCAGCTGATCCACCACACGGCGCAGCATGGGGTCACGGTCATACAGCAGGTGGGGATCATAGCTGTGCTGGAGGTGGGCCACCTCGTCAGAGCGCAGGCCGAACAGGAACATATTGTCATCCCCCAGCACCTGATGCATCTCTACATTAGCGCCGTCCAGCGTACCGACGGTCAGGGCGCCATTCATCATGAACTTCATGTTGCCGGTGCCGCTGGCCTCCTTGCCGGCGGTGGAGATCTGCTGGCTCACCTCACTGGCGGGCATCAGCATCTCCGCCATGGAGACGCGGTAGTTCTCCAGGAACACCACCTGCAGCTTATCCTTGCAGACAGGATCGTTGTTGATCTCATTGGCAAGGGAGTTGATGAGATGGATGATCCGCTTGGCCACGGCATAGCCGGGTGCAGCCTTGGCGCCGAACAGGAAGGTGTGGGGCGTGAAAGCCATGTTGGGATCGTCCCGCAGCTGCTGGTAGAGGTAGATGATATGCAGGGCGTTCATCAGCTGGCGCTTGTACTCATGCAGGCGCTTCACCTGCACGTCGAAGATGCCGTCAGTGTTCAGCACCACGCCCTGCTGGCGATAGGCCCACTTGGCGAAGGCATCCTTGTTGGCCTTTTTGATCTGGCCCAGCCGCAGCAGCACCTCTTTATCGTCAGCCCAGCGCTCCAGACCGCTCATTTCACCGGCGTGGGTGAGGTAGCCCTCCCCCACCGTGTCCTTCAGCAGACTGTCAAGGCCGGGGTTGATCTGGCTGAGCCAGCGGCGGTGATCCACGCCGTTGGTGACGTTCTTGAACTTATCCGGCTCCATGACACACTGGTCGCGGAACACGTCCTTCCGGAGAATATCCGAGTGCAGGGCGCTGACGCCGTTGACCGCCATGCCGCCTGCGATGCACAGGTTGGCCATCCGCACCGCGCCGTCCCAGATGACGGCCATACGGGCCACCTTGTCCATATCGCCGTGATAGAACTCGGTGATCTTCTCCTGATAGCGGCGGGCGATCTCGGTAAGGATCTGCCACACGCGGGGCAACAGCGACTCAAACAGCTGCTGCGGCCAGACCTCCAGCGCCTCGGCCAGCACCGTATGGTTGGTGTAGGCCACGGAGTGGGTGGTGATGTCCCACGCCTCGTCCCAGCCAAGGCCCGCGTCGTCGATCAAAATACGCATCAGCTCCGGGATCACCAGCGCGGGATGGGTATCGTTGATCTGGATGACGTTCTTCTCGTGGAAGTTTTTCAGGGTGCCGTACTGCTGGATGTGCTGGCGGGTGATGGACTGCACCGTGGCCGACACGAAGAAATACTGCTGCTTCAGCCGCAGGGACTTACCCTCGTAGTGGTTATCCTCGGGATACAGCACCTTGGAGATCACGTCGGCCATGGCCCGCTCCTCGCCGGAGCGGAGGTATTGGCCCTGCGAGAACAGCTTCATGTCGATGGGCTTGGGGGACTTGGCGTCCCACAGCCGCAGGGTGTTCACATGGTCGGTGTCGTAACCGGCGATCTCCATGTCGCAGGGCACCGCCAGCACGCGGGTATAGTCCTCGTGCACCACCATCAGGTGGCCGTTGTCCCAGCGGGTGCGGACGGTGCCGCCGAAGTGGACCTCCTCCGTCTCCTGGGGTTTGGGCAGCAGCCACGCGTCGCCCAGCGGCTTCCAGTCATCGGGCAGCTCCACCTGCTGGCCCTCCACGATCTTCTGCTTGAACAGGCCCAGCTCGTAGCAGATGGAGTAGCCGGTGGCGGGGATCTCCAGCGTGGTCATGCTGTCCAGATAGCAGGCGGCCAGACGGCCCAGACCGCCGTTGCCAAGACCTGCGTCCGGCTCCATGTCAAAGATATCGGCGGCCTTGAAGCCCAAGTCCTCGATGGCCTCCTGCAATTGGGGCAGCACGTTCAGGTTATAGGCGTTCTTCATCAGGCTGCGGCCCATCAGGAACTCCAGCGACAGGTAGTGAACCCGGCGGGCGCCCTCGCGGGCGGCCTTCTCCCGGCTCTCCACCCCGTGCTCGGCCATAATGTCACGCAGCACCATGGCGCAGGCCTTCAGCATTTCGCCGTCGCTGGCCTGCTGCTCGGTGCAGCCGTAGTTCAGCCGCAGCTTGCGGATGATAGCCTCCTTCATATCATGCTTGGTATAGGTCATATGCGATTGTCTCCTTACAGCTTGGAATAAATATCGTGATAGAGACGGGCGCTGCGCGTCCAACTGAAGTCGGCGGTCATGCCCCGCCGCTGGACGGCGGCAAAGCCCGTCCTGTCGCCCTTGTAAAGTCCGGTGGCCTGCCCGATGACGGACAGCATGGCCCCGGCGTCATAGTCCTCGAAAAGATAGCCCGTGCCGTCCGGCTGGCCCACCTGACAGGAATGCACGCTGTCGGCCAGTCCGCCGGTGCGGCGGACAATGGGCACCGCGCCGTAGCGCATGGCGATCATCTGGGAAAGGCCGCAAGGCTCGCTCCTGGAGGGCATCAGGAAGAGGTCGGCACCGGCGTAAATGCGGCGGCTCAGCCCCTCGGAATAGGTGATGAGCGCGGCGGTGCGGCCTACATAACGGCCCGCCTGCGCCCGGAAAAAGTCCTCGTAGTAGCCCTCGCCCTGACCCAGCACCACCAGCTGGCACCCGGTGGCCATAATGCCGTCAAAGCCGTCCCGGATTAGCTCCATGCCCTTGTGGCCCACCAGACGGCTGACCACCGCCAGCAGCGGCGTGTTCGGCTCCTCCCGCAGTCCCAGCGACACCTGAAGGTCAGCCTTGCAGGCAGCCTTTCCGGTCATGTCGTCGGGGCCGTAGTGCACAGGGATGGCCATATCATGGGCCGGGTCGTAGGAGGTCATGTCGATGCCGTTCAGCACGCCGTGCAGCTTATAGCCGATGGCGTCCACGATGGAAGCCATGCCGTGGGCATAGTAATCGTCGTGAAGCTGGGCGGCATAGGTGGGGCTGACGGTGGTGACCGCGTCGGACACCAGCATGGCGGCCTTCATGAGATTCACGTCGCCGTCCATTTGCAGCGTGCCATCGTTCCACCAGCCCTCGTGCAGACCGAAAAGGTCGGCCACGGTGTCGGGGCCATAGCGGCCCTGATACTCGATATTATGGATGGTAAACACGGTTTTGATACCCCGCACCGCGTCCCAGCGGGTGGCAACGTCCTTGAGGTAGATGGGCACCAGCGCCGTCTGCCAGTCGTTGCAGTGGATCACATCCGGCATCCAGTCCAGACTGGGCAGCAGATCCACCACCGCCTTGCTGAAAAAGGCGAAGCGTTCGCCGTCGTCATACTCGCCGTACAACCGGCCCCGGCGGAAATAGTGCTCGTTATCCACGAAATACCACGTCACGCCCCGATACTCCATGACGAACAGGCCGCAGTACTGGTGCCGCCATGCCACGTCCACATAGATATAGCTGCGGTAGACCATCCGCTGCCGCCACTCGTAGGGGATCTTATCATACAGCGGCAGGATCACCGCCACCTGATCGCCGTTCTCGGCCAGAGATACCGGCAGACTGCCGGCCACGTCCGCAAGACCGCCCGTCTTGCAGAAGGGAAACGCCTCGCTGGCGGCAAACAGTATTTTCATAAGTCGTCCTCCTCATTATAGCTGGCGAAAAATCTTGCGATTTTTCTGCCAATATGGCTTGCGGCCGACTGCGCGCGTCCTTCGGACACACTGGCGGCCGAGAAGTATTTTTCCGACGTATACGCCGCCGGAAAAATACTTGGATTGTTTCGCCGCCTGCGGGCGGCGAACTCTGCGAGGCTTACTTCGCCGTCAGATTTCATGCCAGTTATGCCAGTTATAATTTCGTGTTCTTCTCCACCACCAGCGGGTACTGGGCGTGACCCGCCATAGCCACGTCGGGGCCGAACTCCACATTCTTGTCGGCGATGACGCAGCGGATGGATGCGCCGGAGCGCACCACCGTGTTCTTAAAGAGAATGCTGTTCTCCACGTGGGCGCCCTTTTCCACCCGGACGCCCCGGAATAGGATGCAGTTGCGGATGCTGCCCTGAATATCGCAGCCGTCGGAGATCAGGGAATTGACACACTCGCCGCTGGGGTCGATGTAGGTGGAGGCAGCGTCGTTTTCCTTGGCGTACACCGGGCGCTGGGGACAGAACAGCTCCGCCCGGATCTCCGGCCGCAGCAGCTCCATGCTGCGCTGATAGTACCCCTGCACCGAGTTGATGCGGGCGGCAAAGCCGTCCCACACATAGCCGTTGAACCGCAGCTCCTTCCCCTTGTCCTGCAAAACGTTATGGCGGAAGCTGTAGCGGTCATGGGCCATACAGTCCTCCACCAGCTCCAGCAGCAGGTCGCGGCCCAGCAGGAAGATATTCAGGCTCTGATAGCCCTCTGGTGTGCGGATATCATAGGCGGTGTCCACGATGCGGCCGGTATCGTCCAGCTTGAAATAGGTGTCGCCGCTCTCGCCGGGATGGCTGGTGCAGACGCAGGTCATGTCCGCGCCGGAGGCAATATGGGCCTCCAGCACACGGGTCAGGGGCAGATTGGTCACCAGATCGCTGTCGGACAGCACCACATAGTCCTGCCGGATGTGGCGCAGATACTCAATGACGCAGCCCAGTGCCTCCATCTTGCCCCGGAATGCCCCCACCACGCCCCGGCTCTCGCTGTAGGCGAAGGCGGGCAGCAGCTTCAGGCCGCCGGTCTTGCGGCTCAGATCCCAGCTTTTGCCGGTACCCAGATGATCCAGCATGCTCTGGCACTTGCCGTGCATGATAACGCCCACGTCGGTGATCCCGGCATTGACCATGTTGGACAGGATAAAGTCCACCACCCGGTAATCGCCGCCAAAGGGCAGCGAGCCGTGGATACGGTTGGCGGTCAGCTGACCCAGACCCGGCTTCTCTCCATAGGAGAAGATGATCCCGTGCATTCCCTTCATTGCGCGGCCTCCTTTCCATGAGTACTGTCAAGCATGGTTTTGGGCGGGACTTCCTCCCGCTCCGCCACATGGGTGTGAGGCCCCAGTACGGCGATACCCCACGCGGCGGGATCGCCGGCTTCCTCCGGCGGTGCGCCTACACGGGCCTTTCCGCCCACGCGGCAGCCCTCGCCCACGATGGCGTAGGATACCCGCGCTCCATCCTCGATGACCGCGCCGGGCATCACCACGGAGTAGGATACCTCCGCGCCGCGTCCCACATGGCAGCCGGTGGACAGGACGCTGTTCTTCACCTCGCCCAGAATCTCACAGCCACGGGCCACGGCGCTGTTGCCTACGTCGGCATGTTCGCCCACATAGGCGGGCGGACAGATGGCGGTACGGCCATGAATGGGCCACCGCTCGTCCAGCAGGTTCAGGCCGGAGCCGGGCGTCAGCATGTCCATGTTGGCGTCCCACAGACTGTCCAGCGTGCCCACATCCTTCCAGTAGCCCTCGAACCGGTAGGCCACCATCTTCTCCCCGGCGTTCAGCATGGCGGGGATGATATCCTTGCCGAAGTCGTTGCTGGAGCCCTCCCTGGCCTCATCGGCGATGAGATAGGCACGCAGCTTGGCCCACGTGAAGATATAGATACCCATTGAGGCCAGATTGCTTTTCGGCTCCTTGGGCTTTTCGGCAAATTCGGTAATGTTGTCGTCGCCGTCCACGTTCATGATGCCGAAGCGGCTGGCCTCCGACCAGGGCACCTCCATCACGGAGATGGTGCAGGCGGCGTTGGCCGCCTTGTGGCGGCGCAGCATGTCGGAGTAGTCCATCTTATAGATATGGTCGCCGGACAGCACCGCCACGTAATCGGGATCGTACAGGTCGATAAAGCCGATGTTCTGATAGATGGCGTTGGCCGTGCCCTTGTACCAGTCGGCGCCGGTGGCGCTCTGGTACGGCGGCAGGATGTGAACGCCGCCGTTGGTGCGATCCAGCTCCCAGGGCTGGCCGTTGCCGATGTAGTTGTTCAGCTCCAGCGGCCGGTACTGGGTCAGCACGCCCACTGTGTCGATGCCGGAGTTGGCACAGTTGGACAGGGGAAAATCAATGATGCGGAACTTGCCGCCAAAGGGGACGGCGGGCTTTGCCATGTCGCCGGTCAGCACATGCAGGCGGCTTCCCTGTCCGCCGGCCAGCAGCATGGCGATACACTCTTTTTTCATGTGGCTGCACCTCCTGATTTCCGGGAACGGCGCTTATTCGCGGCCGTCCAATGGTTTGATAAGCTTCCCTTTCCCCTGCAGGATCACCGCGCCCAGCGGCGGCACACGCACCGCGATGGACTGGGCCTGCTGATGGGAGGGGATACATTCCGTTTTGATAGGCTGGGGGTTGGTGACGCCGCTGCCGCCCCAACGCTCCTCGTCGGTGTTGAACAACTCCTCATACCGGGCCTTGGGCGGCACGCCGAAGCGATAGCCCTCCACCGCCACGGGAGAGAAGTTGATAACGGCCACCAGCGACTTGCCGCTGCGATCCGTCCGCCGGAACACCAGCACGTTGTTATAGTTATCATCGGCCACCAGCCATTGGAAGCCGTCCCAGTCCCGGTCGTTCTCCCACAGGGCCTTGTGGGATTTATAGAACCGGTTCAGCGCCCGGATGCACGCATGGGTCTGGCGGCAGTCGTCCTCCTCGTCCAGCAGATACCAGTCCAGCGCCTTGCGGAAGTCCCACTCGTGCCACTGGGCCAGCTCCGTGCCCATAAAGGTCAGCACCTTGCCGGGATGGCACAGCATATAGGCGTAGAAACCGCGGACACCGGCCAGCTGCTGCCACTTGTCGCCGGGCATCTTGCCCCGCAGCGAGCCCTTCATATGTACCACCTCGTCGTGGGACACCGGCAGCACGAAATTCTCGGAAAACGCGTACACCATAGAGAAGGTCACGTCCCGGTGGTGGTGCTGGCGGAAGAAGGGATCCATCTTCAGATAGTGGCACACGTCGTTCATCCAGCCCATATTCCACTTCAGGTTGAAGCCCAGACCACCCTCCTCCGGCGGATAGGTCACCATAGGCCACGCGGTGGACTCCTCCGCCACCATCAGCGCCGCGCCGTCGATGGCAAAGGCGGTGCGGTTCAGCTGCCGCAGGAACTCGATGGCCTCCAGATTCTCCTTGCCGCCGTGCTGATTGGGCCGCCACTGCTGGCGGTCATAGTCCAGATACAGCATGGACGCCACCGCGTCCACCCGCAGTCCGTCGATGTGGTACTCCCGCAGCCAGTAGGCGGCGGAGGACAGCAGGAAGCTGCACACCTCCGGCTTGCCGAAATCAAACACGCGGGTGCCCCAGCTCTCATGCTCCCATTTCAGGGGATCGCTGTACTCATACAGGCACGAGCCGTCAAACTGGATCAGGCCGTGGCTGTCCTTACAGAAGTGGGCGGGCACCCAGTCCAGGATCACGCCGATCCCCGCCCGGTGGAGCCTGTCCACCAGATACAT
>OMED01000644.1_pt1 | contig 16882 bp, 13 predicted proteins | sample 1673411 | NCBI WGS metagenome assembly OMED01 (sample SAMEA103958110, study PRJEB25191) | human gut metagenome | reverse complement strand
AGATCGTCCCCGCTCAAATCGGCGGCGGTGGGGGCGTTACGCGCATTCAAGACACCCGCGTTTTCCCAGCCCAGATAGCCGGTCATTTGCCGGAACATCTCGTTGGCCGCCAGCGCCGAGTCCATCTCCGTGTCCGCCATGGCGGTGATGAGGACGGCCTTTTTCCCGCCCATCAGCACCTCGTTGTTGGCATAGAACCGGTCGATGACCGCCTTGAGCTGGGCGTTGATGGTGAAGTAGTAGATCGGCGAGACGAATACCACCGCGTCCGCCGCCAGCAGGTGAGGATTCAGCAGCTTCATGTCATCCGCGGCGAAGGTACACGTCCCTGTGCGGCGGCACTTGTCGCAGCCGATGCAAGGGTGAACGTCCTGAAACGCCGCGTCAAAACGGTAGACCTCATGCCCGGCGTCCAGCGCCCCCTGCTGGAATCGGTCGGCCAGCGTGGCGGTGGTGCCGTTCCGGTGTGCACTGCCGGTCATCATGACGATTTTCATGTCATTTCCCTCCGTAATTCAAAAATTTTGATTTGTCCGTTCGATTATACCACGCTTTCTGCGCCCTGAAAACTGCCAAAATGCTTACGGCGTCTGCGGCTTGATCTCCACCGTTCTGCCGCCGAGACTTTCATAGACTCGGTGGGAGACGGAGAGAACGGTACGCCCTCTGGAGGCCTGGCGCAGCGCGTCCAGCACCCGCTCCTCGGTCTCCGCGTCCAGATTGGCGGTGATCTCGTCCAGCAGCAGCACGGCGGGATCGGCCGCTGCGGCACGGGCGATGGACAGCAGCTGCCACTCGCCCTGGGAGAACATGCCGTCGGTACACACCGTATCGTAGCCCTCCGGCAGCGCCTGAATGGCGTCGTCGATCCCCGCCAGCTTCGCCGCGTTTCGCGCCATTTCCCCGGTGATCTGCGGATCGTTCAGGGTGATCTGCTCCAGCACTGTTCCCGGTCCGCAGGAAAAATGCTGCTCCACGCAGCTGATGCAGGTGCGCCGCTGCCCATCCGGAATGGCCGCAACGTCCACGCCGCCGATGGTCACCGTGCCGCTTTGGGGCGGATACAGTCCCAGCAGCAGCCTGAACACCGTGCTTTTTCCCGCACCTGTCCGACCCACCAGCGTGACCTGCTCCCCCTGCTTCACAGTCAGTGAGAAGTCCTCCAGCACCGGCTTTTCCCCATAGCCGAAGGTCACATGGGAGAGCGCCACATCGCCCCGCGCCACCTGCACCAGCAGCGTCACCGCGATATAGACCAGCACCAGTACCGCCATTTGGGCGGCGGTCTCGTTGCCGCCCAGAATGTCGGCAAGGCACTGGGCCAGCCGCCCCTCAAACCACGGCGTGGCCAGCAGGCCCACGTTATAGATCAACCCGGAGGCCGTCACAAGAGCCAGCAAAAGCCACTCCATGCGGAAATAGGAGCCGATCCGGTCGGGGCGGAACGTCTTACTCTTCCGCATCGTCCGCTTCGCCTCCCGCCATTTTTTGAAAGTGCGGAAAGCCCGCGCGACTCTCCTCTTTGGACGCGGTGTACAGCTTGTCCAGCGCCGCCGTGAAGGCGGCGGCTTCCTCCGGCGTCAAGACGCCGGTCAGGTATTCATAAAAGGACGCTTCGATCTCCGCCTTGGAGGCCTTCAGCCCCTCCGCCTTTTCCGTGGGGTACAGCAGCTGGCTGCGCCGGTCGTTGGGCGCGTCACGGCGGACGAGATACCCCTTCCCCTCCAGATTTTTCGTCCGCCGGGCGATGGCGGCCTTGTCCGCGTGCAGCAGCTCCGCCAGCGCCGCCTGCGTACAGCCGGGATTGTGGCGCAGCGCGTGGATCAGGTCGATCTCCGCCGTGCCCACGTCCTTTTCCCGCAGCGTCCGCAGCACCAGCTTCTCCGCCTCGCGGGCGATTTTTGTGATCTTCCGCTCTGTAATATCCATGAGCACCTCCGGTTTTCGAAAGAAGTTGCAGCTGCATCGTTGTATGTACAACCATTATACAACGTTCTCTCCTTTTGTCAACATAAACAAAGCAGCCGGGAGTCTCTTTTGTGAGACTCCCGGCACATTTTATGAGGAAATTCACGCGCGTGGCAAGGTGATATCGGCGCGGAACAGATCGCCGTCGATGGACAGGTCAAACGTGCCGCCCATCAGCTGCACCAGACTTCCGGCGATGGACAGGCCCAGACCGCTGCCCTCGGTATGGCGGGACGCGTCGCCCCGGACAAAGCGCTCCATCAGTTCATCGGGAGAGATGTTCAGCTCATCGCGGGAGACGTTCTTGAAGCTGATGGTGACGGTTTCTTCATCGCAGGCGGCGGCGACGTAAACGCGGGTATCCTCCAGCGCGTACTTGCAGATGTTGCTGACCAGATTGTCCATAACGCGGCTGAGGAGCCTGCCGTCGGCCTGAACGGATACGGGCTTCTCTGGCGGACGGGCCACCAGCGTCAGGCGGCAGCCGGCCAGCCGCTCCTGATACTCGCCCACGATCTGGTCGAAAAGCACCGCCACATCCGTAGGCTGCACGTCCACCGGCAGCGCGCCGGAGGACGCCTTGGACGCCTCCACCAGATCCTCCGTCAGCTTTTTCAGCCGCCGGCTCTGGCGATCCAGCACGGCGATGTACTCCCGCGCCGTCTCCGGCTGAACGTCCACCTTTTGCAGCAGGTCTACGTAGTTGACGATGGAGGTCAGTGGCGTCTTGATATCGTGGGACACGTTGGTGATGAGCTCGGTCTTCATGCGCTCGGCCCTGGTCTGCTCCCGCACCGCCCGCTCCATGCCGGTGCGCAGCTCGTTCATCCGCTGGCCGTAGCGCTTGAAGTCGCCGATCAGCGGTCTGGTGTCGATGCTCTGGGAGTAATCTCCCGCCGCCAGCTTCTCGCCGCCCTTCTGCAAAATGCGCAGATTCAGGGCGATATACAGGATGGCAAGGAACTCCACCAGCTTCATCACTGCAAAGACACCGTCCACGTAGCCGTAAAGCATCTCTGCAAAGAACACCGCCAGCGTCACCAGCGCGGTTTTCCAGATCAGGGGCAGCCCCACAATCGTACGGCGCAGGCCACGGCCCACCGCCCGGAGGATCCGCCACACCAGCCGCAGCACCCGTGCGATCAGCGTACCCCGCAGCACCGTCCCAGCCTTGCACTGGGCTGCAAAGGCGCACAGGAACAGCAGAAGCACCGGCGCCAGCGCCGCGCAGAACACGGCAAACGCCAATCCGTAGAAAACATCCCATCCCGCGAAAACCGCGCATATCAACGCCACCAGCCACACATCCGCCGGGATTTTGTCCAGCCACGTCAGGTGGACGCCCTCATGGGCCGCCCAGTGTCCGGCGGAGGCCATGGAGAAGCCAAAGCACAGCAGCGTCAGCAGCAGAAACAGCACCGTCAGGAACACCGTCAGTCCGATGTGCTCCAGCAGCCATGTCATCACCAGATAGGAATAGCCGGGGAATTCATCCGCAGGCAGCAGGTCGGCGGCGATGGTCAGCTCCTCCTTCGTCCCGTCGGCAAAGATGAGCGTAAAGGTTCGCTGTGTGGAGTACAGCGGCTTGTCGCTGTCCGTCAGTTCAAAGTTTTCAAAGGTGATCTCTCTGGTATCCTTGTTAATGACCGCCAGATGGCAGTCGGTGTCCTCACGGGAGAAGCTTTCCGAGAAGGCGCGGGGCAGATCGTCCAGCACCTGCTGCTGTTCCTCGTCGGTGATGCCGCCGGTCGTGGTATCCGACGAGGTATCCGTGCTAGGCGTGTCATCCGCCAGCAAGCCGGCGTTGGCCATCGTGCCTCGCAGATAGTAGTAGGCGTTGTGAATGGCGCTGCTGCACTGTGATTCATACATCGTTTCCCGCATGTACGCGCCGCCATCCAGAAATACGTCGTAGCTGACCAGAATGCCGACGCCAAGGCCGCCCAGCACCGTCATGGTGCCGAACAGCAGCGTCAGGAAAAAGGTCGTCAGCTTGGCCCATGTTTTATCCAGAAGTCGTTTCATGTGAGGGTTCCCTCCATTTTATAGCCCTTGCCCCAGACCACCTTGATGTACCGGGGCTCCGAGGGGTTGATCTCCAGCTTTTCCCGCAGATGCCGGATGTGCACGGCGATAGCGCCTGTGGCGTTCAGCGGCACGTCGTCCCACACCCGGCGGTAGATCTCGCTGGGGGAGAACACCGTCCCGGCATTCTGCATGAGGAAGCGGAGAATATCGTATTCTTTCGGTGTCAGCGCCACCGGGTCGCCGTCCACGGTGACGGCCTTGGCGTTGTCGTCCAGACAGATGCCGCCGATGACCAGCGTGCTGGGCCGCACCTGCCCGCCGCCCAGCTGCAAATACCGCCGCAGCTGGGAGCGTACCCGCGCCAGCATCTCCACCGGATTAAAGGGCTTGGTGATGTAGTCGTCCGCCCCTACGTTCAGGCCCAGCACCTTGTCGGTGTCCTCACCCTTGGCGGTCAGCAGGATCACCGGCACATTGCTGGTCTGCCGCAGCTGGGCCATGGCGGTCAGGCCGTCCATGACGGGCATCATGATATCCATGAGGATGAGGTGCACATCCTCACGGGCGGCCACGGACAGAGCCTCTTTGCCGTTGCCGGCGGACAGCACCCGGTAGCCCTCGGCCTTCAGGTATATTTCAAGGGCGGAAACGATATCCTTTTCGTCATCAACCACCAGAATCGTGTACATAGTGTGTCCTCCTGCGGCAGTAAGTTTGGTCTATCTCTATCATACCCCCTCCCGCCCGATTGCACAAGGTCAATTCTTGGCGGCAGGATAGGGCAGTGAGGACAGGTTCACGCTGTGGTGGATGGGCTTCCACTCCACCTTCATGAACAGCGCCGCCATGGAGATGGGCAGGTATGTCAGCATGAACAGCGGGAAGGTCAGGGTATAGGCGATCTTCTTCCACGCCGGGGCGTGGATACGCTTCCACTCGCTGGCCACGGTAATGCCGCCCAGCACCAGCAGCGTGGCAAGGATACTGCCCATGCACTCCAGCAGGGACCGCATGGCGAACCATACCCCGACGCCCTGCATCAGCCCCAGCACCGACAAGGTGATGTTGGCCAGCAGGCACAGCGCCGTCAGAATGAAGGCCGGCAGGATGGACATGGACATGTCGAAGCAGCTCCAGCTGCCCTTGGCCGCGCCCTTCAGCAGATCAGCGCCGTACCGGCGGAATACCTGAAGGTATCCCTTGGCCCAGCGCAGCCGCTGCCGCACGGACTGGCGGAAGCCGGTGGGCTGCTCGTCGTACAGCACGGCGTCCTCGCAGATGGCGATTTTTTCGCCCCGGAGAATGTGATACACAGAGAACTCGATATCCTCGGTCAGCAGATAAAACCGCCAGCCGTGGCTCTCGTCCAGCACCCGCTGGGAGAACAGAAAGCCCGTACCGCCCACGGCGGCGCTGCTGCCCAACCGGTTACGGGCACCGTTGAGGTAGCGGCTCTCCCGCAGGAACCACAGGGCGTAGCCTGCGCTGATCCAGTTGCCGCCGAAATTCTTGCTGTTGCGGTAGCTGGTGACGATCTGGTGGCCGTTGGAGAACATCTCGTTCATCCGCTCTATGTAGTCCGGAGCCAGCAGGTTGTCGGCGTCAAACACGAAGTAGCCGTCAAAGCCCTCCGGATAGTCCGCACCGATGTTCTGGAGCAGGAAGTCCAGCGCGTAGCCCTTGCCCACGTTCAGCTGGTTGAACCGCTCATACACCACCGCGCCATGGGCGCGGGCAATGGCAGCGGTACGGTCGGTGCAGTTGTCCGCCGCCACGAATACCGTCACAAGAGACATGTCATAGGTCTGCGCCCGGAGACTGTCCAGCAGGCCGGAGATGACGTTCTCCTCGTTCCGGGCGGCGATCAGCACCGCGTAGCGGTGGGGTCTGTCCGGTGCGGTAAGGGGCTTGGGCTTTTTTGCCAGCACCAGCGGGATATAGAGGAACTGATAGGTATAGCAGATAAAAAACAGCGCCGAGATAACGGCGTTGATGGTGCGCAGCGTGGTCTCCATAAAGGCACGTCCTTTCTTCTCTTTCTGCCATCGATTGACAAGGGTCTGCCCTTGTCAATCGATGGCACCTTTATGGTAACAAACGCCGGATTAAGAAACAATCAGGGGGAGGTTTAAGGTTTTATTAAGACGCACCCCTTCCGAATAAAAAAAGAGGGGCCGAAGCCCCCTTTTTTCACCGATATCATCCGTCCCACGGATACCAGATCTCACCCTGTTCGGCCACGTACCAGATGCCGTCCCGTTCGCAGACCTGTCGCCATATTTTGTTGCACCGGCATCCCCAAAACGCAGGTCGAAGCAATTCCTATCTTCTCAAAAAGGGCTATGCTTTTTTGACAAGCTAACAGGAAACCCGCATGGTTTCCGGTGTCAAGCAGTTCTGTAACGCAGCTCTTACCCCATCAGGTGCTGGGCCAGTCCCACCACCGGCGGGATGGTCAGCACGGAGAGGGCGGTAAACACCGACACCACGCTGGAGGCCAGCCGGGTGTCGCGCTCGAATTTCTGGGCAAACATACTCAGCAGCGCGGCAGGCGGCGTGCTGGCGGCGATGACCGTCACCAGCGCCACGGCGCTGTCCACCCGCAGGACATAGCACCCGCCCACCGTCAGCAGCGGAATCACCGCCAGACGCAGCACCAGCGCCGTCCAGGATCGGCGGTCGGCAAAGGCATGGCGGAAATTGGCGTGGCTCAGCTGATAACCCACCACGATGGTAGGCAGCGGCGTATTCATGCTTGCCAGATAGTTCAGCGGCGTCATAACGATCTCCGGCAGGCTCACCGACAGCAGATACAGCACCATGGCCGCCGCCACGCTCAGCACGCCGGGATTCAGCAGGATAGACTTCAGCCGCAGCTTACTGGTGTCATGGGTAATCATATAAACGCCCATTGTCCACGTCAGCACCGTGAACACCACCACGTAGGCCGATCCGTAGAACACGCCGATGCTGCCCAGCAGCGCCGTCATCAACGGATAGCCCATAAAGCCGCAGTTGGAGAACACCGCGCCGAACCGCAGCACCCCGCAGGTGCCGTCCTTTCCCCGCAGCGCCGCGTAGGCCAGCAGAATGCTGACGGCATGCACCGCCGCCGCCAGCAGCAGGCACACCAGAAAGTTATGCAGATCCGCCGTGTCCTTCTCCCGCTGGAAGGCCACCACCATCATGGCGGGCGACACCGCGTACATCACCAGATTCGTCATGGCAAGGCTGCCCTTGTCCCCCATCAGCTTGGCCTTACCCAGGGCAAAGCCCACCGCCATCAAGGCAAACAGGATCAGCACCTGCTCGCCCACCGTCAGAAAAGAACCGATCATTTTTCTTTGCCCCTCTTGTCAAAATACCCGGACGTGGCCAAAGCCACCACCAGCAGTCCCACCACGGCGGCGGCTGCGTTGAACAGCAACATGGCGTTCACGTCCACCCGATCCACCAGCGTACCGCTGACGGCGGTCATCACCGCCGGGCCCACGCCGTTGGAGAAAATGTGGATCAGGCCCTGTCCCTTGGCCTGATTGGCGGCGTCCAGCGTCTCCGCCGCGTAGTACACGGTGGCAGGCAGGAACACGCCGAACTCGAAAAATTGCAGCGCCGCCGACACGTACAGCAGCGTCGGCGTCCTGGCCAGTAGAAACAGCACGTCCTTGGCCACAAAGGCGGCGGCGCATAGCAAAAACATGCCCCGCAGGGACAGCTTCTGCCGCATCCGGGAGAACAGCGTCATGGCGGGCAGCTCCATAAAGGCGGACACCGCCAGCACCACGCCCATCAGGCTCTCTCCCGCGCCCACCTTGTCCACAATGTGTATCATATAGGTGTTACAGGCGTTGTGGCCGCCCTGCAAAAGCGCGCAGCCCATCAGCATCACCGGAAAGGCCGGATACTTCTTCAGCAGCGCCCACAGCCCCAGCACCTTGGGCGACTCTCCCTCCTGAGCCGCCGGAACAGGCGGCAGCGGATAGCGGAACGTCCAGACGGCGATGATCTGCAGCACCAGCGCCGCCAGCAGCACCGGCAGGATCACCGTCGGCGCACGCTTTTCCAGCACGAAGCCCAGCACCAGCGCCACGATGGCGTAGGTGGTGGAGCCGGTGCCCCGGCCGAGGCCGTAGTTGACGTTGACGCCCCGCAGGTGATACTCCATCACCATGCTGTTGAAAAACGGCGAGGTGCTCACCAGCAGTACGCCGATCACGGCGTAGGCCACCACCAGCACCGTCTTGCTGCCGGTGCTCACCGTCATGACCACTGCCGCCGCCAGCGTCAGCAGCGACAGCACCAGCGCCAGACGGCGGCTGGTCCACCGGCTGTCCGCGTCCGACAGGGCGGCCAGCGCCGGCTGGAGCAGCAGTGGCAGCACCAGCGCCAGCGACGTGACCACGCCCAGCGTGCTGTTGCTCAGCCCCAGATACAGCAGCAGCACCGGCCCAAAGCCCCAGATGGCCGAGAATCCGGCGAAATAGCTGCCCTGCATGGCGGCGTGATGGATATCCACTTTTCTGGCAAGCTTGTCCATGGCGCTCCTCCGCTGCGAAACATATTAAATAGGTGTGAACATGCTCCAGTCTATCACAAAAGTAAAAACTGTCAAGACCGGAGGTTGTGTTTTGCCGGGAAATAGACTATAATAAGATATTCTGTGAAATCTGACCCCACAAGGAGGCCGACCATGAAACTGATGGTTCTTGACGGCAACAGCATCATCAACCGCGCCTTTTACGGCGTGAAGCCCCTGACCACACGGGACGGGCTGTATACCAACGCCATTTTCGGCTTTCTGAACATGCTCCAGCGCTTCGTGGACGAGGAACAGCCGGATGCGCTGTGCGTGGCCTTTGACCGGAAGGAGCCCACCTTCCGCCACGAGGCCGACGCCAATTACAAGGCCACTCGCAAGGGCATGCCCGAGGAACTGGCCCAGCAGATGCCGGTGATGAAGCAGGTGCTGTGCGCCATGTCCATCCCCTGCTACGAAATGGTGGGCTACGAGGCCGACGACCTGCTGGGCACCATCTCCCGCCGCTGCGAAAAGCGGGGCTGGGAGTGCGTCATCGTCACCGGCGACCGGGACAGCCTGCAGCTCATCACCGACCGTACCCGCGTGAAGCTGGTAACCTCCCGCATGGGCCAGACCTCCACCACCGACATGACCCCCGCCCTGTTCCGGGAGCAGTACGGCTTCGACCCCATTCACATGATCGACTTGAAGGCCCTGATGGGCGACACCTCGGACAATATCCCGGGGGTCCCCGGCGTGGGAGAGAAAACCGCTATGGCTCTGGTGCAGGCGTACGGCTCCATCGACGAGATTTATCGCCGCCTGCCGGATATAAACGCCAAGCCCGCCGCCATCCGCAAGCTGACCGAGGGGGAGGAGAGTGCCCGCCACAGCTATTGGCTGGCCACCATCGTCACCGACGCGCCGCTGGAGTTCGATCCGGAGGACGCCCTGCGCCAACCCTACCGGCCGGAGCTGTACGACCTGTTCATGAAGCTGGAATTCACCAAGCTTATCAAGAAATACGACCTGACCCCTGCCGCTCCCACACCGGAACCGGCCGCCCCTGTCCATGACGAGGACTATTCCGTCATGATCGAGGTGCCCCAGACCGATGACGACGCGGCGCGGCTCCTTGCCCAGTGGCGCAGCGTGCCCCACGTGACAGTATACGGACTGGACGATCTTCGGGCGCTGGCGGTGGAATGTGAGATCGACGACCACCACGGCCTGACGGTCATCCTGCGGACTGACCGGTTCGACGGCGACTGGGACGCTTTGCTGCGCGGCCTGTTCTCCGCCGATATCCCCAAGGTGGCCCACAACGTAAAGGACATGACCTACGCCCTGCTGGAGCGCGGCCTGCCTGCCGAGGGCTTTATCTTCGACACAGCGCTGGCTGCCTACCTGCTGGACGCCACCGCCGGAGGATACGACCTCCAGCGGCTGTTTGTGGCCTACTGCGGCGCGGAGCTGCCCGCCCCGGCCCACCTGGCCAGGGACGCCTTCGCCCCACTCAGCGACGCCGCCACGGAGGAAGCCGCCCTGTGCAGCTATACCAGCGCCGTTTCCGCCCTGTATGAGATTTTGCCCGGCAAGCTGGAGGAGCTGAACCTGACGGCGCTGCTCCATGAAATGGAGCTGCCCCTGTGCCGGGTGCTGGCGGAGATGGAGCTGGCGGGCTTCCGCATCGACGAATGCGCGCTGGCTCAGTTCGGCATCGACCTGCATGAGCGTATCGTGAAGCTGGAGCAGTCCATTTACGACATGGCGGGCGAGAAGTTCAACATCAACTCCCCCAGACAGCTGGGGATCATCCTCTTTGACAAATTGCAGCTGCCCCACGGCAAGAAAACGAAAACCGGCTGGTCCACCAACGCCGAGGTGCTGGAGAAGCTGCGGTACGAAGCGCCCATCGTCAGCAGCGTGCTGGAGTACCGGCAGTATACGAAGCTGAAATCCACCTACGCCGACGGTCTGCTGCGGGCGGTGTCCCCGGACAGCCGGGTGCGCACCCGGTTCCAGATGACCGCCACGGCCACAGGCCGTCTCAGCTCCACGGAGCCGAATTTGCAGAATATCCCCACCCGCACCCAGCTGGGCAGCGAGATCCGCCGCCTGTTCGTGGCGGAGGAGGGCAATGTGCTGGTGGACGCGGACTACTCCCAGATCGAGCTGCGGCTGCTGGCCCACATGGCGGGCGACGAAGCCATGCAGCAGGCATTCCTGTCCGGTGCGGACTTCCACACCGTCACGGCAGCCAAGGTGTTCCACGTGCCGGAAGCGGAGGTGACCCACGAGATGCGTTCCCGGGCCAAGGCGGTGAACTTCGGCATCGTGTACGGCATGTCCGCCTTCTCCCTCAGTCAGGATATCCACGTGACGGTGGCGGAAGCCAAGGACTACATGGAGCGCTACTTCGCCACCTACCCCGGCGTGAAGCAGTACATGACCGATATCGTGGCGCTGGCCAAGGAGCAGGGCTATGTGGAGACGCTGTACCACCGCCGCCGGGCGCTGCCGGAAATCAAGTCGTCCAACTTTATCCAGCGCTCCTTCGGCGAGCGGGTGGCGCTGAACATGCCCATTCAGGGCACGGCGGCGGACGTGATGAAGCTGGCCATGATCCGGGTCTATGACCGCCTGCGGCGTGAAAATTTGCAGGCCAAACTCATCATGCAGGTACACGACGAGCTGATCGTGGAGTGTCCGGAAGCGGAGCGGGAAACCGTGGAAACGCTGCTGCGACAGGAGATGGAGCAAGTGGCGGCGTTGTCCGTCCCTCTGATCGCCGAGGCTCACAGCGGTAAAAACTGGCTGGAAGCAAAAGGATAAGGAAAAACTATGGAAAAAATACACATATCGATCGTGCCCATGAACGCCGATCATCTGGACGAGATCGCGGCGCTGGAGCGGGTGTGCTTCTCCCGTCCGTGGTCGCGGAACATGCTGGCCGAGGAGCTAGAGAACCAGTGCGCCGCCTTCCTGACGGCGCTGGATGCCGCCACGGGAAAGGTGGTGGGCTACGCGGGGCTGCTGGTGGCGGCGGACGAGGGCTACATCACCAACGTGGCGGTGTTCCCGGAATACCGCCGTCAGGGCATCGCCGCCAAGCTTTTGAAGGTGTTCTGCGATTTCGCGGCGGGCCGGCATCTGGCGTTCCTGACGCTGGAGGTGCGGCCCAGCAACACCGCCGCCATCGCCCTTTATGAGTCCTTCGGCTTTATGGAGCGGGGACGGCGGCGCAACTACTACGACCTACCGAAGGAGGACGCCCTCATTCTGACGCGGGACTTTGAGGAGGGGAACGCATGAACATACTGGCTTTTGAATCCTCCTGCGACGAGACCGCCGTGGCGGTGGTGCGGGATGGCCGCCATCTACTGGCCGACGCCATTCTCTCCCAGGCGGACATGCACGCCCTGTATGGCGGCGTGGTGCCGGAGATCGCGTCCCGCAAGCATGTAGAGGCCATCGCCGGACTAACGGATCAGGCGCTGCGCGACGCGGGACTGACAAAGCGGGATATTGACGCGGTGGCCGTCACTTACGCGCCGGGCCTGATCGGCGCGGTGCTGGTGGGCGTCAGCTTCGCCAAATCCGCCGCGTGGGCGCTGGACGTTCCGCTGATCCCGGTGCACCATGTGCGGGGTCACATCGCCGCCAACTATCTGGCCTTTCCGGAACTGGAGCCGCCGTTTCTGGCGCTGGCCATCTCCGGCGGCAATACGCTGATCGTGGATGTGGCGGACTACACCGACATGCAGGTTCTGGGCGCTACCCGTGACGATGCGGCAGGCGAGTGCTTCGACAAGGCCGCCCGTGTGCTGGGTCTCCCCTACCCCGGCGGCAAGCCCATGGATCAGCTGGCTCAACAGTCGGCGGGCGGCGTGTACGCCCTGCCCCGTGCCCATGTGGACGGTGCGCCGCTGGACATGAGCTTTTCCGGGCTGAAAACCGCCGTGGTGAATCTGGCCCACAACGCCCAGCAGAAGGGTGAGCCGCTGGACGAGCCCGCCCTGGCCCGGGACTTCACCCAGGCCGTCAGCGACGAGTTGACGGATCGCGCGGCGCTGGCGCTGGAGCAGACGGGCCGCAAGGTGCTGGTGGCAGCGGGCGGCGTGGCCGCCAACTCCATCATCCGCGCCGACCTGCAAAGGCTGTGCGAAAAGCGTGGCGTGAAGCTGTATCTCCCCCCGCTGAAATGGTGCGGTGACAACGGCGCCATGATCGGCGCGCAGGGGTATTACGAGTACATGGCTGGCGTCCGGGGTGACATGACCCTTAATGGCTACGCCACCATGGAGCTGGACAAGGTGGTTTTTTGAGGGTATTGCGGATTTCCGCACGTCCAAGCGGCGGCCTGAGGGCAGGCCGCCCTACGCACGTCCACAAAAGCGCTTGACATTAAAAAAGGCTCTGGCCGTTGGCCAGAGCCTTTTTTACTCATTCATACACATCCACATACGTGCCGTCTCGGTACACCTGCACGGCGGTGATCCCCTCCAGCGACCGCAGGGACGTGACGATGCCACGCAGCATCTGCTCCACCGTGTCGGCGTCCACCGCGTCCAGCTCCTCCGACGGGAGGTTCAGCTGACACACGCCGTCCTCCACGCGGGCGGTGATGCCTGTGACCCCCTCTGGGATCAGGGCCTGCAGGCCATCCTCCGTGGGGCCATCCATCAGCGCCGCGATCACCACGTCCGCCGTGGACTGTCCCTCGTACTGGGGCAGCAGCCGCTCCTCCGGCGTCAGCGTGCCGTCGGCGTCGGGGAAATACAGCTGGGCCGTCAGCATCCGCACCACGTCGTCCATAGAGGTCAGCAGCACGTCACTGGCCAGAAACAGGTTGCTGTCCCGATAGGCCAGCTCCTGCCCGTTGACGGTGATACGCACGGCATATACGCCCTCCAGCTGGGTCAGCGACAGCGCCACGCAGTAGTCGGCGATGGTCAGCGCCATGCCGCTGAGCTGGCTGTAGCTGCCGGAGAAATCCACCCACGCGGTACCGCCCTTTACCTCCACGGAATGCAGCGATGTGCCTGACGGAACAGGGCTCTGGAAGCGCTCCTCCTGACAGCCACCCATCAGCAGCGCCAGCACGGCTTCCGCCTGTGCCGCCCTGTCCTCCTGGGGCAGCGTGTCCCAATCGACGGTGACGCTGCTGATGGCGTCGCCGCCGGGATGCTCCTCCAGCGGCACGGGATAGTACAGCCGCAGGCCGTCTCCCTCGCCGCTCTGCGCCGCGCCGCAGCCTGCCAGCAGGCACAGCGCCAGCATCAGCGCCGCAAGGCGTGTGATCCCCCGTCTCATTGGCCGTCACCGCCTTCCTTTGCTGCGCGGGGCAGGCGCACCGTGAACACCGTGCCGCCGCCCTGACGGGCCGCGGCGGTGATGCTGCCGCCCCGGTTCTCCACCGTGTCCTTCACGATGGACAACCCCAGTCCCGTACCGCCGATGGCACGGGAGCGCATCTTGTCCACCCGGTAGAACCGCTCGAAAATATGGGGCAGGTCGTCCTCCGGAATGCCGATGCCGTTGTCCTCCACCGTCAGCACCACCCAGTCGCCGTCTGTTGCGGCGGCAGCGTGGACGAAGCCGTCGGTGCCGGAGTATTTGATGCCGTTGTCCATCAGGTTATAGAGGATCTGATGCACGTCGTCCTCCGTGGCCAGCGCCACCGCCTGAGGCTCCGCCTCGTAGGACAGCGTGACGTTCTTCTCCCGCGCCAGCACCGCCAGCATCCGGGCCACCCGCTCCAGCACCGGCGCTACCGGCACCGGCGTCACCGGCGGCACAGCGCCGCTGTCCAGCCGGGTCAGCCGCAGCAGATTTTCTGTGATGCGGGTCAGCCGCTCGGCCTCGCGGCCGATGTCGCCCACGAATTCGCGGGTGGTGTCCGCGTCCATATCCCCGGTCTGCAAGATGGAGTCCGTCAGCAGCCGGATGCCCGCCAGCGGCGTTTTCAGCTCGTGGCTGGCGTCGGACACGAACCGCCGCCGGGCATCCTCGGTGGTCTGCAGGCGGTCGGTCAGGCTGTTGAACTCCGCCGCGATCTGGCCGATCTCGTCGCTACCCTTCACAGCGGCGCGGTGGCTGTAGGCGCCCTCCCGCACCTTGCGGATGGCGGACAGCAGGTCGGTGATCTGCGCCGTCAAGATCCGGCTCAGCAGCACGGAAAGACCCAGCACCGCCAGCGCGATGAGGATGGATATCTTCATCAGGTTGGACTGGAAGCTCTTGAGAATATCCGCCTGCTTGGTGTCGTACTCATACGTATACACCGCGCCCACGATCTGGTTGTGATACACCACCGGCGAGGCCATGCGGCTGAGGAACGCGGTGGAGTCATAGTTGCAGTAGAAGGCGTCGTAGCCCTCCAGCGCCTGTACGATCTCGGTGTAAAAGGCGTACAGCCCCACCGCGCCGTTCTCCTCGCGGGTGTCGTACAGGATGCGGCCCGCCGTGTCCGTCACCAGAATGCGGGACACACCCGTCTCCCGCATGGAGGTCAGCGCCTTGGACACGTTTTCCTCGTCCAACTGCTTCAGGCCGCTCAGCGACGCCTCAATCAGCTTCACGGAGCTTTTCATGGACGTCTCCTTGGACTGGAACACCATGGTCTGGGATTGCAGCAGCGGATAGGTGTTCAGCAGCACCAGCACCGCAGCGATCACCAGAATATAGCTGACGCCAAACTTAAACTGTAGGCTGGTTTTCCCCCTGAAAATAGTAACCCACTCCCCACTTGGTCATGATATAGGCCGGCTCTGCCGGCACACGCTCCAGCTTCTCCCGCAGGCGGCGCACATGCACGTCCACCGTGCGGTAATCTCCGGCGTAGGAATAGCCCCACACCAGATCCATCAGGCTCTCCCGGCTGTAGACCCGCCGGGGATTCTTCATCAGTAACTCCAGCAGGTCATATTCCTTGGCGGTCAGGTCGATGGTCTTGCCGTCCCGGATGGCTACCCGCTGCTGGGTGTCCAGACTCAGGTCGCCCACCGTCAGCAGGGTACGCACCGCGTCGGAGCGTCCCGCGCTGCGCTTCAGCAGCGCCCGGATACGGGCCTTCAGCTCCAGAATGTTAAAGGGCTTCGTCACATAGTCGTCCGCCCCGCAGGCAAAGCCCATCAGCTTGTCCGCGTCCTCGCTGCGGGCGGTCAGCATGATGATGGGCACGTCGGAAAACTCCCGGATCTTCATGCACGCCTCGGTGCCCGACAGCACTGGCATCATCAGATCCAGAATGATCAGGTCGAAGCTCTCCTTCTTCGCCAGCTCCACGGCGGCTTCGCCATCATAGGCGGCGGTGACCTCATAGCCCTCGTTCTCCAGATTGAACGTGATGCCCTTTACCAACAGCTTCTCGTCGTCCACCACTAATATTTTCATGGCGCCACCTCCTGAAAAAATGTTTACAATTGGTATCTCCCTCCCCGTTGACGGAAGGAAACATGTCGTTTATAATAGTAAGTTAGATACTGCTCGCGGATCGCTCACCGTTCCGCGTCCCGACATACGATGCCCACCCTATTATAGCACATATGGAGAAAAAGTCATTATGAAATTCCGCCGTTTTTGCACCGTTTTTCTGCTGCTGGTCCTGCTGCTGACGCAGCTCTGGCCCGTTACTGCCTACGCCGTGGAGGATATCCAGCTGGACGCCAAGGCCGCCCTGCTGGTGGACGGCGCCACCGGCACCGTGCTGCTGGATCAGGACGCCCACACCAAGCAGTACCCCGCCAGCATCACCAAGGTGATGACGGCGCTGCTGGTGTTCGAAGCCATCGACCGGGGCGAGCTGCGGCTCAGCGACTCCATCACCGCCAGCGCCAACAGCGTGGCGGGCCTGCCGGACGACGCCAGCACCGCCGACATTGTGGCCGGTGAAACGCTGACGGTGGAGCAGCTGCTGTACTGCCTGCTGGTGGTGTCCGCCAACGAGGTGAGCAACATTCTGGCCGAGGCCGTCAGCGGCAGCGTCACCGCCTTTGTGGCGCTGATGAACCAGCGGGCACAGGAGCTGGGCTGCGAAAACACCCATTTTGTCAACACCTCCGGCCTGCCGGATAACGAGCATTACACCACCGCGTGGGACATCTATCTGTTCACCCGCGAGGCCATGAAGTACGACGAGTTCATGACCATCGTCAACACCAAAGCCTACGACGTGCCCGCCACCAACAAGAGCGAAGCCCGCGAGCTTCACAGCACCAACTATCTGATCTCCAACTGGCGGGCCACCGGGTATCTCTACAGCGGTGCGCAGGGTATCAAGACCGGCTCCACCGACGCGGCGGGCTACTGTCTGGTATCCTCCGCCGTCCGGACTGACCGCCAGCTGATCTCCGTGGTGCTGGG
>OMED01000630.1_pt1 | contig 17084 bp, 13 predicted proteins | sample 1673411 | NCBI WGS metagenome assembly OMED01 (sample SAMEA103958110, study PRJEB25191) | human gut metagenome | reverse complement strand
GAATACGTTCTTCTGCCATAGTTGTTCACTCCTTGTGCGCCTCCCGGCGCTCAAAACACACGTTGCAACGTGCTCTATCAAAACTGCAGGTTGGAAGTCCGCAGTTACGGCTGGGGCTTTTCCTCCGCCGGGGCGGCGGGCGCATAGGTGCGCGCAGGCGCAAATGCCGGCGCTGCGGGTGCAGGCTGGTGCTGTGCTGCGGCCGGGGCCGCTTTCGGCGCCGCCGGCACGAACGGGTCCGCCGTCGGTGCGGGCGCCGGTTTCGCCGCCTTCGGCAGCGTGGTCACGGGCTCCCTTTCCGCCTCGAGCGCGGCGCGCGCGCCGTAATACACGGCGTCAAACACCGCGCGCTCGTGCGTGAACTTCACCTCAGTCTTGGCCGGGTGGACGTTCACGTCCACGGCCGCGCAGCTGAGCTCGATATACAGCACGCACGCGGGGAAGCGCCCCACGAGCAGCGTGTTGCGGTAGGCCTGCTCGAGCGCGGCCTGCAGCGCGGCGGATTTGATCCACCGGCCGTTGCAGAAGAAATACTGCTGCGCGCGGCTGCCGCGCCCGGCGGCGGGTGAGGAGATGAAGCCGTGCACACGCACGCCGTCGCCCTCGCCCGTGCAGGGCAGCAGGCTCATGGCGAGGTCGCGCCCGAGCAGGCTGTAGACGCAGCTGTCGAGCTTGTTGTCGCCGGGGGAGAAGAAAACCTCCTCCCCGTCGCGGATGCAGCGCACGGACACGTCCGGCCGGCCGAGCGCGCACCGCAGCGCGGCGGCGGCGCAGGCCGCGCCCTCCGCGCGGTCGGACTTGAGAAATTTGCGCCGGGCGGGCGTGTTGAAAAACAGGTCGCGCACGATCATCGTCGTGCCCTCGGGGCAGCCGGTCTCGTACATGTCCTGAATGTCGCCCGCGTCGAGCGTCATGTGTGTACCGGCGGTCGCGCCGCGCTGCCGCGTCGTGAGTGTGATGTGCGACACGGCGCTGATCGCGGCCAGTGCCTCGCCGCGAAAGCCCATCGTGCCGATGGCCTCGAGCCCCCGCTCGTCGTGCAGCTTGCTCGTCGCGTGGCGCAAAAACGCGATGCCCGCGTCCTCGGGCGCCATGCCGCAGCCGTCGTCCGTCACGCGCAGATACGTCGCGCCGCCGCCGCGCAGCTCCACCGTCACGGTGCGGGCCCCGGCGTCGAACGCGTTTTCCACCAGCTCCTTGACGACCGAGGCGGGCCGCTCCACGACCTCGCCCGCGGCGATCAGATCCGCCAGATGCGGAGAGAGAATTTGAATATCGGGCATCGTTTGCCCTCCTTTAAGTACAGTCCATGGGGCGTGTGCGCCCCGCGCGTATATTATAAAGGATTGTCATTGAAAATTCCACCGCGAAATGCTACAATATTCTATCACACTTCAAATTTTATCCGGCCGGAGCCGGACAGGCAGGAGCATTGCATGAGCTATCAGAGAACGGAGATCCCCGAATCGGACATCCAGCACCAGATGGATATCTGCGCGCAGCTGCGCGCGCACTTCACCGCCGGCGGCCGCCAGCCGCTGGCCATGGTCGATACCTACGGCTGCCAACAGAACGAGGCCGACAGCGAAAAGCTGCGCGGCTATCTGCGCGCCATGGGCTTTGACTTTACACAGGACGAATTCGCGGCCGACGTCGTCGTCATGAACACCTGCGCCGTGCGCGAGCACGCCGAGACGCGCGTGTTCGGCAACGTCGGCGCGCTGACGCACACCAAGGCGCACAACCCCAACCAGATCATCGCGGTCTGCGGCTGCATGGCGCAGCAGGAGCATGTGGCCGAGAAGCTGAAAAAGTCCTACCGCATCGTCGACCTTGTCTTCGGCCCGCACGAGCTGTGGCGCTTTCCGGAGCTGCTGCGCACCGTCTGCACCGAGCACCGGCGCGTGTTCGCCATCGCACCGGCGGACGGCAGCGTGGCCGAGGGCATCCCCCAGCAGCGCGACGGCAGCGTCAAGGCGTGGCTGTCGATCATGTACGGGTGCAACAACTTCTGCACCTACTGCATCGTGCCGTATGTGCGCGGGCGCGAGCGCTCCCGCCATCCGGACGAGATCGAGCGCGAGGCGCGCGAGCTCGTCGCGGCGGGGTATAAGGACATCACGCTCCTGGGGCAGAATGTCGATTCCTACGGCCGCGACCTCGACGAGGACGTGGACTTTGCCGACCTCATCCGGCGTATCAACGCCATTCCGGGCGACTTTGTCATCCGCTTCATGAGCAGCCACCCGAAGGACGCGACGGAAAAGCTCTTTCGCGCCATGGCCGAGTGCGAAAAGTGCGCGCACCAGATGCATCTGCCCGTGCAGAGCGGCAACGACCGCGTCCTGCACGCGATGAACCGCGGCTACACGCGCGAGAAATATCTGGCGCAGGTGGCGCTCGCGCGGCAGTACATGCCCGACCTCGTGCTCACGACGGACATCATCGTGGGCTTCCCCGGCGAGACGGACGAAGAGTTTCAGGACACGCTCTCGCTCATCGAGACCGTGCGCTACGACGCGATGTTCACCTTCATCTACTCGCCGCGCGTCGGCACCCCGGCGGCGAAGATGCCCGACCCCTACACCCGCGCGCAGAAGCAGGTGCGCTTTGACGCGCTCGTCGCGGCGGCCAACCGCATCTCGGAGGAGAAGCACCGCGCCTATGAGGGCAGCGTGCAGCGCGTGCTCGTCGACGGGGCCGACGGCCGGGGCGACCATCCGCTCACGGCGCGCACGAAGGGCGGCCGCCTCGTGCATATGCGCGGGGACGCGTCCCTCGTCGGCCGGTTCGTGGACGTGAAGATCACCGGCAGCAACACCTGGGCGCTCTATGGCGAGGAGGTATGACGCATGGCGGAACTGACGCCGATGAAGCGGCAATATTACGAGATCAAGCAGCGCAACCCCGACTGCCTGCTGTTTTTCCGGCTGGGCGATTTCTATGAGATGTTCGACGACGACGCGCGCCTGGCCGCGCGCGAGCTCGACCTTACGCTCACGACGCGCGACCGCAATGTCGAGGACCCGGCCGAGCGCACGCCCATGTGCGGTGTGCCGTACCACTCGGCCGAGGCGTACATCGGCCGCCTGATTGCCAAGGGCTACAAGGTGGCCATCTGCGAGCAGATGGAGGATCCCGCGCTGGCCAAGGGGCTGGTCGAGCGGGACATCATCCGCATCATCACGCCCGGCACGGTCACGGAGTCCTCGATGCTCGAGGAGAACAAGTCCAACTACCTCTGCGCGGTGTATCTCAGCGGACAGTCCGGCGGCACGGCGTTCTGCGACCTCTCGACGGGGGAATTCTGCGCCGCGAACTACCCGGCCGACGCCGTGAGCCACATCCTCAACGAGCTCGGCCGCTTCGCCCCGCGCGAGGCCGTGTGTGCCGACGCGGCGGCGGAACATGACGAGATCCGCACCTTCCTCACCAAGCGCCTCGGCAGTCTGGTCGAGGCGGGCGGCGACCGGTTTGAATACCTGGCGGCGGCCGCGCGCGTGTGCGAGCAGTTCGATGTGCAGAGCACGGACGCGCTCGGCCTCGGCGAGGCGCCGGCGGCCGTGTGCGCGGCCGGGGCGCTGCTGGCCTACCTGCACGAGACGCAAAAGTGCGACCTCGGTCACATCCGGCGGCTGGAGCTGCTGGGCGATGACCACTACATGGAGCTCGACTACACCACGCGCCGCAATCTGGAGCTGACGGAAAACCTCCGCTCCGGTGAAAAGCGCGGCAGCCTCCTCTGGGTGCTCGACAAGACGAAAACGCCCATGGGCGGCCGCCTGCTGCGCGCGTGGGTGGAGCGTCCGCTGCTCAGCCCCGTGCAGATCCGCCGCCGCCTCGGCGCGGTGGAGGAGCTGGTGGGCGATAACGTCCTGCGCGGCGAGCTCATCCGCTGCCTGCGCGAGATCGGCGACATGCAGCGCCTTGTCTCCCGCGCGGTGTACGGCTCTGCCAACGGGCGCGACCTGCACGCGCTGGCCCTGTGCTGCGCGCAGCTGCCGAACCTGACGGCGCTGCTCAAGGACGTACACAGCGCGGCCCTGCGCGACATTGCGCAGATGGACACGCTCGCCGACCTCTGCGCGCGCATCGACCGCGCCATCTGCGACGAGCCGCCGTTTTCCGTGCGCGAGGGCGGCATCCTCCGCCCGGGCTACAGCGAGGAGGTCGACCGCCTGCGCAACGTGCGCGACCACGGCGCGCAGACCGTTGCCGAGCTCGAGCAGCGCGAGCGCGAGCGCACCGGCGCGAAAAAGCTCAAGGTCGGCTACAACAAGGTCTTTGGCTATTACATCGACATTCCAAACAGCGCGGGCGTCACCGAGCTGCCGGAGGACTATATCCGCAAGCAGACGCTGGTGTCGAGCGAGCGCTATTTCACGCGCGAGCTCAAGGACCTCGAGAACACGCTCCTGACGGCGCGCGAGCGCATCGCGGAGCTGGAGTATACGCTCTTCAACGAGGTGCGCCAGCTCGTCGCGGGCGAGGTCGCGCGCGTGCAGGCGGCGGCGGACGCCGTGGCCCGGCTCGACGCGCTGTGCTCACTGGCGGAGACTGCGGTGAAAAACCACTACGTCTGCCCTGAGGTCGACCTCTCGCGCACGCTCGACATCCGCGAGGGGCGCCACCCCGTTGTCGAGCAGGCGCAGAAGGACAGCCTCTTTGTCCCGAACGACACGTTCCTCAACGACGCGGACGACCGCGTCGCCATCGTGACCGGGCCGAACATGGCCGGTAAATCCACGTACATGCGCCAGACCGCGCTCATCGTGCTCATGGCGCAGATGGGCTCGTTCGTCCCGGCGAAAAGCGCCGTCATCGGCGTGGTCGACCGCGTGTTCACGCGCATCGGCGCATCCGACGATCTGGCCGCCGGGCAGAGCACGTTCATGGTCGAGATGAGCGAGATGGCCAACATCCTCCGCCACGCCACGGCGCAGAGCCTGCTCATCCTCGACGAGATCGGCCGCGGCACGTCCACCTACGACGGCATGGCCATCGCCCGCGCGGTGCTCGAATACTGCGCGGACCCGCGCCGCCTCGGCGCCAAGACCATGTTCGCCACGCACTACCACGAGCTGACCGCGCTCGAGCAGACGCTGCCCGGCGTGCGCAACTACAACATCACGGCCAAAAAGCAGGGCGGCACGCTGCTGTTCCTGCGCAAGATCGTCGCCGGCGCGGCCGACGACAGCTACGGCATCGAGGTCGCCAAGCTGGCCGGCGTGCCCGATGCGATCATCACGAAGGCCAAGACCTACCTGCGCGAGCTGGAGTCCGGCGCGGCGGAGCTGCCTGCGCCCGCCCGCGCGGCGGAGGACGCGGCGCAGATGACGCTCGGCGACGCGGCCGGGGATGAAATTGCCGAGGAGCTCCGCAGCATCGACCTCAACACCATCACGCCGCTCGAGGCCATGCGCCTGCTCTTTGAGCTGCAGCAGAAAGCGAGGGGCTGACGTGCAACATCCCAACACGGCGTGGAGCGACCCCATGCCCCGCGGCGCGCGCATCGCGGGCTGGGTGTATTTCCCCATCCATGCGGTCGTGCTGCCGCTGACGATCGGCGCACTGCTCATGGCGGTGCTCGGCAAACTGCCGTCGGACGTGACGTGCAACGTTTTGTACTATCTCTGCGGCCTTGTGTTCACGCTCATCGCCATGTGGCGGTTTCTGCGCCGCAGCTTTGACACGATGGTCGGCAGCATCCTGCGCTGCATCGGCATGATGCTTGCCGCCTACGGCATCGACGTGCTGCTCTCGCTCGTGCTGCAGCTCGGCACGAGCCTTATCGGCGATCTGCCCGTGCCGAACAACGACACCGTGAGCGGCCTTGCCAAGGCGGACTACAAGCGCATGATCGCCGTCGCGGTGCTCATGGCGCCGCTCGTGGAGGAGTGCCTGTTTCGCGGCGTGGTCTTTGGCACCATCCGGCCGAAGAGCCGCTTTTGGGCCTACGCCGCGTCCATCGCGCTCTTCTCGCTCTACCACGTCTGGCAGTATGTGCTCGTATATCAGGAGCCGAAGCTGCTGCTCTCGGCGCTGGCGTATGTGCCGGTGTCGGCCGCGCTCACGTTCTGCTATGAGCAGACGCGCTCGATCTGGCCGCCGGTGTTTTTCCACATGTGCATCAATGCGCTCTCGCTCACGGTGCTCGCCGGGTGAGGGCAGAAAAAAGCCGCCGCTTTCCAGGGTTGGAAAGCGGCGGCTTTTTCATACTTTTTCTTCTTTCGTTTTTTCGTACACGCAGAACTGATAGCCCACACCGTCGTGCTCTGCGCGCGGCTCGCTCGACACGCAGCGCCACGCGGGGTCGGCGTCCAGATCCGGGAAAAACACGTCCGAGTGGGGCGCGGCGTCGATTTTCGTGACGTACACGCGCGTCAGGTGGGGGAACATCTGCCGAAACACGCTGTCTCCGCCGATGACGAAGCAGCGGTCATACTGCGCGGCGGCGGCGACGGCCTCGGCTGGGGCGTGTACCACCTGCGCGCCCTCGATCGTGATGTTCTGTCGCGTGAGCACGAGATTTTCGCGCCCCGGCAGCGGCCTGCCGCCGGGAAAATCATCCAGCGTGCGCCGGCCGACGATCACGGCCGCGCCCATCGTGAGCGCCCGGAAGCGGCGGCGGTCAGCCGGGATCACGAGCGGCTGCGTGCCCCTGGCCCCGATGCCCCAGTCGGCATAGACGGCGACGATCGCATCCATCTGCCTGCCCCCTTACACCGCGATGGGGATCTTCCCCGTGAACTCGCTGTATTCGTAGCCCTCGACGCGGAAGCTGTCGCGCGTGAAGGCGTAAAAATCATGCACGTCCGGGTCGATGAAAAACTGCGGCGCCGGTTTCGGCTCGTTTTGGATCAGCTGCTCGATGACCGGCACGTGGCGGTCGTAGATGTGCGCGTCGGCAATGACGTGCACCAGCTCGCCCGCCTGCAGGCCGGACACCTGCGCGAACATGTGCACGAGCACGGCGTACTGCACGACGTTCCAGTTGTTCGCCGCGAGCATGTCCTGACTGCGCTGGTTGAGGATGGCGTTGAGCGTATTGCCCGAGACGTTGAACGTCATCGAGTACGCGCACGGATAGAGCGCCATTTCGTGCAGGTCCTCGAACGTGTAAATATTCGTCAGGATGCGGCGGGAGGCGGGGTTGTGCTTCAGGTCGTAGAGCACGCGGTCCACCTGGTCGAATTCGCCCTCGGGGTACTGGTGCTTGACGCCGAGCTGATAGCCGTAGGCCTTGCCGATGGAGCCGGTCTCGTCGGCCCACTGGTCCCAGATGTGGCCGCGCAGGTCGTGGATGTTGTTCGACTTCTGCTGCCAGATCCACAGCAGCTCGTCCACGGCGGTCTTCCAGTAGGTGCGCCGCAGCGTCAGCAGCGGGAACTCCCGGGACAGGTCGTAGCGGTTGACGATGCCGAACTTCTTGACCGTGTGCGCGGGAGCACCGTCGTCCTCCCAGCGGGGGCGCACGGCCTGATCGGTATCCCAGACGCCGTGTGTCAGAATGTCGCGGCAGTTGCGGATAAAGACCTCGTCTGCGTAGCTCATCGTTCGGCTCCTTTCAAAAACACTTTGAAACAACAGTTTACCATACCGCCACCGTGATTGCAAACGGCAAATGGCAAAAATGGAACGCGCCCTGGTTGTTTGACAAATGAGACAAAATTGCTGGATAAATTTGTTCAAATTGCGCGCGGGATTTGACGCACTTTTTGCACAAAGTCCATCCCAATTCCCTGCGCGGGATGCTATAATCAAGACAGCGATACCCCAAATTTGAAATAATGGAGGATATCACATGAAGCACACGAAGAAACTGCTTTCGCTGCTGCTGGTGCTGTGCCTGGTCCTGAGCCTGTCGTGCACGGCCTTCGCGGTGGACGAGGCAAAGCCGCTCGATGGCAAGACCGTCATCCTGCACTCGAACGACGTGCATGGTGCGATCGACCTGTACGCGGCCATGGCATCTCTGAAGGCCGACTATGAGGCGCAGGGCGCCGAGGTCATTCTGGCCGACGCCGGCGACTACAGCCAGGGCACCGTCTACGTCAGCGTCAACAAGGGCGCCGACGCGGTGACCATGATGAACGCCACCGGCTACGACGTGGCCACCATCGGCAACCACGAGTTCGACTACGGCTATGCCCAGCTGGCGGAGAACATGAAGGCCGCCAAGTTCAAAGTTCTGTGCGCCGATGTGCTCGGCGCTGACGGCAAGACCATCTTTGACGCCAACACCATCATCGAAAAGGGCGGCGTGAAGATCGGCTTCTTCGGTCTCGAGACCCCCGAGGCGCAGACCAAGGCCAACCCCAAGCTCATTGAGGGCCTGAAGTTCCTTGCCGGCAAGGACGGCAAAGAGCTCTATGCCTGCGCGGCCGCGCAGGTCGCCGCGCTCAAGGAGCAGGGCGCCGACATCGTTGTCTGCCTCGCGCATCTGGGCGTGGATGAGAGCTCCGAGCCCTACACCTCCTATGATCTGGCCAAGAACGTGAAGGGCATCGACTTCATCATCGACGGCCACTCCCACACCGTTATGACCGCCGGCCCGAACAAGGAGGCCATCCAGTCCACGGGCACGGCCTTTGCCAACATCGGCGTTATCACCATTGACAACGCCACGAAGAAGATCGTCGGCAATGAGCTCAAGGCCGTCTGGCACACCGAGAAGAATGCTGACGGCAAGTCCGTCACCGTCGTTGACTACAAAACGCGCGACGAAAAGGTCGCTGCGGCCGCCAAGGCCATCATCGACCCCATCGACAAGGCCTATGGCGAGAAGTTTGCCGTGAGCAAAGTGGAGCTCAACGGCGCGAAGGCCCCCAACGGCAACCGTGACTCCGAGACCAACCTCGGCGACCTGATCACGGACGCCATGCTCTGGAAGATCCGCACGCAGGCGACGATCTCCGTCCCGGCGGAGAATGTGGTCGCCATCACGAACGGCGGCGGCATCCGCGCGACCGTCAAGGCCGGCGACGTCACCAAGAAGGACATCAACACCGTGCTGCCGTTTGGCAACACGCTCGCCGTGGTCTATGTGACCGGCGCCGAGCTGCTCGAGGCGCTCGAGGCCAGCACGTACTGCACGCCGGAATCCATCGGCGGCTTCCCGCAGGCGGCGGGTCTGACCTTCACGGTCAAGACCTATGAGAAGTACGACGCGAACCCGGAGCCCTATCCCAAATCCACCTACTACGGCCCGAAGAGCATCCAGCGCGTGACCATTGACAACGTCAACGGCAAGGTGTTTGACCCGACGGCCACCTATGCTGTCGTCACGAACAACTTCGTGGCCGGCGGCGGCGATACCTACTACGCCTTCGCGGCGGCGACCAACCAGTTCGACACCGGCCTGCCGCTGGACGAAGTGGTCATGGAATACGTCACGAAGGAGCTCAAGGGCGTCATCGGCGAGACTTATGCCGAGCCTGCCGGCCGCATCACGGTCGATCAGGGCATCGCACCGGTCTATGCCGCGCTGCAGGCGATGATCCTCGACAAGGACGCCTATACGGCCGAGAGCTACAGCGCCTATGCGGCGGCCTGCGCCAAGATGGACGCGGCCGCGACCGAGGCGGAGCGCCTGGCGGTTTATCCGGCAGTCGTCAAGGCGGCGGGTGACCTGCAGATCGTGGGCAACACGTTCGCCGATGCGCAGAGCGGCTGGTACAAGGCTGCTGTCGACTTCGCGCAGGCTTCCGGCCTGATGTCCGGCGTCGGCGGCGGCAAGTTTGCCCCCGGCGTGACGACGACCCGCGCCATGGTCGCGCAGGTGCTCTATGAGGCCGAAGGCGCGCCGAGCGTGGAAGGCAAGACCTGCCCGCTGACGGATGTGGCGGCCGACCAGTGGTACACCAATGCGGTCATCTGGGCCTACAATGCGGGCGTCATCTCCGGCCGCGGCGACGGCACCTTCTGCCCGAACGACACCATCACCCGTCAGGAGATGGCCGTCATGTTCTATGGCTGGCTCAGCGGCGGCGAGTCCCTGATCGACGGCGAGCAGATCAAGACCGCGCTTGCCGACTTTGACGACGGCGCGAGCGTGGCCTCGTGGGCGCAGGAAGCGGTCGCTTACTGCTACCTTGCGAACATCATGGTCGGCAATGACGGCCGTTTTGACCCGGCCGGCAGCCTTGACCGTGCGCAGCTCGCGCAGGTGTTCTGCAGCTTCTATGAGGTCGCGCTGAACCTGGTCCTCAATGCGGCCCCGGATGCACCGGAGCAGCCCTCCACGCCGACGCAGATCCCGACGCAGGTTCTGAAGGCGGCGTAACCAATTCCCGATACGCAACCAGGGAGACCGCTTCGGCGGTCTCCTTTTTGTGCGTTTTTGCCGGTGCTTCTGTTGCTGGATTATGCTTGACAATTCCGGAAAACCTTTTACAATATAGGCGAACCAATCTGACCGACACAACCAAGGAGGTTTTTGACTATGAACATGAACAAATATCTGGACATTGCACCCGAGGTGCAGCAGGCGCTCGCGGACGGCCGCCCGGTCGTCGCGCTCGAGAGCACGATCATCTCCCACGGCATGCCCTATCCGAAAAACGTCGAGACGGCTCTGCTCGTCGAGCAGACCCTGCGCGACAACGGTGCCGTGCCTGCCACCATCGCCATCCTCGGCGGCCGCCTGAAGGCCGGCCTGTCCAAGGAGGAGATCACCTACCTCGGAAAGGCTGGGCGCAAGGTCGCCAAGGTCTCCCGCCGCGACCTGCCGGTCATCTGCGCGCGCGGCGCGGACGGCGCCACCACCGTCACCACGACGATGATGATCGCCCACATGGCGGGCATCCAGGTCTTTGCCACCGGCGGCATCGGCGGCGTGCACCGCGGCGCCGAGACGACCATGGACATCTCCGCCGACCTCGAAGAGCTGGCGCAGACGCCGGTCATGGTCGTGTGTGCGGGCGCGAAGGCCATCCTCGACCTCGGCCTGACGCTGGAGTATCTGGAGACGAAGGGTGTGCCCGTGCTCGGCTACGGTACGGACGAGCTGCCCGCGTTCTACACCCGCGAGAGCGGTCTCGGCGTCGACGCGCGCGTCGACACGCCGGAGGATTTGGCTGCCATGTTCCAGGCGCAGCGCGACCTCGGCCTCAAGACCGGCATGCTCGTCACGAACCCGATCCCGCAGCAGTACGCCATGGACAAGGCCGTCATCGACAAGGCCATTGACCAGGCGCTCGCCGAGAGCCATGAGCAGGGCATCCACGGCAAGGAGACCACACCGTTCCTGCTGGCCCGCGTGGCGGAGCTCACCGGCGGCGACAGCCTCGAGAGCAACATCCAGCTCGTGCTCAACAATGCCCGTGTCGCGGCAAAGACCGCCGTCGCCCTCTGCAAATGAAGGGCGGTGCGTGGCTCGTGCTCGCGGTGTCTGCGCTGATGGGGCTCGGCCTCACCATCGGGGCCATCGCCTCGCGCCGGCAGATGAGCACCGCCGTCGTCGTGGTGCTGTGTCTCGTCGGCATCGGCATCGTGCTCGTCGGCGCGGTGCTGAGCATCGGCATCGGGGTATTGTGAGCGCGCGAAACTGCATAAAAGCACATATCCGTATGCGCAGCTGCATCGCTGCAGATCAAAAGTTTCTGAGCAGCGGGGGAGCTCGAGGGGACAAGGCCCCCTCGAATCCGATCTGCTGCGCAAAGCGCAAAACACCGCAGGCCGGTCGGCCTGCGGTGTTTTCTTGCTTGTGCCTTATTTCTCGTCGCCGGGCTTCGGCTGCGCGACGCGGAAGATCATGCGCGGGGTCTCGGTGCTGGCCTTCGTGTTCGGGGCCACGGACTCGGTGATGAACGAGTTGCCGCCGATGACGGAGTTGGCGCCGATGACGGTTTTGCCGCCGAGGATGGACGCGCCGGAGTAGATCGTGGCGTTGTCGCCCACGGTGGGGTGGCGCTTGCCAGTCACGGCATGGCCGTGGCGCGGGCTGAGCGCGCCGAGCGTCACGCCCTGATAGAGCTTGACGTGGTCGCCGATGATCGTCGTCTCGCCGACGACGATGCCGGTGCCGTGGTCGATGAAGAAATACTCGCCGATCTGTGCGCCGGGGTTGATGTCGATGCCGGTCGCACCGTGGGCATACTCGCTCATGATGCGCGGGATGAGCGGCACCTTGCTCTCATAGAGCTCGTGCGCCACGCGGTAGACGAAGATCGCGTACAGGCCGGGGTAGGAGAAGATGACCTCCTCCTTGCTGCCGGCGGCGGGGTCGCCGTCGAAGTTCGCGGCCACGTCCTTCATGAGCATGGCCTGGATCTGCGGCAGGCGGCACAGAAACCGGTCGCACACGGCGCTCGTGCGCTCGCGCAGCTCGCTCTCGTCCTTGATCGTGTTGGAAAACGCCAGGTGCACCTGCTCGCAGAGGTCGGTATAGATCTCGCCGAGCAGGAACTCCGCAAACGTCTCGGCCGAGACGTGCGACACCGTGCCGCCCGCGAAATACGCCGGGAAGAACACCTTCTGCAGGTTCTCGATGATCTTGATGATGACCTTGCGGTCGGGCATGCGCAGCTGCTCGCTGTACATGGGCACCTCGGCCGTTTCGTAGCCGTTGGCGATCTGCGCCGCGACGGCGTGCAGCAGACTTTTTTGCGTCATGATGGGGACACTCCTTTTTCTTTCACATAGCGCCACAGGCAAAAAACGCAGGAAGCGCGTGGCTTCCTGCGTTGCAAAACCATGTGGATGCATGACGGACGCGCATTTTGGGCGCGGCCGTGGATTTACCGGCAGAAAGCGACGCTTCTTTGCGCACGACAACAACAGGCCGTCGGACATGCCGCGACCCGGATGCTGCTGCAGCTGCAAAGATGCATGGCTCAGGCTCCTTCCGGTTTATTTCCCCCTTCTTAAGGGGAATTCCTCTTCTTGTATAACACGATATGCCGCACTTGTCAAGAGCGTGACGGCTCAGGGCTTTTTCTTCGGCAGCTTCGTGATGCGGCCGTCGCCGTGGTCGATGTACGTGTTTTCGAGCACGTCGATCGTGCTGCGGCGCCAGTCGGCGATGTATTCCTCGCGCAGTGCCTTGCGCTCGGCCTGCTCGTCGGGCGTCAGGTCGCGCTCGCGCGCGATGCGCGTCAGCTCACTGATGCGGTCCATCTTTTCCTGTGTCAAGGCTTTGCTCTCCTCTCAGTTTTTCAGGCTGTGCAGCGGGGCGGGGATGCGCCCGCCGCGGGCGATGAACTCCGCCGCGCTGCAGCGGTTGACCGGCATAACCGGCGCGCTGCCGAGCAGGCCGCCGAATTCCACCGTGTCGCCCACCTGCTTGCCGGGCGCGGGGATGATGCGCACGGCGGTGGTTTTATTGTTGATCATGCCGATGGCGGCCTCGTCCGCGATGATGGCGGAGATCGTCTCGGCCGTGGTGTCGCCGGGCACGGCGATCATGTCCAGGCCCACGGAGCACACGCACGTCATGGCCTCGAGCTTCTCGATCGTCAGGCGGCCGGCCTCGGCCGCGGCGATCATGCCGGCGTCCTCCGACACGGGGATGAACGCGCCCGAGAGCCCGCCCACGTGGGACGAGGCCATGACGCCGCCTTTTTTCACCGCGTCGTTGAGCAGTGCGAGCGCCGCCGTGGTGCCGGGCCCGCCGACGGACTCCAGCCCCATCTCCTCGAGCACGGCGGCCACACTGTCGCCGACGGCGGGCGTCGGCGCGAGCGACAGGTCCACGATGCCGAACGGCACGCCCAGCCGCGCGGATGCCTCCTGCGCCACGAGCTGGCCCATGCGCGTGATGCGGAAGGCCGTCTTTTTCACCGTCTCGGCCACGACGTCGAACGGCTGGCCGTGCACGCTCTGCAGCGCGTGCTGCACCACGCCCGGCCCGGATACGCCGACGTGCACCTCGCACTCCGGCTCACCCACGCCGTGGAACGCCCCGGCCATGAAGGGATTGTCCTCCACGGCGTTGGCAAAGACAACGAGCTTGGCGCAGGCCATGCCGCCCTGCTCGGCTGTGAGCGCGGCGGCGCGTTTGACGGTGCGGCCCATCTCGGCCACGGCATCCATGTTGATGCCCGCGCGCGTGGAGCCGACGTTCACACTGGAACACACCAGCTCCGTCTCGGCCAGCGCCTCCGGAATGGAGGCGATGAGCACGCGGTCGGCCTCCGTCATGCCCTTGTGCACGAGCGCGGAAAAGCCGCCGAGGAAGTTGACGCCGATCTCATGCGCGGCGCGGTCGAGCGCTTTGGCATACGGCACATAGGACTGCGCGCCCGTGCCCGCCGCGACGAGGGAGATGGGCGTGACGGACACGCGCTTATTGACGATGGGGATGCCGAACTCGGCCTCAATGTCCTCGCCCGTGCGCACGAGATTGCCCGCGAGGCGGCAGATCTTGTCGTACACCTTCGTGCAGCTGCGCTCAATGTCCGTGTCCGCGCAGTCGAGCAGGGAGATGCCCATCGTGATGGTGCGGATGTCGAGGTGCTGCTGGTCGATCATGGCGATCGTCTGCAAAATTTCACTGCGGTTAATCATGGCGGCGCCCTCTCAGATGCGGTGCATGGCGTTGAAGATGTCCTCGCGCTGGGCGCGGATCTGCAGGCCGCGCTGCGTGCCGGCCTCGTCGAGCATGCGGGCGAGGTCTGCAAACGGCACGGTGCACTGCGCCGCGTCCACGAGCATGATCATCGTGAAGTATTCCTGCAGCACCGTCTGGCTGATGTCCAGCACGTTCACGCCGTACTGCGCCAGCAGGGCGGTCACGTCGGCGATGATGCCGACACGGTCTTTTCCGATCACGGTTACGATTGCACGCATGGTTTGTCCTCCTTATTGACCGATCGCGCCGAGCTCGTCGAGATCGCGCTCGAACGCAGGGATGAAATGCTCCAGAAAATACTGCACCTCCGGCAGCGGCGAGGCATCCAGCGCCGCGCGCGTCTGCGCCTCGGCGGAGAGAAACTCGTTGTTGCCGGCCTTGCGCTCCTCGATGCACTTGATGTAGGCCGAGAGCTTGTCGGCCGCCTTCACGAGCGGGTAAATGTCGCCGTCCTTGTCCTCGGCGAGCACATCGGCGTAGGTCGCGCGCAGCTCCGGCGGCAGCATGCCGAGCAGCTTCTGCACGGCCAGGTCCTCCACCGCGTGGTAGGCCGACATGATCTCCGCGTTGTGGTACTTGATCGGCGTCGGCAGGTCGCCCGTGAGGATTTCCGACGCGTCGTGATACAGCGCCGCCGTCGCGAGGGCGTTGACATCGCAGGGCTGGTGGAAAATGTCGCGCCGGATGACGCCGAGCGCGTGCGCCAGCACGGCCACCATGTGGCTGTGCTCTTGAATGTTCTCGGGCAGGGCGTTGCGCATCAGGCCCCAGCGCGCGATATAGCGCATGCGCGAAATGAGCGCAAAGAAGTTGGAATCCATGGTCTGTCCCCTCAAAAATGCAAAATACAGATATGAACACATTTTATCATGCCATTCGGGGAATGTAAACACGAAAAACTGTTGCAATATCAGGTTTTCCGTGCTAAAATACAATTTCGTGCGAACAAAAATGATTTTAAAATATGTATTTGCGTTGAGGAAGTGTGCAAAATGGAGAAATTGAGAAACGTCGCCATCATCGCCCACGTTGACCACGGCAAGACTACCCTGGTCGACGAGATGCTCAAGCAGAGCGGCGTCTACCGCGAAAATCAGGAGGTCGTCGACCGCGTCATGGACTCCAACGATCTGGAGCGCGAGCGCGGCATCACGATCCTGGCCAAGAATACCGCTGTGCGCTACGGCGACACGAAGATCAACATCGTCGACACCCCGGGCCACGCCGATTTCGGCGGCGAGGTCGAGCGTGTCCTGAAGATGGTCAACGGCGTCATCCTGCTCGTCGACGCCGCCGAGGGTCCCATGCCGCAGACGCGCTTCGTGCTCAGCAAGGCGCTTGAGCTCGGCCACCGCGTCATCGTCGTCATCAACAAGATCGACCGCCCCGACCAGCGCATCCACGAGGTCATTGACGAGGTGCTCGAGCTGCTCATGGACCTGAACGCGACCGACGAACAGCTCGACTCGCCCATGCTCTTCTGCTCGGGCCGTCAGGGCACCGCGTCCTACTCCCCGGACGTGCCGGGCAAGGACCTGCGCCCGCTGTTCGACACCATTCTGGAGTATATCCCCGCGCCGGAGCAGAACGTTGACGCGCCGTTCCAGATGCTCGTGTCGTCCATCGACTACAATGAGTTCGTCGGCCGCATCGCCATCGGCCGCATCGAGCGCGGCGTCATCCGCCAGAACGAGGAGATCGCCGTGTGCAACTACCACCAGCCGGATGCCCCGGCCAAGAAGGCCAAGGCCGTGTCCATGTACGAGTTTGAGGGTCTGCAGCGCGTGCCCGTCACGGAGGCGGAGGCCGGCAGCATCATTGCCATGTCCGGTATCGGCGACATCACCATCGGCGACACGATCTGTGCGCCGACCTGCGTCGAGCCGATCGAGTTCGTGAAGATCTCCGCGCCCACGATGGAGATGACCTTCTCCGTCAACGACGGACCGTTTGCCGGCCGCGAGGGCAAGTTTGTCACCAGCCGCCAGATCCGCGAGCGGCTCTACCGCGAGACGCTCAAGGACGTGTCTCTGCGCGTGACCGATCTCGAGGGCGCGACGGATTCGTTCAACGTCGCCGGCCGCGGCGAGATGTCGCTGTCCATCCTCATCGAGACCATGCGCCGCGAAGGGTATGAGTTCCAGGTCTCGCCCCCGCGCGTGCTCTATCAGACGATCAACGGCCAGAAGTGCGAGCCCATTGAGCGCCTCGTCGCCGATGTGCCGACCGACGCCGTCGGCGCCGTGATCGAAAAGCTCAGCGCCCGCAAGGGTGAGCTGCAGCAGATGGAGCCCATCGGCAAGCGCACGCGGCTGGAGTTTCTCGTGCCGTCGCGCGGCCTGTTCGGCTACCGCAACGAGTTTTTGACCGATACGAAGGGCGAGGGCATCATGGCCTCCGTCTTTGACAGCTACGCCCCCTATAAGGGTGACCTCAGCCGCCGCAACACCGGCTCGCTCGTCTCGTTCGAGACCGGCGAGAGCATCACCTACGGCCTGTTCAACGCGCAGGA
>OMED01000609.1_pt1 | contig 17419 bp, 19 predicted proteins | sample 1673411 | NCBI WGS metagenome assembly OMED01 (sample SAMEA103958110, study PRJEB25191) | human gut metagenome | reverse complement strand
GTGCAGATATCCGTTCGGCTCCGGCGGGAAGCGGGTGTGCACGCGCTTTCCCTCGAACCGCCCGCCGGGGGCAAGGTCCTCTTCAATGAACGCGTCGATGAAATTTCGGTTCTCCAACGGCTTTCTTTCTTCTTCCATAGTAAAAATCCTCCCGGATGAAATGTCCTGTAATTTATACATTATAGCCGATTGCCGTCCATAACGCAATGCAAAAATGCGCGGAGGCTTCCAGAATGTGAAAAAAGTGAAAACAATGCGGGAAATTTGCATTTTCCTCTTTTCAACTCGCCGAATCTATTATAAAATAGACGCGAATCGAAAAGGAGAGATCACTGACTATGCGTGAACCGAAATATAAACGAGTGTTACTCAAGATCAGCGGCGAAGCCCTTGCGGGCGACGCGCACCGGGGACTGGACTTCGCGGTCATCGGCGGAGTGTGCGACGTGATCCGGCAGTGCGTCGAAGCAGGCGTACAGGTCGGCGTCGTGGTCGGCGGCGGCAACTTCTGGCGCGGCGTCAAAGATGGCGGCGGCAAGATGGAGCGCACGCGTGCAGACCACATGGGCATGCTTGCGACCGTCATCAACGCGCTGGCCGTGGCCGACTGCCTGGAGCAGCGCGGCGTGGAGGTGCGCGTGCAGACCGCCATCGCCATGAACCAGATCGCCGAGCCCTATATCCGCAGCAAGGCCATCCGGCACCTGGAAAAGGGCCGCGTGGTCATCTTCGGCTGCGGCACCGGCAACCCGTTCTTCTCAACGGACACCGGCGCGGTGCTGCGCGCAGCGGAAATTAACGCCGACGCGATCCTGCTGGCAAAGAATATCGACGGCGTTTACTCCGCCGACCCCGCCAAGGATCCCAGCGCCGTCAAATACGACGCCATCACCTACGACGAGGTGCTGGCCCGCCATCTGGCCGTCATGGACACGACGGCGACTTCGCTTTCCATGGATAACCATATTCCCGTTCAGGTCTTTGCCCTCAAGGATCCGCAGAACATTCTGCGCGTCGTGATGGGCGAGCCGATCGGCACGATTGTAAAGGAGGAACTTTAATATGGCAGATCTCAAGGAATTCCAGCGCAAAATGGAAAAAACGCTCGACGTTCTCGCGTCCGACTTTGCCGCTGTGCGCGCAGGCCGCGCCAACGCGCAGGTGCTCGACCGCATCACGGTCGAGTATTACGGCCAGCCGAGCCCCATCAACCAGGTCGGCACCGTCTCTTCCCCCGACCCCCGCACGCTCGTCATCCAGCCGTGGGACGGGTCGCTGCTCAAGGCGATTGAAAAGGCCATCCAGACCTCGGATCTCGGCATCAACCCGCAGAATGACGGCCGCATTATCCGCCTCGTCTTCCCGCAGCTGACCGAGGAGCGCCGCAAGGATCTCACGAAGCAGGTCCGCAAATACGCCGAGGATTCCAAGGTCGCCGTCCGCAACATCCGCCGCGACGCAGTCGACTACGTCAAGAAGGCCCAGAAGAAGGGCGAACTGACCGAGGACGACCAGAAGAAGGCCGAAAAGGACATTCAGGATCTCACCGACAAGCACGTCAAGAAGATCGACGAGATGTGCGCCAAGAAGGAAAAGGAACTGATGGAGATCTGAGTGCGTGTTTCCAACGCGTACCCTCTGTAGGGGCGGACGCCTCTGTCCGCCCATGCAAACTGCACTGGTTTTACAGAAATTTGCGGCGAATCCCCTCCGTCATTTTCTTCGGAAATACCACCTCCCCTTACCGCGCGGGGCGCGGCAAGAGGAGGCTTTGGTACGGCCGGCTCCTGTTCGCATTCAATTAAATGCAATCTCCCCAGAACCTCTCAAAAGCCGCCGGACGGCGGCTTTTGTCGTGAAAGGCTTTTTATATGGAATACAACAACACACTCCCGCGGCATATCGCCATCATCATGGACGGCAACGGACGCTGGGCAAAAAAGCGCGGACTGCCGCGCAAAATGGGCCACGCGGCAGGCGCGGAGACGTTCCGCCGCATCGCGACCTACTGCAAGAACCTCGGTGTTGAATACCTGACGGTCTACGCGTTCTCCACGGAAAACTGGAAGCGCTCGGCGGACGAGGTGCAGGCCATCATGGCCCTGTTTGAAAAATATCTGCACGAGGCCATCGACGAGATGGAGCGCGACCATATCCGCCTGAAAATTCTCGGTGAGCTTGGCCCCATCAGCCCGGAGCTGCGCGCGCTCATTGAGCGCACGGACGAAATTTCCACGCACTATCAGGGCTTTCAGGCCAATATCTGCATGAACTACGGCGGCCGGGACGAGATTGTCCACGCCGCGCGGCGCTTTGCTGCCGACTGCGTGAAGGGCGTAAAAAAGCCGGAGGAATTAACAGAGGCGGATTTCGCGCACTATCTCTACACCGACGGCATCCCCGACCCGGAGCTGATCATCCGGCCCTCGGGCGAGCTGCGCACGTCGAACTTCCTGCTCTGGCAGTCGGCGTATGCCGAGTATTATTTCACGGATGTGCTCTGGCCCGATTTTGACGAACCTGAACTCGACAAGGCAATCGCGTCGTATCAGAAGCGCGAGCGCCGGTTTGGAGGCCGCAAATGAAACAAAGACTTCTCGTTGCCGCCGTCGGCGTGCCGCTTCTCATTGTAGTTCTCGTGCTCCTGCCGCCTATCGCAACGGCAATCCTGACGGCGGCCATCGCGGGTGCAGCCGCGTGGGAACTGCTGCATACGGCGTGCAGGCAGCCGAAGCTTCTCTATGTGCCGACGATTTTGTGCGCGGCGCTCGTCGTGCTGGCCATCGTATTCGGAACGGCGATCACGGCGACGCTCATCTACGCGTTTTTCTATGTGATGTTCCTGTTTTACATGGCGGTCAGCACGCATGGGAAGGAAACTGCCATTCCGTTTGCGGACGTGGCGGTCTGCATCGTGGCAGGCTTCCTGTTCCCGGCGATGTACAGCTGCATCGGCCTGCTGCGCAATGTCTCCCCTGCGTTCGTGCTCATGCCGTTTGTCATCGCGTTTATTGGCGACAGCTTTTCCATGCTCGGCGGTATGGCCTTCGGCCATAAGAAATTCGCCCCGCACGTGAGCCCGAACAAGACGTGGGCGGGCTTTCTCGCCGGGCCGGTGGGCAGTGCGCTCGGCATGGTGCTGCTGGGGCTTGTCTCCAAATGGCTCTGGCAGATGGAGCTGCCGCTGTGGTATCTGGCCGTGATCGGCATCGCCGCCAATCTCTTCGGCCAGCTGGGCGATCTGTCCATGAGCCTCATCAAGCGCGAGGCCGGGATCAAGGACTACAGCCACATTTTCCTGACCCACGGCGGCGTGCTCGACCGGTTCGATTCGACGCTGTTCCTTGCGCCTGTCGTGTACGCGATGCTGTTTTTGCTGGAGAAGCTGGTATGACGAAGACGATCACGATTTTAGGCTCCACGGGCTCCATCGGGCGGCAGACGCTGTCCGTCGCGGATGAGCTGGGACTGCGCGTCGCCGCGCTGACGGCGGAGCGCAATGTGGATCTCATGGAGGCGCAGTGCCGCAAATACCGGCCAAAGCTCGCCGTTCTGGCAGACGAAGCCGCTGCGGAGGAATTAAAAGTCCGTCTGGCGGATATGAATATAAGGGTGCTTGCGGGCGCGGAGGCGCTGTGCGAGGCGGCGGCTCTGCCGGAGGCCGATACGGTCGTCGTGGCCGTGTGCGGCTTTGCCGCGCTGCGGCCCACGCTGACGGCGATCCACGCAAAAAAGCGCATCGCCCTTGCCAATAAAGAGACGATGGTCTGCGCGGGCGAGATCATGCAATCTGCCGCGCGGGAATCCGGTGCGGAGATTATTCCCGTCGATTCCGAGCATTCGGCCATTTTCCAGTGCCTCATGGGCTGCCGGGACAGAGCCGAGGTCAAACGCCTGATTTTAACCTGCTCCGGCAGGCCGTTTTTCGGGAAGACGCGGGAAAGCCTGGCCTGCATGACCAAATCGGACGCGCTGCGCCACCCGAACTGGAAAATGGGCGCGAAAATCACGGTTGACTGTGCAACGCTCATGAACAAGGGGCTGGAGATCATCGAGGCTATGCGGCTGTATGATCTGCCGCTTTCGAAGGTCACTGCCGTCATCCACCGGCAGTCGGTTGTGCATTCCCTTGTGGAGTTTGTCGACGGAGCCGTGCTGGCGCAGTTGGGCGTGCCCGATATGCGCATCCCCATCGGTCTTGCCATGACGTATCCGAACCGGGCGCACAATCCGGCCCCGGCGCTCGATCTTCTGTCCTGCGGCCCGCTGACGTTTGACGCGATCGACGAGACGGCCTTCCCGTGCTTCACGCTTGCACAGCAGGCAGCGCAGACCGGCGGCACGGCCTGCACGGCCATGAACGCCGCCAATGAAGAGGCCGTCGGCCTGTTTTTGCAGGATAAGATCGGCTTTTACGACATTGCGGACGCGGTCGAGGCCGCGCTGCGCCTGCCGGTCGTACAGGAGCCGTCGCTTGCCGATATTTTTGAGGCCGACCGCCTCGCCCGCATCCATACCCGTGAGCGGTTTTTGAAATAAAGGTGATTTCATGTATATTCTCTTTGCAATTCTCATTTTTGGTTTTCTGATCTTCATCCACGAGCTGGGCCATTTTCTGACGGCCAAGGCGCTGGACGTGCAGGTGAACGAATTTTCCATCTGCATGGGCCCGGCAATCGTCAAAAAGCAGAAGGGCGAGACGCTCTATTCTCTGCGCTGCATCCCTGTGGGCGGCTACTGCGCGATGGAGGGCGAGGATGAGGAGTCTGACAACCCCAGAGCGTTCACGTCCAAGGTCTGGTGGAAACGGCTGATCATTCTGGCGGCAGGCTCGTTTATGAATTTCCTGACGGGCCTTGTCGTGCTGGCGCTCATCTATTCCTGCGTCGCGGGCTTCTCAACGGCCAAAATCTCCGGCTTCTTTGACGGCTGCCCGCTGGAATCTTCTCAGGGACTTCAGGTCGGCGACGAGCTTTATAAGATCGACGGACGGCGCGTGTATATCTACTCCGACGTCGGCACGCTTCTGGCCCGGAATAAGACGGGGAAATTCGATCTTGTCGTCAAGCGGGACGGGGAACTCGTCAAGCTGGACGACTTTGAAATGAAGCAGCAACTTTATGAAGTTGACGGCGAACAGCAGCTGAAATACGGCTTGTATTTCGGCTATGAGGAAAAAACCGTCGGAACGGTGCTCAAAAACACGTGGTACACGGCGCTGGATTTTGCGCGGCTCGTGTGGATGAGCCTCGGCGATCTGGTGTCGGGCCTTGTGTCGGTCAACGATATGTCCGGGCCGGTCGGCATTGTGTCGGCCATCGCGCAGACGGGACAGAGCGCCGCGACGACGGCAGACGGCATTCTGAACGTTCTCTACCTTGGCGCGTTCATCGCGATCAATCTGGCCGTTATGAATATGCTGCCGCTCCCGGCGCTCGACGGCGGACGCGCGTTTTTGCTGCTGGTGAACACGGTGTTTACGGCCATTACGAAGAAAAAGATCCCCTCGAAATTTGAAGGCTATATCCATGCCGCAGGCATGATCCTGCTGCTGGGCTTCATAGCGTTTATCACATTTAAGGATATCTGGAAGCTGGTGCGATAAAAATGGAGCGGAAACTCACAAGAAAAATTATGGTCGGCGGCGTTCCGGTCGGCGGAGGCGCGCCGGTATCCATCCAGTCGATGCTGAACACGAGAACGACCGACGTGGACGGCTGCCTTGCGCAGCTCCGCGCGCTGGCTGCCGCCGGGTGCGAGATCGCGCGGCTGGCCGTGCCGGATATGGAGGCCGCGGAGGCCTTCGGAGCCATCTGCGCTGCGTCCCCGCTGCCGCTGGTGGCGGATATCCACTTTGATTACCGTCTTGCCATCCGCGCGGCGGAAAACGGCGCGGCCAAGATCCGCATCAACCCCGGCAACATCGGCGGGGAAGAGCGAGTGCGGGCCGTGGTCGAGGCCTGTGGCGCGCGGAACATCCCCATTCGTATCGGCGTGAACGGCGGCAGTTTGGAACCGCGTCTTCTGGAAAAATACGGCCACCCCACGCCGGAGGCGCTGGTAGAAAGCGCGTTCGGACATATTGCACTGCTGGAAAAGTATGATTTCCATGATATCTGCGTGTCGATGAAATCCAGCTCCGTCCCGCTGATGATCGAGGCGTACCGGCTGTTTTCCGAGCGTTCGGACTATCCGCTGCACGTCGGCGTGACCGAAACGGGCACCGAGCGCATGGGCACCATCAAATCCGCTATGGGCATCGGGGCTCTTTTGTGTCAGGGCATCGGCGATACGATGCGCGTATCGCTGACCGCCGACCCGGTGCAGGAGGTGCTGACGGCGAAGGATATTCTGAAGGCCGCCGGACTGCGCAGGGACGGCGTCAACATCATCGCCTGCCCCACCTGCGGGCGGACGCGCATTGATCTCATCCGGCTGGCAAACGAGGTCGAGCAGGCGCTGTCCGACTGCCAAAAGCCCATCACGGTCGCCGTCATGGGCTGCGTGGTCAACGGCCCGGGCGAAGCGCGGGAGGCCGACGTCGGCATCGCCGGCGGAGACGGCTGCGGCATTCTGTTCGTCAAGGGAAGACAGCTCAAAAAGCTCCCCTACGACGAGCTTCTGCCCGCCCTGCTTGCGTACATCGGAACGCTGTAAAAAATCAAAGCGGCATTCCCTGAGCCGGGAATGCCGCTTTTCGTATCACGGTTTTTGACAGGCGGCTATCAGGAATTCCGTCGTGACGCGAAGCGAGGGCACGGCGGCAAGCTTTTGCTGGTCCTCCGCGCCGGTCTTGTAATAATAGGGCGTCATGAGAAACAGCGCCTGCACATCCTCGTTTGACGAAAGCGTGATGGTCTTTCGGAGCGTCTGCGTCCGCAGCAGGCGGAAGCCCTCGACCGCAGGCTCGGCGGGCGGATTTTCGTATGGCCGTTCATAGACGGCGGCCTTCAGCTCGAACAGGTGCCGTTCCATCGGCACAACACGCAGCAGATATCCGCCGGGCTTCAGGACCCGCAGGAACTCCTCCGCCATGAGCGGCGAAAAAATATTGACGATCAGATCGAGGCTTTCCGCCGCCAGCGGAAGATGCGCGGTGCTCGCCGCGCAGAAGATCCCCTCCGGCACCTGCCGTGCCGCCCGTCTGACGGCCTCTGCGGAAATATCCGCGCCGAGCAGCTGCGGGCAGCCGCCCTTTGCCGCAAGCGCGTCATAGATCGCGCGCGTATACGTCCCCTCGCCGCAGCCCGCGTCGAGCACGCAGGCGTCCGGCCCGGTCAGCTGTGCGCAGCTCCCGGCCACGGCTCCGATCAGATGGTCATAATAGCCGCGCGATAAAAACGCCGTGCGCGCCGCGACCATGCGCTTGTCGTCGCCATGGCGTTTTCCGGACGCCGAGGGCGGCAGGAGATTGACATAGCCGCTGCGCGCAACGTCAAAGCTGTGGCGGCTTTCGCAGCGCCAGACGGTTTTCTCCCGCGCAAGCCTTCCGCCGCACACGGGACAGAGCAGATCAAGCATAACAAGCCCTCCGATCGCGATAGTTTCTTTATTATACCGCGCCGGGACGCGCAGCGCAAAGAAAAATCTGGAATCGTGCGCGAAACGTGTTGAATTTATGGCGGAATCTGTTATAATTTCAGCAGAAGAGAACGCGCGGGACAAAACGCCGCGCTGGAGCGGAGGAAAAGCATGAAAAAGCATCGCGCCCTTTGGGTGATTTTAATTGTGATCGTCGTGCTTGCGGCGGCTGCCGCAGGCGGTTGGTACTGGCTTTCGACCAAAGCAGCGGAGGCGGAGCAGGCGCACAGCACTGTTTACGCACAGTATGCGTCCATGACTGCCGCCGTTGACAATGTCACGCTTACGGTAACGGAGGACGGTTCGCCGGTCGGCGAGTATGATTTACAGAAACTCGGTCTGCGCGACGATCTGATGAATAAGGTCACAGCGCAGTTTTCTGAGACGGATCGTATGACAGCTGAGCAGTTTGCCGCGCTCGGCATCCGCGAAAAGCTGAACTGGGCGAAGAATGCGCATCCCGCGCCTTATCCCTGCACCGTCAGCATGGAGCAATTTGACGCGGCAGCAGTTTTGGCCGACCTGCAGAGCATGAAGCGCACGGCGGCAGAAAACGCCTATACTGTGCTGGAGGACGGCGTCTATACCGTCCACGCCGAGGTTCCCGGCAACGAACTGAATGAGCCGGCCGTTCTGGACGGTCTGCGCGCGTCGGCCGCATCGCTCGGCGTCACGGCGGACGGGCCGCAGGACACGGCGTTTGAACTGACCTCGGTTGACTGCTACAAGCAGCCCGAGATTACGACTGCGACGCTGCGAGACACGCCGGACAGCCTGTTCCGCAAGGCGCTGGCAGAGCTTGAAATCAAGGTGACATTCAACGCAGATACCGCGCAGTATCTGCCGCACGGCGAGGAAACGCTCACAAGCCATGATCTGGCTTCCATCGTAGACCTGGACCCGGACGGAACAGTCACGGTTGACGAAAAGGTTCTGAGCGAAAAGGTTTCCAAGCTGGCCGAGGGCTACAGCAAGCAGGACGCGCCGTTCCTGTTCGATTCGTGGGTCAAGGGCCTGACGGAGATCAGGTTTATCACCTGCGACTATCGGATCGACGTGCAGAGCCTGACGGAGCAGATCCGCACGCAGCTGCTGACGATGCAGCCCGGCTCCGTATCTGCCGAGGCCGTCTGCTATGACAAGGACGGCAAGCCCTTCTCGCTGGGCGACAGCTATATCGAGGTCGACTTCGACAACCAGCAGATGACCTTTATCAAGGACGGCCGTCTGGTCGTCAACACCAATATCGTGACCGGCGCGCTCAACGGCCACCAGACCCCGACCGGCCTGTACGAGACGCACGGCAAGGAGCACGACGTCTGGCTCAAGGGTGACGATTATCTCGTCTTCGTCAAATACTGGGTCAGCGTGGTCGGCGACATCATCGGCCTGCACGACGCATCGTGGCGGTCGAACTTCGGCGCAAGCTTCTATGTCTACGGCGGCTCCCACGGCTGCGTCAACACGCCGGAGCAGGCCATGGCCCTGATCTGGAACCTGGCCGAGGACGGAACGCCCGTTCTCATGCACGGCGCCAACGAGTGGTATGAGCCGGCCAACGGAAACCCGCGCGAGACAAAGGAGCCCGTGCGCGGCACGACCAGCAAGATCACCGTCCCGAACGGCACGCGCGTGCTCGAACCCGGCAGCAGCCGCATCGAGATCCAGCCGGACGACGTCGTCCCCTTCGCGCTTCCGAAGGAAGCCGGACAGGACGAGGATCCCCCGACAAACACCACGGACACCGCAAAGCCGGTATCCTGAACCAAACTGCCCCCGGCGAGCCTCGCCGGGGGCAGTTTGCGTACCTGTCAGATATCGAATATGCCGATCATGACGATGCCGATCACGACCAGCGCGATCATGACGTAATGCTTCCAGGAGAGCTTTTCCTTCAGGAAAATGCGGCTCCAGAGGACGGACGCGGCGCAGTAGGCCGAGATGATAGGAGCCGAGAGCGCAACGTGCGCCTCGTCGGCCAGCGCGTAGATATACGCAAACTGCCCCGCCGTCTCGAACAGCGCACCCGCATACTTGGGCGCTTCGGCCTTGAAGACGAGCTTGTCCTTTTTGATCACAACAACATAAATAAAACAGATCACGGCGGCGGCGAGGAACGTCAGCTCATACGCGCAGTTGGCCGAATCCTCGTCCAGCGTGCGGAGCACGAGCGAGTCCGCAAACGTACCCGCCGCATCGAGCAGGCAGTACGCCAGCGGCAGGCACAGCGCCAGCCACGACTTGGCGTATTTATAGTTGGAGCCCTCCTGCCGCTTTCTGCGCAGCTCGTCGTCCTCCGTCGACTCGACAATGCCGAGGCCGACCGCGCCGATGCACACCAGCGCCACCGCGCCGATGACCAGATAGCGCATGGAGCCGGTAATGGACTCGTCCAGCGTCCCGGTGATCAGGCACAGGACCGCGACCAGCGCGCCGGAGGAATTGCAGATGGGGGACGAAATGGAAAGCTCAATGTACCGCAGGCCGACATAGCCCAGCGTCATGGAGCCGATGTACAGAAGCGATACGGGCAGATAGGTCCAGATCACGTGCCACGTGACGACAGCCCCGCCGACGAAGATCTCATACGCCGCGTGAAGGCCCATCACAACGCCGACGGCAATGACCATCTTGAGCGGATTATATTTATCCCGCCCGTCACGGCAGCCGATTTTCGAAAATAGATCCGAGCCACTCCAGCAGAGCAGCGCAATAATTGCAAGCCAAAACCACATAATTGTTATCTCCGGCAGCGTCACCGCCGGTTCCTTTCTCTGAATAAATATCCTTCACCGCGTGTAGGGGCCGATGCCCACATCGGCCCGGCAGATTGCACCGTTTTTACGGGAATCTACGGCGAATTCGCAACTTTCCAGTGGGCCGATGTGGGCATCGGCCCCTACATTGAGGTATGCAGGTGCATACGGCTTTGCCTTCCTTTTATCCCGGCAGCTTCGCAAGGCCCGCGTCCACGAGCTTCTGCAGGCTCATCAGAATGCCGAGCTTTGCGTGGTGCCACGTCAGGCCGCCCTGGAAATAGACCGCGTAGGGTTCGCGGATGGGGCCGTCGGCGGACAGCTCGATGGACGAGCCCTGCACGAACGCGCCCGCCGCCATCACGACCTCCGCGTCGTAGCCCGGCATGGCCCACGGGACGGGGGTCACATAGCTGTCGACCGGGGCCGCCGCCTGAATGCCGCGGCAGAAGGCCAGCATCCCCTCCGCCGAGCCGAGCTCGACGGCCTGAATGATATCGTGCCGCGATTCCGTCCCGTTCGGCACGACGCGGAAGCCCAGCCGCTCATACACATTCGCGGCAAAAATCGCGCCCTTGAGCGCCCCGGAAACGACGTTCGGGGCAAGGAAGAAGCCCTCGTACAGACTGGGCAGCAAGCCGAGATTCGCGCCGACCTCCTGTCCGAGGCCGGGGGCCGAGAGACGGCGCAGCGCTCGACGCATTCCGCCGTGCCGCAGATATAGCCGCCGATGGGGGCCAATCCGCCGCCGGGGTTTTTGATCAGGCTGCCGACGATCATGTCCGCGCCCACGTCCGACGGCTCGGCCCGCTCGACAAATTCGCCGTAGCAGTTGTCGACCATGCACAGAACGTCCGGCCTGCACTGCTTGCAGAACGCGATCAGCTCCCCGATCTGCGCGACGGAGAACGACGGCCTTGTCGCGTAGCCCTTCGAGCGCTGGATGGTGATGAGCTTTGTTTTGGGGCCGATCGCGGCGCGGATGCTGTCAAAATCGAACGTGCCGTCCGGCAGCAGGTCGACCTGCCGGTACTGCACGCCGTATTCCATCAGCGAACACTTGGACGGACGGATGCCGATGACCTCCTCCAGCGTGTCATACGGCGCGCCGTTCGGGCTTAAAAGCTCGTCGCCCGGCAGCAGATTCGCGCTCAGCGCGACGGCCAGCGCGTGCGTGCCGCAGGTGATCTGCGGGCGGACAAGCGCAGCTTCGGTATGGAAGCAGTCGGCATAGACCTTTTCTAGCACCTCGCGGCCCATATCGTCGTAGCCATAGCCCGTCGTAGCGGCGAAGCAGCCTGCCGAAAGCTTGTTTTTCTGCATGGCGGCAAGCACCTTTGTCTGGTTGTATTCCGCCGTCCGGTCAATGGCCTCAAAGCGGGGCCTCAGGCCGTCTAAAATCATTTCTCCGTATTCATATACCGCGCGGCTCACGCCGAGCGATTCATACATTGTCGTAAGTTCCATCCTCTATTTCTCCATTTTCCCGAAAATGTCATCTGCCGCGTCGCGCAGCACGTCCGGCTTGGTGACGATGATGCCCGTTTCCTCGTCTCCGAGAATGAGCAGCGTATCGCCGGGCTTTACGCCGAAGATCTGCCGCGCGTCCTTGGGGATGACGATCTGGCCCTTTTCGCCGACCTTGGCCGTGCCGAAAATATGCCGCTTCGCCTTGCCCAGAATATGCTTTCCGCCTGCCACGCACGAGCCTCCTTTGCAGGGTAATTTTCATACTTGTATAACTTACAGCGCGTCTGTCCGTTTGTCAAGCATGAGACGGCGAAAGGCTCGAATATATCACGATTCATATATGCAATATGCGTTTTTATATCGATATATTTATATTGTTTTTTCCTGTTCAGAATCCGTCATTTTTCACATAAAATTCGAAAAAACTTGATTTTTTCAAAAAGCCTGATATCGTATATGTCAGATGTGCCATGCGGATTTTATATGGCTGCGCAGAAAGGATACGGTATGAAGCGAAGCTGGTTTTTGATCGTCCTGTGCCTGCCGCTTCTGCTGTGCGGCTGTGCGCAAAAAAGCGCGGAGCGCGAATTTTTTGCCATGGACACCGTCATGCAGCTGCGCGCCTATGGCCCGGCGGCAGAGGATGCGCTGGCGCAGGCGGAAGCTGAAATTTACCGGCTGGAGGGCGTGCTTTCCTGCCGGGACGAACAAGCGGCGCTGGCCCGGCTGAACGAAACGGGCGGCGGAACAGCCGGTGAGGAGACGGCGGCGCTTTTACAGACGGCGCTGACGCTCTGCGAACAGACCGGCGGCGCCTATGACCCGGCGCTCGGCGCACTTTCGGAAGCGTGGGGCTTTTCGACCGGCGCGTACCGCGTGCCGGAGCCGGATGCGCTGTCCGAGGCCATGCAGAGCTCCGGAGCCGGGCTTGTGCAGCTGGACGGTATCTCCGTGACGCTGACAAACGGCGCGCAGCTCGACCTCGGCGGCATCGCCAAGGGCTATGCGGCAGGACGCGTCCGGACAATTTTAAGGGAAGCGGGCGTCACGTCCGCGATCATTTCCCTTGGCGGCAATGTTGCCGCTGTGGGGAAGAAGCCGGACGGCAGCGCGTGGACGGTCGGCCTGCAGGACCCGGACAGGCCGGAAGCATATTTCGGCACGGTTTCCATTGAAGACGCCTGCGTCGTCACCTCCGGCGCGTATCAGCGGTATTTTGAGGAAAACGGCGTCTGCTATCACCATATTTTAGACCCGCATACCGGCTGCCCCGCCGAAAGCGGAGTGAAATCCGTCAGCGTCGTTGCGCAGGACGATACGCTGGCCGATGCGCTGTCAACGGCCCTGTTCGTTATGGGGCTGGATGCAGGCGCGGAATTTCAGAAAAGCAGCGGCCTTGCGTTTGAGGCCGTATTCGTAACGGATGACAACACGGTCTGGATCACGCCCGGCCTTGCCGGGCGCTACCGGTCCGACCGGCCCTATCAGATACTGGAATGAAGCAGAAGCATTGGATCTTGATCTTCGCGGCGGTCATCGCTGTTTGCCTCGCCGTGTGGCTGCTGCCGCGCGGAGGCGGGCGGACGGCGCTTGTCTATCAGGACGGAACTTTATTATACATACTTAACCTGCGGCAGAACCGGACGCTGACCGTGACCGGACCGGCGGGCGAGAATATCATCACGGTAGCAGACGGCGAGGTCTTCATATCCCGCGCGGACTGCCCCGATCAGATCTGCGTGCAGCACGGGCCGCTGCAAAAAACCGGCGGGCCGATCATCTGCCTGCCGAACCGGCTGACGATCGAGTGGGCGCAGAAGGATGCTCAGGTCGACGCGCTCAGCGGAACGGGAGGGCTGCCATGAGGCTGAAAAAGCTTACGCTCACGGCTGTCCTGACGGCGGCGGCGCTCGTCATGTTTGTGCTGGAGAGCCAGCTGCCGCCGCTCACGGCCATTCCCGGCACCAAGCCGGGGCTTTCCAATATTTTTACGCTCTTCACCATGGAGACACTCGGCCCCGGCTGGGCCTTCGGGCTGTTTTTCACGCGCGTCACGCTCGGCTGCGTCATCACCGGGCAGGGTTCCGCGTTTTTGTACAGCTTCGCGGGCGGGCTGTGCGCGTATGCGCTGATGCTGCTGCTCAGAAGGAAGCTTAAGGGCAGCACACTCTGGGTCAAGAGCGTGCTGTGCGCCATGGCGCACAACGCCGGACAGCTGGCCGCCGCTGCGGCCATCGCGAAGACCGGCGCGGTCTGGAGCTATCTGCCGGTTCTGATACCGGCTGCGATACTGGCCGGGACGCTGACCGGCCTTTGCACCCAGCTGGTTCTGCACCGGCTGGCAAAGGCGGGGGTTCTCCCGGAAGAAACGAGTCCCAAAAAGCAAGAGGAGGAAGCAAACGGATGAAACTGCACATCCACGGCGTACACGTGCCGAACCGCAAGAATACGGCGGAGCTGGCCGCGCTGCGCCTGCCCATCCCGGAGACGGTCGAAATCCCGATGTCCATGCACATCGGCGCGCCCGCCATCCCGGTCGTAAAGCCCGGCGAGAACGTCCGGGTCGGGCAGCTGATCGGAAAGGCGGGCGGGTTCGTCTCCGCGCCCGTCTACGCAAGCGTTTCCGGCACGGTCAAAAAGATCGGCCAGCAGGTCGGCTCCGGCGGGCGGCTCATGCAGACCGTCGTCATTGCCGCCGACGGCAAACAGGAGCCTGACCCGGATTTAAAGCCGCCCAAGCTCGACACCATGCAGGAGTTTCTGGACGCCGTGCGCGAAAGCGGCATGGTCGGCCTCGGCGGCGCAGGCTTCCCGACGGTCGTCAAGCTGACCGTTAAGAATCTGGAGCAGGTCAAGGCCGTGATCATCAACGGCGCGGAGTGCGAGCCGTATATCACCTCGGACACGCGCACGATGCTCGACCGGTCGGAGGAGCTGATGGAGGGTGCGCGTCTCGTGCAGCACTTTTTGCAGGTACGCCGCGTGATCTTCGCCATTGAGGACAACAAGCCCCGCTGCATCCAGCTGTACCGGAAGCTGACGAAGGACGAGGACGGCATGGAGGTCTGCGCGCTGAAATCTCTGTACCCGCAGGGCGGCGAAAAGGTGCTGATCTACAACACCATCGGCGAGATCGTCCCCGAGGGCAAGCTCCCGCTGGACGTGGGCGCAATCGTGCTCAACTGCACGACGCTTGCCAACATCGCCCGCTACTGCAAGACCGGTATGCCGCTGGTTGAAAAGTGCATCACGGTCGACGGCTCCGCCGTCGCGAAGCCCAAGAATGTGATCGTTCCCATTGGGATGAAGCTTGCAGATGTGTTTGAGCAGTCCGGCGGCTTCTGCGCGGAGCCGAAGAAGGTGCTCTACGGCGGCCCGATGATGGGCATCGCCGTGCCGGATCTCGAACAGCCGGTCCTGAAAAACACCAATGCGGTCCTCGCCATGACGGAGGCAGACGCCGTCCTGCCGGAGCCTACGGCCTGCATCCGCTGCGGCCGGTGCATCCGCCACTGTCCGCTGCGGCTCATGCCGTCGCATATCGTCGCGGCCTATGAGGCGGGCAATATGGAGCGGCTGGCCGAGCTGAAGGTCAACCTCTGCATGGAATGCGGCTGCTGCTCGTTCGGCTGCCCGGCGCACCGGCCGCTCGTGCAGACCAATAAGCTCGCAAAGGCGAAGCTCGCCGCATGGCGCAAGGCGCAGAGCGAAAAGCTCGATGCAAAGAAGGAGGCCGTCAAATGAAGCTTGTGATCTCCGCTTCCCCGCATATCGATTCCGGCGCAACGACCCGGAAGATCATGGGCGACGTGCTCATCGCCCTGTGTCCCGCCCTGATCGCGGCCATCGTGATCTTCGGCTGGCGGGCGCTGCTGGTAACGGCGGTGTGCGCCGCAGCCTGCGTATTTTTCGAGTGGGGCTTTGAACGGCTCTGCCATAAGGAATCCACCATCGGCGATCTGTCCGCCGTGGTGACGGGCGTCATTCTGGCGTATAACCTGCCGGTGTCCATCCCGCTGTGGCAGGCCGTGTTCGGCTGCCTCGTGGCCATCGTCGCCGTCAAGCAGCTCTTCGGCGGCATCGGCAAGAACTTTGCCAACCCCGCGTTGGTAGGCCGTATCGTCCTGTTCCTCTCGTTCTCCAAGACCATGACGGCCTGGGTCTTCCCGGACGCCGTTTCCTCGGCCACGCCGCTGGCGCAGCTGGCCGCAGGGCAGAAGCCAGAGCTTCTGACGCTCCTGCTCGGCAATCACGGCGGCTGCATCGGCGAGACGTGCGCGCTGGCGCTGCTGCTCGGCGGGGCGTATCTGCTTATCCGCGGCGTCATTACCTGGCAGACGCCGGTGTGCTTTGTAGGAACTGTTTTTGTGCTGTCCCTTGTTCTGGGGCAGGATGCGCTGCGGCAGGTGCTCTCGGGCGGCCTGCTTCTGGGCGCGTTCTTCATGGCAACCGACTATGTGACCGCCCCGCAGACCTATTGGGGCCGGGCGCTGTTCGGCATCGGCGCGGGACTGCTCACCTGCCTCATCCGCTTCTACGGCAGCTACGCCGAGGGCGTGTCGTTCGCCATCCTCTTTATGAACATTCTCACGCCGTATCTGTCCAGATGGACGCAGAGCAAGCCGCTGGGAGGTGCGAAGGCATGAAAAACACGAAAGAGATCCGAAAATCCATCGTCGTTCTGGTCGTGATCTGCCTGCTCACGTCCGCGGCGCTGGCTGTCGTGAACCACTTTACCGCGCCCGTCTCCAAGGCGAACGCGGAGGCCAGAGCCGAGCAGGCGCGGCTCGACGCCGTGCCGGACGCGGCTTCGTTTCAGCTGGTCGAGACGACTCTTCCGGATGAGGTCGTGAGCGCCTATCTCGCGCTGGACGAAGCCGGAAGCCCCATGAGCTATCTGTTTACCGTCGAGGGCAAGGGCTTCGGCGGCACGATCCAGGTGATGTGCGTCATCGGTACCGACGGCTTGATCCGCGCCTGCCGCACGATGGATGTCTCGTCCGAAACAACGACGCTCGGCGGCCAGACGGCAAACGAGAGCTATACCGGCCAGTATACTGGGCAGGACGCCTCGCTTTCCGGCGTGAACGCCATCTCCGGCGCGACCATCACGTCGACGGCCTATCGCGGCTGTGTGGAAACTGCGTTTGAAGCGTATGATCTTGTAAAGGAGGCGCAGAAATGAGTAAATTACAGAACTTCCTGAAGGGCCTGATCAAGGAGAACCCGGTGCTCGTCCTCGTGCTCGGCACATGCCCGACGCTAGCCATCTCCACGTCGGTCATTGCGGCTTTCGGCATGGGCATTGCGGCAACCGCCGTCCTGATCCTGTCCAACATGGCCATTTCCGCCATCCGCAAAATCGTCCCCGACCCGGTGCGCATCCCGTGCTACATCGTCGTCATCGCGGGCTTCGTCACGGTCGTCGAGCTGGTCATGGAGGCGTATGCGTTCAGCCTGTATCAGTCTCTGGGCGTGTATCTGTCGCTGATCGTTGTCAACTGCATCATCCTCGGCCGGGCCGAGATGTATGCCAGCAAGCACGGCGTTGTGGATTCCGCCATTGACGGCGCGGGCATGGGCCTCGGCTTCACGCTCGCCATCTGCGCCAT
>OMED01000585.1_pt1 | contig 17923 bp, 15 predicted proteins | sample 1673411 | NCBI WGS metagenome assembly OMED01 (sample SAMEA103958110, study PRJEB25191) | human gut metagenome | reverse complement strand
TTGTTTGTCTAGTAAAATATTTAATGAAAAATGATAAATTAGAAAATATCTAAATGAAATTACTAGATGAAGTTTTAAGAAACTTTTCTAAATAATTTTATGTATGACTCAATAACAAAACAAAATTCCCCATATTGTCCAATGGTGTTAAGAGAATGCAAAAGATTCAATTCATCATCCCAGTTTGTATCGTCAGGAAGCTCTTTGTAGAATTCAAGTGCTGCTTTTCGACAATGGTTTAAATATGAATTGTCCAGACCTAAAATACGTATTGTCGCATTAGCATCGGGTTTTTTTGGATAGATTTTCCCTTCTTCATCAAAGTAGAAACAAGACTCACAGTTCGGATCAAGGGGAGAAATGGGAATAACATTATTGTGTTTTTTGCTGTCACAGTACTCAGGAAATTGCCTATTCCCACTTCGACGTACACCCTGCCCACCGTCACAAGATGCAAGTATGTTATTGTAATCTAATTCAAGATGTTGATAATTAGGGTTACTGCGCGGTAGCAAATGCTCAAGTATGGTGTTGCAATCAAGAAAAATTCTTTTTCCACAGTAACAGCAGATGTAGCCTTGTTCTTCAAGCAATGCATTTTTTAATGCGTCTTTGGTGAGTCTATCCATATCATCAAAGCAAACTCCTGGTGTTTCTTTATAGTTTCTTAATTCATCAGGTTCATTTCGTTTTATTATATGGCGCATTTGGTATTCCTCTATCAAGTCTTGCCAATAACTGATTGGCAGTAATAAAAAATGGGTCATCCTTAGATAGTATCTTAGTTAAAACCTCATAAGCTGTTTTGACTTCAGATTTATTCCCATTCATTGCAGCATTTCTAAAGTCTTTAATTGCTTCTTCAACTTCTTGAGGCCGCGTGCCAATATCCATGGCTTCTTCTAAAACTTCTGTTATATCTCTGTTAAGAGTGTCAGCAGCAGGATTATATGCTATTCCGTTTTTTAAGATCAAAATGTTCTCTTTTTTCATTTTACCAAGAGTTAGTGGTGAGTGCGTTGTTAATAGAATTTGTCCCTCTATTTTTTTATATGTAATTAGCTCAATGAATTTTCTTTGCCACCCTGGATGTAAATAAGCATCAAACTCATCCATTAAGAATAATGCTCGATGTTCTTTTGTAATGTCTATTAAAGACAATAATTGTCCTAATTGTTTTTCGCCTTCACTTAATTCTTGATAGCTAAATATAAAGTCATTGTCTTTTTTACAAATATCAAATTCAATTGAGTCCAAAATATCTGCTTGCATCAGCATTTTTAACGATTTGAATAAATCAAAAGCTGAAAACCATTTATTGTGGAAATGTTGAAGATCATTAACAACTATTTGAACACTGTCATCATAGACATCCGGTTTATTCGTACCAGAAACATACAACAGTTTTTCGATTTCTAGTCTTACTGCACCTATGGAATTCCAGAAGTTGTCCGCTTTCCCACTTTTTGATGACCAATTGGGACGTTTAAAGCAAAATGTAATGGGTAGATGTATTGCCTCAATATGCACAATATCAAAAATCGTTTTACATGAATCGTGCTTAAATGCAAGATTTGATAACAGTGCGGCGCCAAAATCTTTTACCGTAGTATATGTAAGATATTTAAATACAGGTTCAAGTTCCCTTTTTAATGATTTTTCAAAATCTTTGTCTACAAATTCTGTGGCGAGTGTTTTTAGCCTTGTAGTTTCTCCACAATAATATAGAAATAACGTGCTTGGTAAAGCTGTAGCAAGTTCGGATTTTGACAGTCTTTTACCGTCACACTGAGCAACGGTTCCACTTTCCATATTAGTTATTTCGTATTTTTTATCGCCAATGGAGTATTTAATTTTGTAAGAAAAGGATATTTCTTGAGCTGTTTTAAGACTAGCAAAAATGATAGTTATAGCTTCGATAACATTGGACTTGCCGCTGCCGTTAGCTCCAATTAGAGCATTTACAAAAGAACCCTTGGAAAAGTGAATTTCAAGATTATCCAAATTTTTGTAATTTAGAATGTGTAGATACTCTATCTTCATATGAATCTCCTTTACTATAACATTGCTTTTAATAACTCTATTGCATTTTCTTCACTTGGGTCATTCGTACCCAACTCGCCGCGAAAGGCACGGGCAAGAATAGATTTTTTCATCAGGTCTATTTGGTCGAGAATTGGCTCTAGTTTATCTTTAGCATGTTGTTCTTTCTCTAACAGAGAATCAAGAGTTCGGACAATTTCTTGTTGTTCAAGAAGCGAAGGAAAGGAAAAGGATATTTTGCGTAACCCTCTAATTGGAACAGTTCTTTGGGCTGTTCCCGTAGCAATGCTATCCACTTGATTAAAAATTTCTTGTGTCTGCATAATGTACCAAAAGCACTTATAGTTAAGGTATTTCGTATCTGGTCGCAATAACGCAATATGACGTTGAAAGCAAAATTTTATATTTTCTTTTACTATCGCAGGAATTCCAAAAGATCCCACAATCGAATACAATAAATCTCCTTCTTGCGGGGTTCTGGTTTCCGATAAACTGTTATAATAATCTTCTGGAACAAATCTTGTTTCCTCAAAAGTTACATATCCTTTATTAATATTTGAAATCACTAAAAAAGGAATTCCAAATTCGCGTTTTGGTGGTGCCATATGGTCTCCGTCATAAATACTAATACACACTTCCTCTAATTGCTTATATTCCCAACTCTCCAATTTCACCCCATTTTTCTCCCGCCATTTTGCTGTGAGTTCACCATTAAATGCCTTGTGTAAAATAGCTGCCTTACGAGTTTCAAAGCTGTCTAACGCAGCCTGTACCAGTTCGCGTGCGTGATCAAGCTTTTCAAAAAGGCTTTCAATGCGTGATACGATGCGGCGTTGCTCGGGGAGTGGTGGGAGGGGGAAAGATAATGCGTAAAAGATTTCTTTGTTTAGATGAGGAATGGCAGAACCTTTTTTATTTTTCTTTAGCTGATCTTTGTGTTGAGCAATAAAATATTCTATAAATTGTGCGTTGTTTGGAGCCGCAAAGTCTAATAATCGTAAGGTACTACCAAGATAACCTTCTGAGTTGATAAGAAAAACCTCGCCCGAATTTTCACCATCCACTAAAATAACCCTAGAACCAGGTGAAACAAGTGCCCCCTCACTTTTAAAAATAAAGTCTTTATTACCCCGTAGTGTTTTTACATCCAAATACGGGAAATTGAGACCAGAAAAATTAGGTCCATTTTGGACTTCGCAAATACAACCTAATTTTGTCCATACCCAATTCTCCGGAATCACATAGGGGTGCTCGCTCTTCGGAACCAATGTCTGCTCTAGTTTTTCTTCAGCGGTTAACGGCTGAGTTTTCTTAACCCTTGTCATTATTTGCCACCGTCCAGTGATTTTAACTCTTTTGCCACACTTAAAATCAAATCCATAGCTTCTTCTAATTGCGCATGGATTTCTTCGGCACTTTCAATCGGGTCAGGCAGGTCGTTGTAATCTAATACGCTGTCATCGCGAATTAAACCAAGGTCCAGGCTGTCGCCTTTGGTTTTGATTTCTTCACGAGTAAAGCAGTTCCAGCGTTCGTCTTTTACTTTGCTACGTTTTTCGGCTGTGTAAGCAGCTACAAAATCATCAAAATGATTTTTGACTAAAGGATTGGTCTTACCGAGATTAGGCATATTGGTGCGCAAATCATAAAACCATACTTCCTTAGTATTGTCTTTTTCGGTTTTACCGCGGGTAAAGAACAGTACATTAGTTTTTACGCCTTGGGCATAGAAAATACCAGTAGGCAAGCGCAGTACTGTGTGCAGATTGCATTTGTCCATTAAATCGGCACGAATTTTTGCTCCGTCGCCATCAGCAAATAACACATTGTCGGGTAAGATGACGGCTGCACGAGCTTTACCATCTGCCTTTAGACTGCGATAGATGTGTTGTAAAAAGTTCAATTGTTTATTGCTGGTGGGAAAGGTCAGGTCATCACGGGTAGCACGTTCACCGCCTTTTTTTGTACCAAAAGGCGGATTGGTAAGAACGACGTCAAAATCTCGCATCTGCTTGCCTTGGTTGGAAAGAGTGTCTGCTAAAAGTATTTCTCCCTCAATGCCATGTAACATGGCGTTCATTAGCGCAAGACGATGGGTGTCGTGTACCAGTTCACAACCAGTAAAGGCGTCCCTGATTTGGAATGTTTGAGCTTGAGTGGAGCCTAGATCAAAATAATTGTCCGTCCTATTTTTTATATAGCGATCAGCAGCAATCATAAATCCAAATGTGCCACAGGCTGGGTCGTTACAACGCTCGCCAGCTTGTGGCGCTATTAATTCTACCATAACGTCGATTAAAACACGTGGAGTAAAGTATTGACCAGCACCGGATTTTTTCTCGTTGGCGTTTTTCTCCAATAAGCCTTCGTAGAGATTGCCCAAGCCTTCTTCTTTGGCTGAATACCAGTCCAGAGCATCTATGTTAGTGATAATTTTTTCAAGGTTTTTAGGTTCCTCAATGTTTGAACGTGCGCCGTTGTAAATTTCACGAATGCGGCCAGTGCAATTTTCGCCAAGGTGGTTGAGTAGTTCGGCGTAAAAACGTTTAAGTTCGATACCTTGTCTTTGAATAAGTTCATTCCAACGATAGGCTTCTGGAATTTGTTTATCTGTCCCAGTTTCTTTACTCATTTTGAGGAACAAAATATAGGTGAGCTCGGTAACATATTGGTGATAAGTAATACCGTCGTCACGTAGTACGTTACATAAATTCCAAAGTTTTGAGACAATCTCTTGATTGTTCATGCAGATGTTCCTCCGTCGTCATATAAATAGTTGTTTAGTTCATGCAAATAATCATCTAATTGTCCAGCGAATACCTTATTGATTTTTTGAAAGCCACCAGCAGTTTTAAAGGCACCACTTTCAAAAGATTCATGGTCTATAATTGTTTCAGCAAGTAGGCTTTTTTCAATGCGATCGAGCCAATCTTGTTGCATTTTATTGAAATTATGGTTGTTGCGCAACTTAGCCAATGCTTGCCTAATGCGTTCGTCGTGTGCAATCAATGCGGAACCAAGGGCGCTACGGCGAATGAAACTGATGATATCAGCTGCTATGTCTTCATTTTTCCATTCTTTCCACGCCGTATTAAGCTGTTTCTCCGTGAAATTGTGTCGATCCAGCTCTAACTTTAGGCTCTTAAGGCTTTCGCGTGTCAGGTCACGAGGACGAGTACAAACTATTTGCAAAGCTACTAATTTATTCAAGTTTTCATGGATGAAATCGTTAAATTCACTCAAATAATCTTCTGGTGCCTGCCCTTTACCATAACCGCGTGTATGGCCAATGAGTTGATCTTCTTTATCAGATATAACCATGGGACGATTGAGCGGCAAACCGCCCTCGTTTAAAATTCCAAATAGCTGCTGGTTTTTTAAAGCATATTCCTTGGCTGCTTGTGGTGACATGGATAAAAGTTTTTCAGCTAATTGGGAGGGGGTTAATCCATCAGCTAAATCAATAAAATGCTCTAGCGCATGTTTACTGAGTATGTGTTTTTTGCGTTGGATTTTAGCAACCAGCAAATCAATTTGATTTTTCAAATGTTCATCAGTGATAAAAATTTCTAAGCCGTCAAGTAGATCAGTAAAGCTTGCTGATTCGCTTTTTACTACTGGTTTCATGGTGTTAACTGGTGCAAGAGATTCATAAACGCCTACAGGGTCATAGATTTCAAAATGAGTTTTACCAATACGAGGACAAAGACGTGTTGCACGTCCTAACATTTGTTCAAATAAGATACGGGATTTTACTCGCCGCATAAATACAAGTGTTGTAATTTCTGGGACGTCAATGCCAGTAGTTAGAAGGTCAACAGTAACAGCAATATTAGGATACTTTTCATTTTTGAAGTGTTTGATGGTTTCTTGTACTTTTTTGGGGTTCCCCCCACCGATGCTACCTGTAATCTTCATAATGGCGTCATTTGGCACTCCCATGGGTTCATAAATTTCTTTTAAAATTTTTACGATTAAATCAGCATGGTTATCATCTACAGCGTAGATCAATGTTTTACTATCGCCTTCGGGGTTTAAATCATTGGCAATTTCTGTTAATACAGTGCGATTAAAATTTTCTGTAATTACACGTCGATTAAAGCTTTCGACATCAAAGTGAAGTTCATCTTCTAATTCGTCGCTGTTTGTGATCTCGCCAGTGACTGGATCAAAAATGGCAACTGTTTCACCGGGTTTATAAATTATACCTTCGGTACTTAATTTAGTTGAAATTGTGTGTGGAGCATCATGATCGACTAAAAAACCTTCAATTACAGCGCGGCGATAGGAATATTCAAATACTGGTTTGCCAAAAATTTCGCTGGTATGCAAAGCTGGGGTGGCAGTTAGTGCAATTTTAACAGCATCAAAATACTCTATAACTGCACGATACTTGCTTATATAATCGGTCTGATTTCTGTAGAGTTGTTCTTCTTCACTCATTTCTTTGTCGAGAATATAACCACGATGGGCCTCATCAATGATAATCAAATCATAGTCAGTAACAGAAGGAACGGAATCATCTTCTGTATATAAAATACGTTTTACTAGACTTTGTACTGTGGCGATATGGATCTTGGTTTCTTTCTCAATGTTTTTATCATTAAGTGTTTTTATATCATAAATTTCGTTGAGAGTCATAAGATCTTCGAGTTTTACTTCATTGAAAACATCTTGGGCTTGTTCTCCCAAGGTAGTGCGATCAACTAAAAACAGGATGCGTTTAAAACGACCTGTCTTTAGAAAACGATATATCATACCCAGGACAGTACGAGTTTTACCAGTACCTGTGGCCATTGCCAGAAGTGCAGTCTGCTTGCCTTGAATAACAGCCTTTTCGGCTGCTTCTACAGCTTCTATTTGATAGGGGCGTAAATTTAATCCATCTTTATCCTGCAGCAAATCATAAGACATGTTTGACAACTTACAGTCAGCGGCAGCAATATCTTTTTCCAATAGATCAAGCAATCCTTGAGGGCTTATCCAATTTTTCAAAGCTTTAGGGATATTGGAGTCTTGCCGTGCATCTCTGAACCAGATGCCTGATTTTGTTTCTATTTGTTTTAAATATGGCCTGCCGTTTGTAGCAAATAAGAAGGGAGCTTTATAACCATTCCACGAATCAATGACAAAATCCATATGCTCAGTTTTGATACCGCAGCTATAGTCCTTACATTGATTGTCAATGACAGAGGAGATGTCTTTATTTTCGGGTTTAGCTTCAATAACTCCGACTAATTTTAAGCCTGCGAATAAAACATAATCCGCATTGCCCCATTTGCAAGCAGTTGAGTCAGTAGGCCATTCGGCAATAGCTATATTACGACCCTTTTGTGGACGTGTGCCTTTAGAAAAACGCAAAGTTTTAGAATCAGCTTCCCAACCAACGCGCCTTAGCTGTTCGTCAATAAGTTCCCTAGTTTCGGCTTCAGAGAGGTGCATATTATTGACTGCTTTTGCAGAACGTTTTTTACGTTCGATGCTGGTTACAGAATGATCAAGACGAGAAGAGGCAACGGTAGCTTTTACATTTTCTAGTTCTGCTACCAGGGTTTCTTTTTCTTTTAGTAATTTATTATAATCTTGGTTTTGACTTTCATCAGCGGGGAGTATGAATTCAGAGGGTTCATAGGTATAATCCCCATATGTTTGCATAAACCAAATCATAAAGGTATGGGCCATATGCAAAAGAATTTTGCTGTCTTCAAAAGAATCATGACCTTCGTGTACAGCAAGATTACGTTTAATACGTAAACGGTAAAGAATATCATCAATTTCTTTGGGCAACAATCCTTCATTTTTTAGTATTTTAATTTTGTTATTGAGTGTGTTCTCATAAGGTGGAGTGAGCCTGTCTAATTCGAACATATAATTGATGGTAGTTTCAGCAAGCGTGCCTAATTTATAAAGACAGGTATTTGGATCAGAATAGAGATAGCTTTCTGCAAGGTTTCCTAATTTTTCTAATACCGGGAATCTTTCGGACAGAAAATGAAAATTACTGGTCATGCTCTACTATTCCTTTCCTGATCTTTGCTGACAGTATAACGCATATCTGATGGTCGGTTGGCTTCTTTTGGAATTAGCCAAATTTTACCTAAACGTTGTACACCATGGATACGATTTTGTTCACATAATTTTTGAACTCGGCGCAGGGATATTCCCCATTCTTGGGCTGTTTCTTTTGCAGATAGAAATTCCATAAAAATACCTCACAAAAAATTAACTCAAATGAATATAAAATAACTACTTTTATTATATATCGTTTTAGCGAACAATACAACTGAAATAAATGTTAAAAGTATAAAATCCGCTGAATATCCAGCGGATTTGAATTATAAAGAAACTACAATAAATTTTATTTTAGATATTCTTTCATTATTGCGTCAGATTTAAAATAGTGTACTCTAATATCTTCTAATCTATCCACGACTTTTGCTGCAAGGTCTATTTCCTTACTCAAAATACTTTCATCTAACATATTTATAAGATTAGCTACAATAGTTATACAGTACATCAACTGCCAACCACCAGATGCTATATCATCTGAATCTTTAAATACTTGTTTCTTTCCATCGAAAAAACTCATGTCAGATGCTTTAATGCCGTGTGCTTGTTGGGACATATCATTGTAAAAGCCATCGTATAATAAAGAGTCTTTGAGATCATACCACTCTAGTTCTTTACATAAATTTCTATAAGATGAGAGCGTTTTGCCCTGCTTTTGACTATATAATTTATACCATGTAGCAGAACGCCAGTCTGAAGCTTTAAATTTAAGTGTTTTTCTTTTTAAATAATGATGTGCTTCTAAAAATGCTTGAGGAGTTGTTTCTTTAGCAATATAATCGGAGTATTCTTGCCTTAATTCTTCACTTAAGCATGGTTTTTCTATATTAGAACCATGTTTTTTTTCCATTTCTTCCATTAGGTATATTTCTTTATGGATTCTAGTAATTCTAATAAACATTCCTTTCTCTTCTATCAAATCATCATTTTTAATTAAATATCCAAGTTGTAAAGCCAGTTCGAAAAAAGAACGTGTTATTATTAATGCTGGGTCTATTCTTTTGTAGGAATATAATATTTTAATTGATTCTAGATAGTCTAGACATTGTGCCAAATATGCAGCAACAACATCGTTGCCAACAGTATACATTTCTATTGAATTATTGTGGTGAACTGTATTTGCAACATCTTCGAATGTGTTTTGCAATAATTCTAAACAATGTAAGGCTTCTTGTGTCCACTTTTCTTTTAGAACGTTTTTATTTTCTAAGGATATAATAAACACCACCCTATAATTATATCTAAAATTATAACACAAAAGCCGCTGAATATTCAGCGGCTTCTTTACTTTCAATATAATGGTGGAGACGAAGAGGATCGAACTCTCGACCTTACGGATGCGAACCGTACGCTCTCCCAGCTGAGCTACGTCCCCACTACATAAAATATCTTACTCCTGCCGGCGCAAAATTACAAGTATATTTTTAGCTGCAGTGCTTGCCGCTATGTATACACGCGCGCTTATTGACAACTTTTGCCGCTGGTGCTACACTTTAAAGTAATTTCATAAGTATTTGATCGATGATGAGGATTAGTAGCTTTGCCAAGCGGACCTCAGCGAGCCGGTGACAGTGCAAGTCCGGCGTTTGGCGGCAGGGTGAATGGACCTTTAAGATACGGCTTGAGCCCGCAAGGGGGTAGACGCCGTCGGGATGCTTCGCCCGTTACCAGGGAAGGGGATATCGGCCATGGCCCGTATCTTAGCGAGCGGACTGATTATTCAGTCAAGCAGGGTGGTACCGCGAAAGTTGTGTCTTTCGTCCCTACATGGGGATGAAGGGCTTTTTTTATTGCCCTATTTGAAGGAGGCTTATATTATGGATAAAGAAAAAAATACCAGGCTGCCGTTGGTGGACCTGATCGAAGTTAAACCAATGCAGGACGGCTACCGCTGGGTAGCGATCACGGCGATGCTGTTCGCTATCGGCATCATCCTGCACACGGTCAGCCCTAATGTGGGCGGCGTGACGCCGAACTGGACGATCGCCATGTATTCTATCGTTATCAATCTGACGAATCCGACGCTGTCGCAGGCTGTGGGCATCGGTTTTATTGCGGGCATCACGCTGGTGCCGTCGTCGAAGTCGGCTTTTCCGCTGGGCAATATCGCCAGCGAGCTTTCGGGGGCGATCACCTGCTGCATCCTGGTCAAGGCGATGCTGCGCTGCGGTTTGGGCAAGTGGAAGCTGCGCCCCCTGGTGACGGGATTTTTGGCAACTATGGCCAGCGGCGGTGTGTTTACTTTCATTTTGAAGATCGTTCTGGATTTGCCGCTGCATGTCTGGCTGTATGCCATGCTGCCGGTGGTGGCGATCGTGGGGGCTCTGAACGGTATGATCACCTTTTTGCTGTTCGGGCCGGTGCGGAAGCTGTTTTTTGTGCAGGAGGACGATGAATGATGGAGAGCGTTATCAGGCTGGAAAATTTTTATTTTGCTTATAATAAATCGGAGCTGGTGCTGCAGGATATCGACCTGGAGATCAAAAAGGGTTCGTTCACTGTGGTGGCCGGCCCCAGCGGCGCGGGCAAAACTACTTTGTGCAAGGCGATGACGGGCATCGTGCCTTTTTATATGGGCGGGCGTTACAGCGGCGATGTGCAGGTGTTGGGCGAATCGACTAAAGGCCGCCGGGTGTCGGATATCGCGATGCGCGTGGGGCTGATGCTGGAGGATTACGAAAGCCAGCTGGTTTCGCTGACCGCGGGCGAGGAAGTTGCTTTCAGTTTGCTGAATCACGGTTTTGCGCCGGAGGAGGTGGCGGAGCGTACCCGTAAGGCTTTGGAGGACGTGGGGCTGCCGGGGCGCGAAAGCTATCAGCTGGACGAGTTGTCGGGCGGGCAGCGCCAGCGTTTGCTGCTGGCGGCTACTTTGGCGGTGCATCCCGAGATCATTGTGCTGGATGAGCCGGTATCGGCGATGGACCCGGACGGGGCCCATTCGCTGTATGAGCTGTTATATGCGATCCATCAGCGTTACGGCACGACGATCATCGTAGTTGAGCATCGAGTGGACTATCTGCTGCCTTATGTGACGGACATGGTAGTGCTGAAGGAGGGGCAGCTGGTAACGGCTGATACCTTTGCTGCTGCAGCGCGGACGATGTATGAGGACGAGGAGCTGCGTCCGCTGGTACCTGCGTTATGGCAGGTGAAGCTGGGCGTCGAGCGCCGTTTCGGTATTACTTTGGGCGAGTGGCGGACTGAGGCAGAGGCGGCTGCGGAGTTACAGATGCTTGGTTTTGAAGGGGGGAACGCCTGATGCTGGAGGCTAAAGAGGTCAATTTTGCTTACCGCAGGGGTCTGCCGGTACTGAACGATATCGCCTGCACGATCGGTGACGGCGAGTTTGTGGCGCTTTTGGGCCATAACGGCAGCGGCAAGACGACGCTGAGCCGTTTGTTCATGGCGCTTCTGCATCCCCGCAGCGGGCAGGTGCTGGTAGACGGCGAGGATATCGTCAATTATGAGCCGGCCGACCTGGCTGACAAGATCGGTTATGTATTCCAGAACCCGGATCTGCAGATTTTGGAAGATACGGTTTTTGATGAGGTGGCGTATGGGCCGAGGGCTAAAAAGCTGACGGCAGAAACGATTAAAAAGCAGGTGGAGGCAGCTTTGGCGGCTACAGGGCTGGCCGAGCTGGCGGGCGCGTATCCGCGTCTGCTGTCCTTTGGGCAGAAGCGGCGTTTGGGTGTGGCGTCGGCGCTGGCGCTCACTCCGCGTACTTTGATCTTAGACGAGATTACCAACGGTCAGGATGCGATCGAGAAAGAGCGGATGATGCAGTATTTGCAGACGCTGAACGAAGAAAAGGGGATCACGATCGTGTTGATCTCGCATGATATGGACGTGGTGCGCCGTTATGCGAAGCGGGCCATTGTCCTGAAGGACGGCGACCTGGTGTATGACGGTACGCCGACGGAGCTGTTCAGCGGTGCGTATGCTGTGGAGGAATGGGGCCTGCGCCGGCCGACGGCGGCTGCTTTGGCGGGCAGTCTGGGTTTTACGGCGGCGACACCCGAGGAGTTCTGCCGCCTGTTGGTGCGGAAAGGAGCTGAGGACTGATGCGGATCAGTGCGTTTACTCAAATCATTGTCACTGTCGCTGTGACGGCGTGGGTCTTTATCCTGCCAGTCAAGGCGGTGGCGACGATCCTGGTTTTTGAGCTGGCTTTACTGCTGTCGATCAAGCGCGACCGCATGACTATGGCGGCGATCGGCGGTTTGGCGGTGTTCACCGGGCTGATGATCCTGTTCCAGCTGCTGTTCGGTTCGCCGCTGGAGGTGGCGCTGACGGGCGGTCTGCGGATGCTGGTCATGACGATGGCGTTTTTGTGTATGCTGGCGGCGACGCGTATCCAGGATATTGCCCAGACGCTGGTGGACCGTTTCCACCTGCCCTGTGAATATGCTTTTATGCTGACGACGGCGCTGCGTTTCGTGCCTAATTTCCTGGCTGACAGCGAGATCACGCTGGATGCTCAGTCCTGCCGCGGTTATTCCAACCGGGGCAACTGCGTGAAACGCCTGCTTTCGTATGTCGTGGTCATCAGACCGCTGGTCATGCGGGCGGTGGCCAAGTCCGAAACGCTGGCGCTGAGTATGGAGCTGAAGGGTTTCGGCAGCAATACTTATAAAAATATGCCGCGCGAGCCGCTGGGAGCCGCCGATTTTATCGTGCTGGGGCTGGTCGTGGTTCTGAGCACCTATCCGTTCTGGAAATGATGCCCGGCTGAAAATTTAAAATCATCCTGCAAGCAGCTGCTGCCTTAGAAAGGGAGCGGCTGCTTTTTTTGAGTAATATAATAATTTTATTGCCTAAAAGAATATAAATTACAGTTGATAAAAATAATAAATATGATAGAATAAAATCAGCAAAGTATATAATAATATCGAACTATTTTAAATGTATGGATAGAAGGTGGCTGTAATGGTACAATCGGGTGATACTCTCGTTTTATCTTTAGCTGAATTACTGGGCGGCAAGCAGGTGGATACCGGAGTCATCGACAGGGCTCTGGCGGAGCTTTGTTCTGCTTTTGATTTTGACGGCGGGCTGATCTATGAATTGGACCAGTACAACCATCTGCATCTGAAAGAACGCTGTCTGCGTAAGGAACTGCCTTTGCGGGGCAGCTTTCCGATCGACGCGGTCGATGCTGCTTACCGCAGCTATCTGGCGCAGGAAACCTTTGTCTGGCTGGAGGGTGGACAAAAGAACAGTGCGGCTGAGAATGCTTTGCTGGAGCTGTTTGCGGCGCAGTCGCTGGTAGTGGCTTCCGTAGTCGATGAAACGCTGCAGATCTACGGGCTGCTGGTATTTGTACAGCAGTCGGCCCGGCCGGTGCCGCCGGCAGGCACGCAGCAGCTGCTGAAGACAGTGCTGTCGATGTTTGGCCGGTATATCGGGGTGCGGGTCTATCAGAACAAGCTGACTTTTGCCAAAAATTCGCTGGAAAGCATTTTGGATAATACAGGTATAGATATTTATGTCAACGATTTCCATACCCATGATATTTTATATGCCAATCGTTCTATGGCGGCCCCGTACGGCGGTATTTCGCAGTTTTTGGGGCGCAAGTGCTGGGAGGTGCTGTTCCCGGGTCAAAACGGGCCTTGTGCTTTCTGCCCGCAGCAAATGCTCATGTACGGTAAGGAAGCAAGCAACCGAAAACAAGAGATAGACCGCCAGCACTACACTATTCCGAACCAAAGACCAAAAGATAAGCATTGTGGGAAAATCTAAACTTTTGGATTTTCCTACAATGCCGACTACGGCGGAATCCTTCCCACTCCTTATATCTTTATTTCCGTATACATTGAATTTGTATTTAGTAAATGCTATAATGTCCCTATTCAAATTATAAATGTGTTGAATTAGTTACATGTACATATTTTTTGTGCCGCATAAATACCCTGTTGAGGTTGTCGTTCTTTGTCCAGATGTGGAAACAATAAAAGGAAGGGAACGATACAGGGAGAAAACAGGCTATTCCGGCTTTACGGTTGAAACCTTATACGATACATTTATGCAGACAACACCACGGATCGGCTTTTGGCTGGACAATTCCAACCAAACACCACAGCAGACAGCAGAAACCATTCTGAACGCCAGAAAGTCGGTATGATTGTTACATATAAGGGGAAGAAAAATTTCTTTTAGGTACTTTCTTTCCTAAAACTAATGTGATATAATAGCATCATTCCAAAAAAGGAGTAAAAAATATGCGGCAAGGTATTCTTAAATAAAACTATAATCAAATAGTGGGAACAAAGGATTATGATAGCTCCTTTTGTAGGGGCTTAGTTTTTTGTACCCAATTTAAGAATACTTTTGCCTTATCAATTTTGACATATCCCCAAAAACAGCAATCACAAACAGGTGTATGCTGTATATGTGTATGTCCGCAAATTATAATCCCCAGTGGTAAAAGTATTTTACTGCTGGGGATTTTTATGCCCTTTTGGGGCTGTAAAAGGAGGACAATCACATGAAAATAATCAATATTGGAATTCTCGCCCATGTAGACGCAGGAAAAACAACATTGACGGAAAGCCTGCTGTACACCAGTGGAGCGATTGCGGAACAAGGAAACGTGGATAAAGGAACTACAAGAACAGACACTATGATTTTGGAACGGCAGCGCGGAATTACCATTCAGACAGCGGTTACTTCTTTTTGCTGGAATGATTATAAAATCAATATCGTGGACACTCCCGGTCATATGGATTTTTTAACCGAAGCATACCGCTCTTTATCTGTCCTTGACGGAGCTGTTTTAGTCATTTCGGCAAAAGACGGCGTACAGGCACAAACCCGTATATTATTCCATGCGCTTCAGAAAATGGACATTCCGACAATTATCTTTATAAATAAGATAGACCAAAATGGGATCGACCTGCGGCGTGTTTACCAAAGCATTAAAGATAAACTTACCAGTGATATGATTGTCATGCAGGAGGTTTCCCTGTCGCCAAAGATAACCATGACCGATATTTCTGATTTGGACAAATGGGATATGATTATTTCCGGAAGCGATGAACTATTAGAACGATATGTTGCAGAGGATTCTTTGGATATACAGGAATTACAATATGAAAAGTGCAAAAGAACCAGATGCTGCTCTTTGTTTCCTGTTTATCATGGGAGTGCAAAAGACAATTTAGGAACAGAAAAACTGATTGAAGCGATTACAGAAACTTTCATTACAGAAACAGACGATATTCAGTCTGAATTATGTGGATATGTTTTTAAGGTTGAGTATACAGAGCGGAAAAAACGGCTTTCTTATTTACGCCTGTATCATGGGACGCTCCATTTACGGGATACCCTGCTGCTGTCAAAAAAGGAAAAAATAAAGATTACAGAAATGTGTATTCCGTCAAATGGTGAAATCGTCCCGGTTGACCATGCCTGTCCGGGAGAAATTGTTATTTTAGCTGATGATACTTTGAAACTGAACGACATTCTGGGAAATGAAAAACTCCTGCCTCACAAAACACGGATTGATAATCCCATGCCATTACTTCGGACAACGGTAGAGCCGCAAAAGCCGGAGCAAAGGGAAGCCCTGTTAAATGCCCTCACAGAGATTGCTGATACAGACCCTCTTTTGCATTTTGACATTGATACTGTTACACATGAGATTATATTATCTTTTTTGGGAAAAGTACAGTTAGAAGTTATTTGTTCGCTATTAGAAGAAAAATATCATGTGGGCGTGGCTATGAAAGAGCCTTCGGTTATTTATCTGGAAAGACCGCAAAAAAAAGCGAGCTACACGATTCATATTGAAGTGCCGCCGAATCCGTTTTGGGCATCTATTGGTTTGACTGTAACACCGCTTCCTGTTGGAAGCGGAACACAATATAAAAGCGAGGTATCTCTCGGCTATTTAAACCAAAGTTTTCAAAATGCCGTCATGGAGGGTGTGCGTTATGGAATGGAGCAGGGCTTATATGGCTGGGGAGTGACAGACTGCCAAATTTGTTTTGATTATGGAGTTTATTACAGCCCGGTCAGCACCCCCGCTGATTTTCGTTTTCTTGCGCCTGTCGTGTTGGAGCAGGCATTGAAAAAAGCAGGAACACAACTGTTGGAACCATACCTTTCCTTTACCCTTTTTGCACCGCAGGAATATCTTTCACGGGCTTATAATGACGCACCAAAGTATTGCGCAATCATTGAATCAACCAGACTTGAAAAAGATGAAGTTATTTTTAAGGGGGAAATCCCTGCCCGTTGTATTGGTGAATATAGAAATGATTTGAATTTTTATACAAATGGAAGAAGTGTCTGCATTACAGAATTAAAAGGGTATCAGGAAACTTCCGGCGAGCCTGTGTTTCAGCCACGCCGCCCGAACAGCCGTTTAGACAAGATCCGGCATATGTTTCAGAAGATAATGTAACATCTTGCGCAATGCAAACGTTCATTGCTGGCTATTGCGAAATATCATTGATAAAATCAGCATCAGAGAGGAGGAACCATTTTGAACCAGAAACAGACGGATATTACAACAGGAAAGCAAATACGTCATCTGCGAACACAATCGGGAATGACACAGGAAGAACTGGCTGGGAAATTGAATGTTACCCGGCAGGCGCTATCGAATTGGGAGAGAGATGTTAATGAACCCGATTTAAATACGTTGAAAAAAATTTGTTTTCTTTTTGGAGTCCACATGGACGATTTTGCGAAGGAGGTAATAACAAAAATGGAAACATGTGAAAAAAAGAGAAACGACAATTTAATAAGTATGATATGGCAATTGGACTTTTTTATGGTGTCGGGATATTTCTTGGCATTGGTATTTTCTTTGTTGGCGGTTTTATGACAATGTCGGGTGCAGGGTGGGGAGCATCACTATTTGGCGGTGGCTGTTTTTCTCTTGTATTTGGCTTGATATGCCATGCAGTTATTACATTGAGAAGAAATGACAAATGATGACATATCCTGCTTTCTAGTCTTTTCGGTCATATCGCGTAAAAAAGCCGCTGCTTTTGGCTTTCCAATAGCGGCGGCAAAGGGAAATATCCTTTGAATACCTTACAGAAGAAAAGTTTTGCAGCATTATAAAAATAAAAGCCTATACCATTTTGGAAAGAAAAGATACATAATAGTCAAGACGGCAACAATCAGAAGTTATGGAGGGTAACAATGGAATATAGTAAGGAAGATTTAATGGAAGCAAAAAGGCAAATTTTGGGAGTGGGAGAGAACATGGGAACAGAGGAAAGCAAAAAGATCTGGGAGAAAAACGCACAATTTTGGGATGATGCAATGGGTGACGAATCCAATGAATTTCACAGAGAGGTAGTACGTCCCAAAGTAACGGAACTTCTCTCTCCTGATCCTTCGGATTACATTTTGGATATTGCGTGCGGCAATGGAAATTATTCTTCGTATCTTGCACAGAGAGGCGCTTCGGTCGTCGCTTTTGATTACAGCAAAAAAATGATAGAATTGGCTAAAAGACGGCGATCACAATATGCAAAACAAATTGAGTTTTGCGTAGCGGATGCGACCAATAGAGAAAGCTTATTAGGATTAAAAAGAAATCGAGCCTTTACGAAAGCAGTTTCTAATATGGCAATTATGGATATTACGGATATTGAACCGCTTTTTATGGCTGTTTATGAACTATTGGAGGAAAACGGGATTTTTGTCTTTGCAACGCAGCACCCTTGTTTTATCACATTGACTGAAAAATATATGACACCGCACAGTTACTATGATATAGCGATCGAAGGGCAGCCGGAGGAGCAGATTTATTATCATCGTTCCATACAAGATATTTTTAACCTTTGTT